>ERZ746981.62-NODE-62-length-100674-cov-15.179180_pt1 | contig 100674 bp, 49 predicted proteins | sample MGYA00374948_ERZ746981 | MGnify/ENA primary metagenome ERZ746981 (study PRJEB28757, sample SAMN06711160) | food metagenome | host: microorganism | place: China:Harbin | collected 2017-01-30 | study: EMG produced TPA metagenomics assembly of the Analysis of...
TCTCTGCATTGTTCACGGTTCCTGGTTTAAACGCAATTCTTTATTCGTAAACAACCCTTTATTTAATGTACGTTACAACTCGTTTGCCCCTCTGCATGAAGCAACACCGCATTCACGCAGTACCTCAAAAAAAATAGTGCTTTGTATATGCAGGTGCAATTCTCGCTTTGCTTTGCATCAACTCAAAACCATTGTATTAAGTATGCTTGAACCACTTTGTTTTTTAAAGTACATCGTCCTATTGTGATCTTTCTGGTATTTAAAATATAAAGCAAGCCTTGTTCAAACGGCTGTGCAAATAAGCAAATTTTCTTGCGAACAGTAGCAAAATGCGAATCAGCTGGGTAACATTTCTGTTATTACACGCGGCACATGCAATGAAATTGAATCAATCACCAAGTTGATTTTGGGTGCGTGCTTACAGGGCCAAAATTTCTGCATATACTGGTGCGTCATCATATGCTAACAAGAGAGAAGGGACGTGTTTAATTTTTGTTTGGTACTGATAAACCAGGATTGTCGGACTCCTACCCAATGTATTTTTGAACCCTTTAGAATATTTGGGTTACTTTCCTGTTCGTCAATTCATTGTCTGACTTTTTCTTCTTCAATACAATGCATATTTTATGAGCGAAATAGTACCGTCCCAAAAGCTGGCGGCTATTATTTATGCAGGAAGAGAGTGTGCGTATAGAACGAGGAAACGGAACAACAAATTCAGTAGCAATGAATCTGCGGAATACGAAGGAAGAGAATATTTTACTTGTTCTGACTTTCAAAATCCGAACTAAATTGAAGACAATTGATATTTACTATCTTACCCAGACAAAGGTTTTTTAAGCTTGAATTTAAACTTTCAGCCCTTCGTATTTTTAGCTTCGCTAGGTTCTCCTTCTCGTTCTTGTTCTTCTTGTTTTCGTTTTCCTTTTCCTTTTGCTTTTCCTTTTCGTTTTCGTTTTCCTTCTCATTTTCCTTCTCATTTTCCTTCTCGTTCTCATTCTCGTTCTCATTTTTCCCAAATTGTCTTCTCGCGTTTTTTCCGTAATCTTTCCCGCTTTATAAACTAGTTCTTTTGGATTATTATTTTTTCCTTGCTCGCTTTTGTTATGACGCTCCAGCTTAACTCGTAGTCGCGTCGATCAACTTGGACTTTTGCAAAATGCTTTGCACATCCGTACACTGTACATATATTTTCTGCCCTCAACCGTACACCGAACACTTTTTCTTCCTCTTCTCCGTTTAGGCCCCGTTGTTTTTCTCGGAGCTCAAATTGTAAAAGGACAAAAAAAATCAAAAATCCGGATTGGATATTAAACAAGAAAGCCCGGGGATCCAAGAAAACTTCAGCATTAAGCAGATTCGAGACACATCGGATCTGTAATCTAGATAATTAATTACCAGTTACACACATAACAGTAGAATGTTAATGCTTGACACGGATGAATGTATGTGCCCTTAGCCGTCAGCTTACTGAATAAAGCCGAGAATCTAGTCTGACGACAGTAGCGGAAGTCTAGTGTTAATTTCCGTGATGACTAAAATTTCGAATCTGCTCAAGGAATCGCTTTTTCTGGGGTCACCATAATTTTTTTGTGCGCTCCTCCGAAGTAGCCTCCGATGAATCACGAGATACAGCTTAAAAGGAAAAAAATCGTAGTCTACCGGAAAGCCGCCTCGGTACTACGGACTTCTCAGAATATGGGGTCGACTATCGGGCAATGTTGGGCCAAGCATTTTTTTTTAGATCGCCTATTAGGATTTATCAGCTTCGTAGTGGCTGACAGGGCGGGAGGATTTTTGAAAGGTAGGATTTTTTTTTAGTCATTGTGTACAATCTATCTGATTCCTGGTTATTTTCCATTTTCTGAAATACGGGGTAAAAGCTGATTTTTAATTTTAATTTCTCCTCCACAGTATATATACATAGATGTAAGACGAATTGTCTTTGCATGTTAATTTTTCGTTGCCCCACAAACATTTGAGACTCGTTTGGCCTGCTTTGTTTTCCCTTCAGTTGAAAAAGCACAATTTGTTTCTGAAATTTGTTTCCTCATAATACAGCGAGTCAGCACGAAGCCAATTGTTGCTTTTAGTATAATAGCATCTTCACTAATCAGAAAGCATTTGCAACTTGAACTTAGTCAACTTAGTTTTAGTCAACTTAATCCACTCAGTCAACTCATTCAACCTATTCAGATTGTCCAAACTTATTCCACATATACATAACACTTTCCTTTGAGGCTGGAACCCAAAGATTACATCTGACTACACATTATACCAAAAAGATGTTCGTGCACACACAACTTAAAAAGGCAGTGACGGTGTCAAAGTTGATGAGGTCGATTTCCTCGTTGGTTGGAAGGGTTTCAGAAAAGCCAAACCCAAAAACATTCAAAATCTATCGTTGGAATCCGGATTTCCCAGAAAAAAAGCCACACATGGAGTCGTACACGCTAGATATGAATACAACAGGTCCAATGATGCTTGATGTGCTTCTTAAAGTCAAAAATGAGGTTGATTCGACGCTTACTTTTAGGAGATCGTGCAGAGAGGGTATCTGTGGATCGTGTGCGATGAATATAAATGGCAGAAATACACTTGCATGCATCACAAAGATCAACAAGAGCGATGGTAAGGATGTGGACATCTATCCACTTCCGCACATGTATGTGGAGAAGGACTTGGTACCGGATTTGACACTTTTCTACCAGCAGTATAAGTCCATCCAGCCGTATTTGCAAACCTCAAAGCCTCCTCCTGAAAAGGAGAATATTCAAAGCATTGAAGATAGAAAGAAATTGGATGGCTTGTACGAGTGCATTCTCTGTGCCTGTTGCTCCACTTCCTGCCCTTCCTATTGGTGGAATCAGCAGGAGTATCTTGGCCCTGCTGTGCTAATGCAAGCATATAGGTGGATGGTTGATTCCCGAGATGGTGCCACTGAAAAAAGACGCCAGATGCTTCAGAATTCCATGTCTTTATACAGATGCCATACAATTATGAATTGTGCAAGGACGTGTCCAAAAGGTTTGAATCCCGGAAGAGCCATTGCTGCGATCAAGAAGGCCATGGCTACTGAATAGTTCTATTTACAGATCTAATGTCATATTTATTTGTCAGTATTGATGAAGTGTAGTCGACTTAAATTATTTTCTGTTCACTTGGTTATCTAGTTGATATTTATTCTATTTCTATGTTTCCCGCTAAATGTTTGATACCATACTTCTTATTTTGTGTTTTACGCTATCCTTCTCATTTTGTGTTTTATTATATGCTTCTCATTTTGCATTTGATTCTATGTTTCTCATTTTATGCTTACTCTATGCCTCTTCTATGCTTCTTCATATTTCACCTAATCCTTTGCTATCTCATCCCGGCTAGGAAACTTTTGCATCCTTGCACCCATATATTTTCCCCTGCACTGCCGTCTTATTACGGTGAGGGCAGTAAGTCAATTCTACACAGGCAGTATTTAATGGATAGATATCTGCAATATGAGGAGTTCTTGGCACTTGTTCTAACTTACAAGTGGACAAAAGTTTTTGTTGATGAACAGAAATGAGTTCAACACAAGTATTTTGGCGCTTAAGGAGTATATAAGCGCCCAATCGTACTGTGAGAATATCGAACTTGTGAAAGGCATGATAGCCACACAATCCGACTCTCTTAAGGTAAGAACAAGATTATTTCAAGTTTCAGATTCCGTTATTGGACCAATTGACTTGGATCTTGAAATATTGATCACTTTTAGTGAGTCCTACGAGGCTCCTACGATATTTTTCAGAATATATATTTATAGGCAGGAAGAATTGGCTGAGGAAAGAAAGCTCAGCTTTGAACGTCATATTCTTGAATTGGTAGTGGGTACTGATTCCGCAGAATGTGGCCTTAGGGTCCCATATAGTGGGAAAAATCCGAATGCGCCGAATGCTGACAATAAACAGAGAGATTTCGTTTTGGATGATATTGATGAGCTTATTGATGATGGAAGTATGTCCGATATGACAATTAAGAGAGGTGAACGTGTTTATGGCGGTGGCCCATCGATAGAAATCACTGATTACGACAATTTCGGAGTTTATTACTTCATTCATCCATGCCAAACGAGGCAATTAATGGATCAGGTGGGCGATTTTGGCGGCGAAAGTCTCCTGAAATGGTGGAATTTCTATTCCGGGCCCATATTATGGAGATTTCGGATAAGCAGCGGGAAATCGGTAAGCAAACTGTCGGATAAAGCAAATATGTGTTAAATTAAAGCGATTGCATATCTGGTAAGCAAATCGTGAAGTTTCACACTAACTGTTACTTGAAGCTCTTTAACCGTGCTTACTAGTATCAAATGTGAATACTATGCTATTACTATTTTATCAGTACGCGGTATCTTATATTTGATTGTGTCCTGGATGTGCATTGCCGTTTAGTGCATGCTTCAAATGCGCGTCTGACTTTTTCTCAATTTTCACGCATGCCATATCAGTCGCGAGAAAAAAAAAAAAAATAGAAAGTTGGCATTTCCAAATTTCCCGCCGGCCTTTATTTTTACTATTCGACGACTCAATATTGGCAAAAGATCCCATTATTTGGCTTTCTACACCCTCAATTGAACTTATAAGGCCTGATTTGCACTAGTGTGCAAAACTTTGGGCAAAACAGCGAATAAACAACCACTACCAAGCACATACTCTCAAAACACTTCAACAAGCCTCTTTTTTACACTTTCAGCAACATGTCGACATCTTTTGCACACATACGGAACAAATTGCTTTCCCTGCAAAGCCAGATTGCGGCGAAATTATCACGATACTCGGCAATTGCATCCACACCGGGCCCAGTAGCTTCAGAAGATGAAGAAGATACTGCTAAACGTATAGAAAAGCTTCTTCAAGAGATGGGGGACGAAATAGCATCAATGGACAGGATAGCAGAATCGACAGAGTCGATTTCAACGTCAAAACTTCAACAGCTTGCAAGGCATAAGGTGAATTTGAACCAGTTTAGGGTGGATTTCGAGCGTATTAACTCCACAATTCAGGAAGAAAGAAATCGTTTAAACCTTCTTTCTGATGTCAGAACTGAGCTCAAGGACAGAAGCGATAGGGCAAGGAGAGAGGGCCCTGCAGACACTCAGAATTACATGTTGGATGAGAGAATGCGAATCAATCAGGAGCATGGAGTTGTTGATAAGCTCGTAAATCAAGTATTACAGACCAGGGATGAGATATTAAGGCAGAGGGGCACGTTCAGAAGCATGGGATCCAGACTACAGCAATCCCTCGGGACCATGCCGGGTATAAATGTGCTAATGAGTCGGATTAACACGCGGAAAAAGCGCAATGCATTAGTTTTGTCCGTTGTGATAGTTCTCTGTATAATAGCGTTATGGTTTCTTTCTTAGGGGTGCGAACGCTAGTGATTGACGAATAATTAGGGGATGTAAACGATTTACGTGATAAAACTTGTATAGTTGTCTGTGTATCGACTATCTTTAATATAGTGAGTTGTTGTGCTCATTACGCAATCTTTGATTTTTGAAATTTTTTTTTTTTTTTTTTTCCACATCCCCAGTTTATTTTATTTCTCGACTTTCTCATCTACAACAATTCAACCCACACACTGTTGGCTCTACTCATACTCATTACTGCCTGGATATCTCCAAATAGCCAAGCTCATTACAGCATACAGCACCGCCAATCGCTCTTGCAAGCAGAGTCTTCCATTATTGCTCATGTCGGCATCCATCAACAAGACTATCTTGGAATATTCGCAGTCGATTCTAAAAGCATCAGATGAATTAGAAAGAAAGTTTTCGCTTGATCAAATCGAAAAGGAGCCCATTTTTGACTCACAAGTCACGAAAGATGTTTTATCGGATAGTGGGCTGACATCCAAAGAGAATGATGCGTTTGGTATCGATGTGGGATCCTTCCTCAATGCTGCATTTGCATACTCTCTCTACGAAGCGATGAAATCTCATCTGAAGTGCAAAAAGGACAGTTTACAGGCAGCAAAAGCAGAGAATGACAAGTATCTTCACCAACTTTTGTGCATACTGGATGCCTCAATTGCCACAAGCAGACACTACAATGCTGACTCGTGTCCTATGAATGTGTTCAGTACTATTATGCTTGTTTGTTGCTCGTCCAGTTTTTCAGTTAGGCGTTTTGGTGAGGTGTTTTTCAGTCGTGAAAGCTCTTCCAGAAGACTTGCTCTCACACATAACAACAGTCTAGTGGGAAAGGCTAAGCCTGGATCGACATTGCTTCAGTTGGGAAACAATCTGATCCCAAAGTTGTACGATCAGTTTGAGGAAAACAACATTTTCACCGCAAAGCTGCATCTATTCATACAAAGTGCCCTTGGAATTGGTGATAAACTCTCACTAGCGAGTGACTGGGTGGTCAATAGGCATCGTGGCCTATACCAGGGTCTTGTTGAATCGAGAAATTGGCCTTCTAGCCCTCCCAGCACGATGTCACTGCCATATCAACGGATTTTTACCGATTATGGCAAATTGATGAACTGGTTTACGTCCCAGAGCGTTGAAGATAACTTGAAAATGATTATCAACGTGTTGCAAAAGGAGTCACGCGGCTCTTTCCGGGAAAAGGATCTTGAAGCGGAGAATTTGTACAATTTCAGACGTTCAATCAAATGGCTCAAGCAGGATATTGATAAGATCTTGCATCCAGAGAGGAATTTCCATCAGGGCATGCCTCTAAGTAGTGAGTATCTTGAGTACGAGGGCAAAAGCAGGCAGTGCGAGTGGGTTTTAAACCAGGGGGAGTTTGGTCTGCAATTAAGAAACGATTGTAAGAATATGATCACATTGATGGGTCAGCTTGTAATTTTGGTCGATTACATAAGTCGATTTTGTGCGCCACACGTACGTGTGGTGATGGATAAACTTGCCAGGCGCAAGTTAAAGTTTAAAAAGCCTGCAGCTTACGACTCAGTCATTGAAAATACTCATTTTTACAAGGAGATGCAGCAGTTCAAAGCACAGATCTTAGGTATGATGGAGAAGTCCGAATCCACAGTTTTTAAGCATATTTTGGAACACACTGAAAGTAACTGGGAGTTAATGAAGCTGCAGCAGTTTAGTCATCCAGATCTGGAGAATTTGAAGCAGCATTCGGCATCAAAGAAGAGAAAATTAGATGAGTACATGCAGAGTTGCGAGGATAGTTCGTTTAAAAAGAAGAAGCCATACTTCCACAAAGTTGGAACTGCCAGGTTATCGAGAGTCTGGAGAACTGAAACTGGTCTTGACAACTTGAAAAGAGGTCTGAAAAATAAGGATGAGACGCTGGAGGGATATAAGGATGATATATATATGGCGGAAGGTGCATTAGAAGAAAAAAAGGGGCAATTAAAGCAATTGGAAAAGGAAATGGAGAAGATGAAGAAGGAAAGGGAGGATATGGAGAGGAAAAGGATTGAAAAAGAAAAGAAGGCAGAAAATGAGAAGAAGGATATGAAAGAGACTGAAAAGGAGGATGTGAAAGAGGATGGATCTCAAAAGAAGGAGGATGGATCTCAAAAGAAGGAGGATGAGTCTGAAAAGAAGGAGGATGGCACTGATAAGAAAGAGAATGACACTGATAAGAAAGAGAACGAATCTGAAACGAAAGAGAGTGACACTGATAAGAAAGAGAACGAGTCTGAAACGAAAGAAAATGACACTGATGAGAAATTGGAAAACAGGTCTGATCAGAAACTATCAAAGGATATAGAAAAAGACAAAGCAGCCGATGAAGCCGAACAACTGCAATATTCGATCGATCAAGAAAAGTACCAAAAGCAGATTGATGATATTGCACAGCTAAAGAAAGAAGTGCAAAAGGATGCAAGAGAAAGTAGCTTGTTGAGGTGGAAAATGTTGAGGGTCAGTCGCTCGTCTGGAATATGGTCTGAGTTCAGGTTATAATCAAGTATAAACGTGTAAAAGTAATTAAATTAATCATGATGAAATAGTGCCAAACTGTAGGTGCCAATTCACCAATTGTGTGCGTCGATCGGCGCGTCTTCTGTTGGGGAGGATATCTTGTCCTTCCGGTGTTCGCGGTTCGGCTCATCGAAATATTTTGCTAATCACGTGACCTGCGCTTATCCAGGATCACGATTGCACTCGCCGCACCAGATGGAAATTTTTCAGTCCCCGATAAGCGCATGTCTGTCTCTGTGGAGTCATTATCAAAGATTTTTCATGCCCAAAAATAAAAAGTAATCTCCTCTCGATGAAATGTCTACCGCTCATTGAATTGTTCATCAACCACTTCCCAAAGCTTAAAGTTGCAGAGAGCATCATTTTCTCGTTGCTATAAAAATTAAAAGAGCACTACTTCAGAGAATCAATTAGCATGAGTTCTCGTACTTCAGAATCTGGTAAAACGAAGTTGTCTTCCGTGACAGCTGAAACGCCATTTGGATATCCTTTAGATCCAAGCGAGTTGCACTCAGATGTGCTTACTACACCATTCAACGTGATTCGGTCCACTGCGTACCTTCTATCCTCGACAATTTTCAACTACGCACTTCCTGGTGAAAAGGATAAGTCGAAAAGTGGTGATGCAAAGACTGATAGTGATCTTTTCAGGCTTTGGACTGAGCTCAAGAGAGGCAACATTCAGGGTCAAATTCCAGACTTGTACAACCTAGATGTGACCTCAGGTTGCGGCTCAATCTTGCTTGGATACTTGGGTAAGAGTTTGAGCTCCGAAAAGTTGAAAGACTTGACTGTTTTCGGTTCGACCGCACTTCTTGAAAATTTGGCCTCTTGCTTTGTCAGCAACAGCACTGACATCACCAAGTTGCCGATTTCGTTCGAGATCTCAACTGTGGACTATGATTTCAAGGCAGGCAGACTTGTTTCAGGCTTCACAAAGGCACTTACTGCGGCTAAGTTGCTCAGATTGCCGGTTTTGGTCTCTTCATCGCCAAATGAGGCCCAGTATTTCACTGTTTTATCCTCTGCTTTGGCCAAACTAGGCATCGCAAATGTCCATTTGTTCGGCGGAGTGAAGGTTTTGCGTACTAGCAGGTCTATTTCCGGCGTTTTATCCCGCCAGGAAATCGCCAATGTCGAGTCTAAGCTTATTGCATTACTTCAGACTCCTCGTTTCTTCTCCTTACGCCCTACAAAGCGTATCTCCGAGTCTTTCCAGGCCTTGAGAGATGCATTGGGTGTCAACTTGGCTCCTTTCACCATCTATGGCAACACCGGGTTGTCCGTCAAGACCTTGTTTGTGGTCTGTGACGCCAACGAGACCACATCTGCTCTTTTCGAGCAGATTGGCAAGTTCTCTTCATCCTCTGCCAGCATTATCGTGAAGTCTCCGTCCCCATTCGACTCGCAGACCTTCAATGAGATCATAGGCTCGTCGTTTGGCCATCTGGAGAGAATTGTAGTTGTCTCGCAGGCTCTAAACGGCATCAGCCATGTCAAACTCGATGTTCAGGCCTCTCTATACATGAGCGGCAACTTTGGCATCAAAATCGATTCGTACTCATCGTCTCCAGAGCAGCAATTTGAAGCTTTGGACTTCCAGAAGTTGTTGCACGAGTATGCGGAGGCAAATGCTAATCTTCCATCTTCCGGATCGCTGTTCAGGTTCATCTTCAGCGATGATTACGCACACATCACTGCTGCCTCAAATATCGCGTTCGGTCTTTCCATGGTTCCAGGCCTCAAGGTCCAGTACCAGCCTATATATGACAATTATGCCTTTGGTGGTCTTTTCGTAGCCGATATAAAGGCTGGAAGAAGCCTCGGGGGCCAGAAAGACTTGATTTTCGTCCAGAGCTTTGATATTCTTAACCAGGTCCGCTCGATCGACGACTTGAAGACTGGAGGCACGGTTGTTGTTCTTAACCCGGTTGGCAGCAAGCTTGACTTGAAGAATGTGGAGAAGGACAGTCTTTCCAGCACCGTGAAGAGGATTCTCGCTGCTAAAAAGGCCACGTTGAAGATTCTTGACATGAATGCAGTTGGCAAAGATGCCGGAACCAAGGGATTAACCACGCCGATTGCCATTAATGTCGCATTTTGGACGTTTGCTTACCCAGAGTTCGAAGTGACCCCGATGGTGAACAAGATCTGGAACTGCTATGGTCCGACAAATGAGCTTTTGGCCTCTGTTATTCTCAATTTGGTCAACAAGGTGAGAAAGAGCGGATTCCAGGAGTTGCCATACTCGAATGAGTGGCTAAAGGATGAGAAGGAGGATGATGAGAAGAAAGACGATGAAGATACTGATAAGAAAGATAAAAAGAACAGCAAGACTGATATTCCTGCGCCTGCGGACATATTCGACACTTCTTTCGTCCCAGCAGTGAGAGAAGAGCTTGTTGTTGATGATGCCAAGCCAGCAAGAGAGTCGCATCTGGAATTGGCAAAGAAGTTGATGTTCCGCGAGGCTTATGGTACTCACGAGGAGTTGAGGCCGGATGAGCCGGTCCAGAACTTTGTGATCAAAGTCAAGGAAAATAAGAGGGTTACTCCGCTTGACTACAACCGGAACATCTTCGAGATTGAGTTCGACATCTCGGGTACCGGCATGAAGTACAGCATTGGTGAAGCCTTGGGAGTTCATGGAAGAAACGATTCTGGCCTTGTGGATAAGTTCATCAAGATGTATGGCCTAAAGCCACAAGACACGTTTGAAATCCCACTCGCAGACTCCAAGGTGGCCGAGTTCCAGACCAGGACTGTGCAGCAGCTCCTAACGGAGAATGTGGACTTGTTCGGCAAGCCGGGCAAGAAGTTCTACGAGTCATTGGCAGAGTATGCCACAGATAATGAGCAGAAGAAGTTGTTGAAGAGACTGGTTGCCCCAGCAGGCGCAGCACTCTTGAAAGAGTACCAGGATGAGCAATTCTTCACCTATGCTGACATCCTCGAGAAGTTCAGCAGCGCCCGTCCAAGCTTTGAGGATCTACTTGCTCTCATTCCACCTCTCAAGAGACGTGAGTACTCGATCGCCTCATCGCAGAAAATGCACCCTAACGAGGTCCATTTGTTGGTTGTCGTGGTCGATTGGGTGGACAAGCAGGGAAGAAAGAGGTACGGTCAGTGCTCCAAGTACCTGAGCGACTTGAAGGTCGGAGACTCCATCGTTGTGTCTGTCAAGCCATCCTTGATGAAGCTTCCGGAGACCACCACTCAGCCTATCGTTATGGCTGGTTTGGGTACCGGTTTGGCACCTTTCAAAGCGTTTGTCGAGGAGAGACAGTTCCAGAAAGAGCATGGCCACGAAGTTGGCGAAATCTACCTCTACTTGGGTTCTAGACACAAGAAGCAAGAGTTCTTGTATGGTGAGTACTGGCAGGCCTACTTGAACTCGCACATCCTTACATACTTGGGTGCTGCCTTCTCCAGAGACCAGGATCACAAGATCTACATCCAGGATCGGATCAGAGAGAACATCCAGGAGTTGACCGACTTGATTTGCCACAAAAACGGCCACTTCTACCTGTGCGGTCCTACATGGCCTGTTCCTGACATCACTGCCTGCCTAGAGGACGTTTACAAGGCTGAGGCCAAGAATTCTGACAAGACTATCAATGCCAGTGAGGAGGTCGAGAAGATGAAGGAGGAGGGAAGGTTTGTTCTTGAGGTTTATTAGATGTTTGTGTGAATTAATGTGATTAAGTCTTAGGAGTTTATTTGTGGTTTTTATCTGTAGTCTCAGTAATCTCAGTAATGACTATTCTTTTACTTTACTACTTTTTTGTTTACTCTTTGCTTTACTCTTTCACTTCACTATTCTCTCACTTTATCATTTCTCTATATATCGTCTCTCTCCTTTTCACGTTCTAATTTGTAGCCCTCTCATCTTCTACAGCCCCAACTAGCTGCATGATCTCCTTCTTGCTGAGTTTGCTACCCAGCATGCTCATAATAGCATCCTGATCCCGATCGGTCACGGCTTTAGCTATATTCCTCTTCTTATCCTGAAGATCTCTGATCCGCTGCTCCACACTATTCTTCACAAAAAACTCCCAAACATCTACAGGCTTGGTCTGCCCGATTCTGTAAACTCGGTCGATGGCTTGTGCTCCAACAGCTGGGTTCCAAAATGGCTCATAAAGGATCACCTGGCTGCAGAAAGTAAGGTTTAATCCAAGCGATCCACACTTCAACGAGCAAAGTAACACTGTATACTTCGGATTCGTCTTCAACCGCTCCAAGGTTTCCTGCTTTTCTGTCTTGCTCATAGATCCGTTGTATGAGAGACAGCCAAATCCTTTTTCATAAAGGATGATGCTGAGAATCTTGAGCACAGAGGTGAACTCGGAGAAGATGATCGTCTTCCTCTTACGGTCTTTTTCAAGAATCTCAAGGACTTTCTTCACCTTCACGCACTGCATAAGGTCCGCATACTTTTCACTACTGTTCTGCAAGTGTCTGCTGGTCCTATCCAAGACTTCTTTGTCACTTTTCGATACTGCTGCCTCTTTCTTGATGCTCATTGAGCTCATCTTGGCTGTAATCAACGCCAATGATGATTCCTCGGTTTCCTTATCCTCAATTTCCGGAAATGCCGCATCCGTATTACCATCGATCTCCAATCCACTAATCTTCCCCTCAAGAGAACTTAAATTCTCCTCATTTGAGCTTTCCGCCGTATTCACAGATGCCATCTTGCAATTTTCACCTTGCTCTAACATGAAAAGTGTCCGCCAATGACAGCAGACCTGTCTCAACCGTAAGAGATACACAAACACCACCATGTACGAATTCTTCTGCTCCATGCTGGACTTACAGCTTCCCTTCATCAAGGGTGCAATCAACCTCAATTTCCCCATGTTCATTGAATCATTCATCACCACATTATCAATTATGGACTCGATCACTTTCCCCTCGAGCTTCTTGTATATTATTCTCTCAAACTGCTCCTGCTCCAAAAGTAGCCGATGCATGTTTTTTGGAGGAAGCTTGAACTTATTCTGAAGTACGTCCTTGTTCCTTCTGATCATGCAATAGTCTAACATCCTCAATAAAACAGAAAGCCCCTTCTTTCGGTCGGAAACATCAATCACATTGCCAATCTCGCTTGCCCAAACTGTCATCTTCCAAAACCGGTTCACCCTCAAAAAGTGCAAAAGAGACCACAACTCCAAAACATTGTTCTGTATGGGTGTACCTGTAAGACACCATCTTCTCAGAGACTTCAAGTTGAAGCATGCCCCGGCAGTCTTTGTACTCACATTCTTGATTATGTGTGCCTCGTCCAAGATCAACCTCCACCAATAGCATTCGTACAAGGGGGATGTTCCTGACTGAAATTCTGACATGCAAGTTTGATAGCTCGTTATGACAACATCGAATTCTGCCAATTTGTCGATGTTTCTTATTCTTTTCGCCCCGTGATACAAATAGCAAGTTAAATTCGTCTTCTGCCCGATTTCCTGCTCCCACTGAGTCAATAAAGATGCCGGGCATATGATAAGTGTGCTCTTTATCTTCCGTAGAGACTTGCTGAAGTCTACTTGCTTGTTTGTGCCGTTAAAAAGCTTCTCTTTACAGTCCAGCTTGTAGGCCTGCCGAATATCATCTAAATCATCCAACCTGTATGCAGGATTCGATAATATCAACGATATCATCTGGATGGTCTTGCCCAATCCCATATCATCGCACAATAACCCACCCCTGAACACATGCCCCTCGAGTTTTTCTCTCTGAAGAAAATATCGCAATCCTCTCACTTGATGATCCAAAAGTTCCACTTTTAAGCCCTTTACATATCTTTCTTCCTGTCGAACTGGCTGCCTATCTCTGAATCTTGCCCTCTTTCCTTTTACGGCCATACTCATCACATGCACAGCCAACTGTTTTTCTGTTTTCATCTTACCTGGTTTATCCAAAAAGCCCCCTCCTAACACACTTTCATCATCTGGCTCTTCAATTTCTGGTTCAACCACTTTCCCACTTTTTGCATACTTTGCAAATGCTGAGTTCTCTACACTTGTTCCTATTCTGGTGTTCATGATTCGCTTCACATCTATTTTCTGACTTCCCCAAGATCGATCTTTCACTGAGATAGGCTTGAAATACTCGTCATTTTTAGGTGCTTTGATAAGCGTATAATTGGACCTGCTTTTCGTATCTTTGTGGTGCCGCTCTAACGATTTATACTCCTTATTATTTGATATTGCCTTTTCTTCCAATTTCTTTTCCGACACATGCCTATTTCTACCCGATGCATGCCGATGATGAGATTTCTCACCTCCATCAATATGTAAGCGCTCTACCAATGAACTCAAGTCATCACTATCACTCAATGGCTCGCCTTTCATTATGTGATAGGTGTGTTATGTCAGTTAGTTGATAAATATCAAACAATTGGACGTTGTTATATATGAAATTGTATCCTCTATACTGGAATACTCGTTAGTTTACGGAATTGTTTACCGATCACATGAGATGCATTTTTAATTTTCAGGATTAACCGCGGGAAAATGTGGGGCCTCTGACAGGACTTCAAAGTATACGAACTTATCATCAGCACCAAGTATTTTATAGTTATATCATTCTAAGACAGTTAGCACGATCATTGTTTGTTCTTTGCTTCCCATTCTGAACTCAATGGGTCCGTAATAAGTTCAACTTACTTTCTTTAAACACTGAATGAGTATTTCGCCCAACAAAATAAGCTCTCCAAGTTGTGTCATTTCAAGCTGATGTTGATTTATAATAGTGTCCCTCTCTCTCTCTTTATTTTACTTCCTTGATACGCAAAAGCATAAATATACCCACTTACATCGTATATACATGTGAAATACTTCACCTTAATTTAGGAGCGAAATGCATAATTTTATCATATGACCTTAAATACAACAGTAGCAAAGGAATAAATCCCGAGAGATTTATGCATTAACCATAATAAACACAATTTAGTGTATCAATATCAATAATGTTAGAAATTGTGCAGATAGATCCAGATTCAAAGTCCCAACGCACAACAAAAATGTGCGTCGCAATAAGACAACGACGTAGCAATAAAAATTCTACGGATTCGGAAATTTTTTGGATTTCTCATGGAAGGCATATTGTATACGCTTTCTAGAAGAATATGAAACATTGGAATTGAATTTGGTCATCTACATATCATAGTGGCGATAAATAAAGCAGAATATAACTTTTATACGTGATGAATGTGTTCCAGATCAAATACCGTAGCTCATTCTCAAAGGAGTAGAGATCGCCGTTTGTATGGGGCAATACTGAAAAGTTTTTTTTTTTTTTTTTTTTTGGCATTTCCTCGAGATTTTCTCCGAGATTGCAAAGAAATTTTTTTTTTCATTCATGATATCTGGAAATTTCAACGTTATCCTATTTTTTTTTTTTTTAGTGCTGGCATGAAAATTCCGTAGTCACCAATTTGTAATACAGCTACCACTAGGAAAAGTGAAAATCAGCAAAACTGTCTGGCCCGGAGAAACAAAGAACATAGTTGTCTGTCTGAACCGAAGTAAAGCAGTAGATTGGTTAAGTTTGATCCGTGTTGATGTATTATTGGCACAAATTTCCGCTCGTTTAATTTGTACATAGTATCCAGAATATTTGGGTTTACATCAAAATCAATAGCAGGAAGAAAGATATTCGGAAACTTAGAGGTGGAATAGTGTGCCAAGAATTTGATCACTGGTTGGTCATATTTTATTCGTTCATTTCTTATATATTAGAATCAAAAATGGCAGAATGTGCTCATGGAAACTTTGTCGATAATAGCATAGAGAGAATTCCATTCAACTACCAGCTTTTAGAGTTGGAGAAGGCGGCCTTGGTTCAGGAAAGAATTAAAAAGGACCGTGAACTGCACCCGGAGAAATATGTGCGGGGAGGAAACGTGTATAATAGGAATAACGGCAATAATGCCGGTAACGGAAACTTCAACAGTGGAAATAACAGATACCAGCGCAATAAATACAAGGGTGATCAAAATCATAGACGCAACGAAACCATAACAAAGCCCATGTTGCAGATGAACCAGTACAAACAGAACTATGGTGGATACTATGGCTCAAAATACCAGCAAACGCAGTACCAGAGCCCAGGTTATGGTGCACAGATGTACACGTCTGTATCTTTTGGCTGCCAGCAGCAACAGCCTCAACATATGTTATCGGTGAATTCTCAGTCATTACAGCAAAAATTTTCAGTCGAAGAACCAATAACTCCATTCCAGAGACAGTTACGGTCAATAATTCGTGCAGCCAGCCCGAATTCATCAGTTGCATCAAGTCCTGCAGGCACTCCCCAAATTTCATCAGCCACAACCTCAGCCACATCTGTGAGCATGGCCCAGGATCCGGCATCGCAAAGTCTCGGCGCGTACGAAAATTTATCGCGACAAGGTGGTGGCAGCAGCACAGCCTTTTTCTCGAACCCGGCCCCTAGCTTTGCTACACCCTCATTGGTCAGAACATCGTCTTCTCCGGGTTCTTTTTACACCAGAAGCGGCAACAACATGTCTATTTCTGAGAACAAGCCACAGGAAACTCTGCAGGGACAATTTTTGCAGAGATCAATGTCCTCATTGGACAGCACAAGCGCATTGAACTCGAACATCTCTACACCGGCAGCATCGGGAAACATCTGGAACTCGAGCTCCACAAACACCAACATAGAACAAATATCGAACTACAACAACGCAGGCACCGTTCCAGGGGGTTCCATAAACAACCTATTTGCCAATTCGGGTCTGACATGGGCAGCTGGCAAATACTAGACAGATGCATCCGTACACCTTAAACGGGCTTTCGGCTTTCCATTACTACAATTCTCAATGCTTTGCTTTCTCTTCACTTTACGTTTTTTTCTTCTTTCTAATGTTAATATCAACTAATGTGCATTCGTTCCATTTTCTTGTTGTCTTACATGTGTGAATAATACATAATAATATGTATACAGATATATCTTTACTTCTTCTTTGTTTCTTAAGCGCCTACCCGTAGCACTATTACGACATTTCGGGGTATTCACGATGTTGGATTCATTTGCCACGACGGTATTTCCTTTGAGTTCTCAGGCTCGCTTTTCTGATCGTTTAACGACGAGGTTTCTTCATTTAGGGCAGCCTTTTGCCATGCTGGGAGCTCAACCTTCTTATTTTCGTCCTGATTCTGTATCACATCGTGTATGTTGGCCATTTCCGGCTTGTTGCCGCTGGATTTTCCTAGTATATCATTCACAGATGGAACAGAAGCCGGTGAAGGAATCTTTAGATTGGAATATGCGTCTGGAGAGGCGGAATTAGACCTGGATTTCTTGTCTGGGCCCTCAACATGGCCGGATTCGGGCAAAGAAGACCCTGGAGAATATGCTCTTGATGAGGAGGAAAGCGCAATTTGAGAATCACTGGATTTGGTAAAAAAATCGGCTCCCGAAGGCTGCTTCCCAGTTGAAAGAGCCCTCAATTCAAGCTTCAAATCATCAACTTCCTTTTCAAGAGAGCCCAACTCGGTGCCAATCGTCTGCTTCTGGCTTTCCAGTGACTTCATGAGTGCCATCTTGATGTTGTCGACCTGCAACTTCAAGAATTTGAGTGTTTCCTCGTTCTGCAAGTTCTTCTCGTTTGTCTTGCTGATAATCTTATCTATTTCCACCATGGTTTCGTCGATCTTCGCACTTTTCGCCTCCTGCTTCTTGTAGAACTCCTTCTGGTCCTCATCGAACTTGTCCAAAAGAGACTGCACACGCTTAAATTCGTGATCGACAGACTCTTTATCCTTCTCAAGTTCGTTTTTAGACGCGGGGAAAACTTTAGGAACCACATAGTTCCGGACTACCTTGTAGGCACCATACATCAGACCAGCTGTGGCAGCCCCTAGGATCAAGTAATCCTTCCAGTCACGCTCAGAGGAAAGTTGAGGTGCGTTTGCATAGTACATTGGATACATTGGCCTGCCATCTTTACCAATATTGCTTTCATCGTGATTATTGCTTACTTGGTAATCCTTTGGAGGAGTATTCGGGGCAGGAGATCCTGCTATCTTCGACAAAGACTGCTGACTAGGCTTTGTGCCGGATGCTGATGTCTGTGCTTGGCGAATTGCCTCCTGAACTTCGTCATCTGTCAATCCTTTGGATTGAAGAAATTCAATCTTTTTAGCAAGAGGCGAATTTGAAATAGTGCCGTCGAGCAAAAAAGTAACCGCTGAGTTGACCATATCCTGGCGGATCCGTTTAGCCGAGGCCATCTTGGTTGGACTGATGTAATTGCTAATGTAATTGGGGGATATTTATGAGAAACGAGGAGACGGGAAAGTAGGTGGAAAGAAGACAGAGTGCTTGCTTATCAAATGGAGTGAGCGGAAAAAGTTTAAAGTTGGAGATCGGGTCACGTGACAGGGAATGGGAGGGGTAAAGTAAAGTAGGATTAAGGAAAGTGGGATAAGGAAAGTGGGATAAGGAAAGTGGGATAAGGAAAGAGGGATAAGGAAAGCGAGATAAAGGATAGTGGGATAAATGATAAAGGATAAATGAAAGTAGGGATAATTACAAATTATGATAGTGTAAAGAAAGCACAAATGTGAATATAAATGAATGCTATGCCAAATAGAAGAAGTAGTTAGCTATTAGTTAATAGATGACAATTGCAATCGGCGTCTTTCAGAATAATTGGAAAATACCATCCCCTTGATTTAGGCGACCCTAAAACGAATCTACTGCGTTTAGGAAAGACGACTTGGTCGTATTATGAGTATTTTTGAACATTGTACTCATTGCAGTCATTCATTGTTATACATATAATTTGAAGAGTACGAACCGCGAAAGTTGGAGAATGAGAGGGAAGAGAAAAGCGCGAAAAAGCTAAAAAAAAAATTGGGAACCCCCAAAAAACATGAAAATAAAAAAAATACAGGAGTAGTAGTGGCTAAGGATGTAGAAGGAAATAAAGCAATAATTGGTTAGACGTGTGGGTAGCAGCGAGGCTGTAAAAACAAAGGAACCGGACCAGAGTGAGAAAAAGCCAGGCAAAATTTTTTTGACGAATCAAGCAGATATGTTTTGGCCGGCGCAAACAACAGGTTGTTTGAGTTTAAAAAAGTTTGCAAGGAGGGCATGAATTCTTTCTGTTGAGGCTAGGGTTAGAGAATTGACGCGTTTAACGGGCAAGTTAAGCACGATAGAGAGAATAATAATATAAACGAGGAATTAAGAATTAAAGGAGGCAAGGAGGAAGAAACAAGAAATATCAACAAGGAGATCAAAAGAGCAAGAAATAAGATCAAGAGGACTAAAGATAAAAGGTCAAAAGATAAAAGATAAAAGTTCAAAAGAAGAAGGTCAAAAGAAGACCAAAGAGGTAAAGACCAAAAGATTGAAGAGCTAAAAAAGAAAGATTTCAAGAAGACTAAAGTCAAAAGAAGTAAAGATCTAAAGAAGTAAAGATCTAAAGAAGTAAAGATCTTAAGAAGTAAAGATCTAAAGAAGGTTAAAGATCTAAAGAAGTAAAGATCTTAAGAAGTAAAGATCTAAAGAAGGTTAAAGATCAAGAAGACTAAAGGTCAAAAGAAGAAGACTAAAGAAATAAAGACTAAAGATCAAGAAGATTAAAGGTCAAAGAACTAAAGACCAAAGAACTAAAGACCAAAGAACTAAAGACTAAAGACTAAAGACCAAAGAAAATACAGGAAACCAGTTACCATGACAGCTCAAGAAGATAACATGAAGCCTAAAGCAATGCAGATTTCGTCGATCTTGACAGGCAACAGGCAAGGAGAGCAAAGCGTAGAAGCGTCGATTGGGACAGTCGGAGACTTCGTGGCGAACTTTCGGAACAAGATGAAGGCAGCAGTTGCGATGGACCGGCTTAAAGAAGGTGAGGCGAACCGGTTAAAGTTGATGAAAGCGGAATTCGAGCTGCTCGCGACAACAGGAGGGTTGTACATCCGGCCGGAGACGGTGAACGAGCTGCGGGCGCGACTCGGGCAGCTAGACCCGAAGATTTTCGAGAAGATATCGCGGAGGAGCCGGAACGTGCGGCAGGAGGAGGAGGCGTACCGGCGGGTGAAGAACGCGCGGCTCCGGAGGCTGGTGGAGCTGCAGCGGCAGCGGGAGGGGCAGCTGGCGGAGCTTCAGCGGGCCCTGGGGCGGTGTACCGGGCGGGGGCCTGGTGGGTTTGTGTTGCGACTGAAGCGGCCGATGACCGGGAACGACGGGGTAGGTCCCGCGGGTCCCGGTGGAAGGAGTAAGCGGCGGCGGCGTGGCACCCGGCAGCTACCGGGCGAGGCTCTACCGGGCGACGTGCTGATGTCCACCGGGGAGCTACCGGGCGCCGGCCACATGACCACCAAGGAGCAGCGGGCGTTGACCCGGCAGTACGACAACACGTACGTGGGCCTTTGGAAGGACATGTCACGCAAGGATGGCCCAAAGGCGTACCGGCAGTTCCAGCAGTCGGCCCAGGCAAAGCTGCTGAACATGCGGAAAACTGCACAGCTCGCAGCAAGGGAGTCCAAGCGGTGGAAAGCGAAGACAACGAAGTCCGTGAAGGACCAGACAACGAAGGCCCGGCGGTCGATGCGTGAGATGTTGAATTTCTGGAAGAAAAACGAGCGTGAGGAGAAGATGCAGCGGGTGAAAGCGGAGCAGGAGGCGATAGCCAATGCGAAGAAGGAGGAGGAGCAGCGGGAGGCGAAGCGGCAGGCGAGAAAGTTGAATTTCTTGATCAACCAGACGGAGTTGTACTCGCACTTTATTGGGAAGAAGCTCAAGACGGAGGAGTATGAGCGGGAGGGGAATGAGAAGGAGAATGAGGGTAAGGATGAGGATAAGGATAAGGATAAGGATAAGATCATGGATAAGACCATGGATATGAATAATGCACATCCCTCCCACTCCATCCCCCCAGACTTCGACCTCCAGAACGACCAGCAACTACAGCAGGCTGCTGCTGCAAACGCACAGTCGGCAGTGCAGGCTGCCAAGCGCCGTGCCCAGCAGTTCAACGGTGCAGAGATGAACTTCCAGGACCCTACTTCGTCCCTCGGCGGCATCAGCATCCCCCAGCCCAAGATGCTCGACTGCACGTTGAAGGAGTACCAGAAGAAGGGCCTCAACTGGTTGGCATCGTTATACGAGCAGGGTATCAACGGGATCCTCGCAGACGAGATGGGACTCGGCAAAACCGTGCAGAGCATCTCGGTGTTGGCGTACTTGGCGGAGACGTACAACGTGTGGGGACCGTTCTTGGTGGTGACGCCGGCATCAACGTTGCACAACTGGCAGCAGGAGATCACGAAGTTCGTGCCGGAGTTCAAGGTGCTCCCGTACTGGGGCACGGCGAAGGACCGGCGGATCTTGCGGAAGTTCTGGGACCGCAAGAGCATCGTGTACCACCGGGAGTCGGCGTTCCACGTGGTGGTGACGTCGTACCAGCTCGCGGTGGCGGACTCGCAGTACTTCCAGAAGATGAAGTGGCAGTACATGATCTTGGACGAGGCCCAGGCCATCAAGTCGTCGCAGTCGTCGCGGTGGAAGTCGCTGCTCTCGTTCCAGTGCCGCAACCGGCTCCTCTTGACGGGAACGCCCATCCAGAACAACATGCAGGAGCTCTGGGCCTTGTTGCACTTCATCATGCCCTCGCTGTTCGACTCGCACGACGAGTTCAGCGAGTGGTTCTCCAAGGACATCGAGTCGCACGCCGGCGACCACACGCAGCTCAACCAGCTGCAGTTGCACCGTTTGCACGCCATCTTGAAGCCCTTCATGCTCCGCCGGGTCAAGAAGAACGTCCAGAGCGAGTTGGGCGACAAGATCGAGGTCGACGTCTTCTGCGAGTTGACCTCCCGCCAGAAGAAGCTCTACCGCATGCTCCGGTCCCAGATCAACCTCATCGACTTGATCGAGAGCAACCGGAGCATCCACTCCGACCGGAATCGTCGCCGGGCCCACTCCAGGAGGCGTACGGCCTCACCTTCGCCCTCCGGTGCATCTTCCGGCGGTCTTTCCGGGCCCTCTGCATCTACCGGCTTCAACTACGACGATGAGGAGTCCGGCGACTCGCTCATGAACGTGGTCATGCAGTTTCGGAAGGTCTGCAACCACCCGGACCTCTTCGAGCGGGCCGACTCCAAGTCGGCGTTTGTTTGTGGCCGTTTTGCCGAGAGCGGGTCTCTGATCCGGGAGACGAATGCCGAATCGGGCTCTGGTGGTGCCGACGGGTCCACAAACTACCTCGAGCTCGACTATACGACGCGGAATGAGATATCCATGCACATTCCGCGGCTCGTTTTCGACGAGTTGCTTGGCCCGGGGCCGGAAAGCCGCGTTTTTGACGCCAAGACCAGCATCCCGGCCCAGTTCAGCATCTGGGCCCCGGAGAACATCCGTGACAGCCCCGGCATGCAGGCCCTGGTGTTGTCCGGGCTGTCTGTGGGCGAGATTGCCGCCTCTGTGCACCGAAACCTGCTGCAAGAGGCGATTTCCCGCCGCAGCTACGTGGCCCAGGAACCCGCAAAGCCCCCCATTCTGTCCGTGCAGGACCTCTGCGCCAAGCAGATGTATGTGGCAGACATGCAGCCGTGTGCATTCGACGCGTGCCGGGCCCCCCCGGTGGCCCTGGAGTGCTCGAGCCGGCGGTTCGTGCAATGGCAGGCGGACCGGCTGCAGGATCGCGGCATCAGGCAGGCATTGAGCCCATTGAGCCTGGACACGCAGTGGCAACTCTACCGGGCGGGCGTGCCGGTGGAAAACTGGCCCAAGGCCGAGATGCTCCCCTGCTTGCTGTCCCGGCACGCGTCCCACTCCACCATCAGGCTCCCCTCCATGGAAAGATTCGTGATGGACTCGGGAAAGTTGAAGAAACTCGACCAGATGCTCCCCGTGTTGAAGAAAAACGGCCACAAGTGCCTCGTCTACTTCCAGATGACCCGGATGATGGATCTCATGGAGGAGTACTTGACCTACCGCCAGTACAAGTACATCCGGTTGGACGGCTCTTCTCGCTTAAGCGACCGCAGAGACTTGGTCGATGACTGGCAGACCAACCCAGATCTCTTCATCTTCCTTCTCTCCACCCGGGCCGGTGGCTTGGGCATCAACTTGACCGCTGCCGACACGGTCATCTTCTACGATTCCGACTGGAATCCAACCATTGACTCCCAGGCCATGGACCGTGCCCATCGGTTGGGCCAGACCCGCCAGGTCACCGTTTACCGTCTTCTGGTCAAGGGCACCATCGAGGAGCGGATGCGTGACCGTGCCAAGCAGAAGGAGCAGGTCCAGAAGGTCGTCATGGGCGGAAAAATGGACGGTGAGGCCGACTCCCGCCCGGAAAACCCCTCAGGCTCCGACACAGGGCTCTCCACGCGGAGCGGCAGCGAGGCCAACATCGATGCCTCGTCATTCACGGGCTCGTCCAAGGGTAAGGCCAAGAACAAGAAGGAGATGGCCATGTGGCTTTTCAAGGAGGATGACGATTAGGGGTGTGTGCTGAATCGAATGTACTAGAGGTGAGTACTGAATCAAATGTGTGATATAGAAATGTAGTGTACTAGAGGTGAGTACTGAAATAAATGTGCGAATATAGGCATGAAGATAAATGCAATGTACTAGAATATAGTAATGTGTGTGCTAAAATGTAGTAATATGAGTACTAAGTAATGTAAGTACTAGAACGTAGTACTGTGAGTACTAAAATGTGGTACGTAATTACTGAAATCAAATGTGAATACTTAGACATGAAGATAAACGCAGTGAATACTAGAACGTAGTAATGTGGGTACTGGATCAAATGTAGTGAATACTTCAGCATAAAGATAAAGCAGTAATGCGAATATTAGGCATGAAGATGTGAAAATTTGAAAATGCTTAGAGGCTAAAATGTAGTGAATGTGAAGCATTAGGATACCAAAGCGAACTACGCATAATTGAGATAATGAATGTGCATACTTAAGCATGAAGATAGTGAATACTCCAATGGATGCTTGAATGTATTAGACGAAATAGTTAATATATGTGCTAGACATGAGGATGCTAGAACATAAGATGTCTGGATACTTCAGTGCTAGAAAGACCTTTTAAATGAATGTGAATATCAAACAAGGGATCTTAAATGGGCCAGGCATAAAGACAATAGACACAGATACTTCAGCATAAGGGAAACCATGATTTCTTATAGCCCCGGTTTGTAGCAGGATGAATTCAAGGATTCTAAGAGAAATAACGAATGTGGTGTATAAATACTGCGAATATGGTACGATAAAATAGTTAGGAGGATTTAGCATTACATATAACCCATTATACTGGACGTGATTGCGAGAAAACTAGTATTGTTATAAAGCCACTAATTAAACAAGCCAATGGTAATGTGCTTAAATACTAGTATTAGGCTGATTGGACATAGTCTGAACTAGACATAGTTAAGCATAATGCTAGTATATTTTATTTTATTCCTTTTTAATTACACTAGGCACAGTATGGCAATGATTGACATAAACTATTACTCATGCCATGCCTCAATACCCCTTGTCTAAGCAAACATAATACCAACATGCACTTTAATGGAACATTCTAGTCTTAGTGCCATAGTCTCTCTAATGCTTCTCCCCACAATTTACTTTTTCAACATCTGCAAAAGCTCGCGCTCAGAATGACCAGGTGTTAAGTTTGCACTGAAATTTCCAACTGGCCGGCGAATTAATCCGAAAATAAGGGAGCTGCGATATCCAGAGAGAAAATTTAGTCCCGCTAAAATATTTCCCTATCCTTTCAAGACGGACGCCCATTTACTTATTTCTGTTATATTTCATCCATACCATATTTTTCATTCACTATTTCACTTGTTGTCGTTGTTCTCATAACTTCCAAGAACTAATCAGCATAGTTGCAATCGGATTGGGTGCAAGTTCTGGTAAACAACATCCTTTCATCGCCATTCACTAGCTAATTGTTCAGCCATCGTCTCGTTATTTACTATTTATTGCCAATAACAGACAAGATCATCTAGAGTTAGACGTGGGTATAGGCAGAAAAGGCTTCAAGGGCATCAGTAGTGCAAGAAAACACGAGAAAGAGGCAAAGCACGTCAGTCACGAGTCCAGGATAGAAATAAGCTGTAAGGAAAATCGACTGGCTAAATCAAAGATAATACATCAGAGATTGGTTGACCTAGATTAATTTATCGGGCAGTACACCCCAACACACAGAAAGATACAAACAGCAAGCAAGAACATGCCAGACTACACGAAAGACCAGGAAAAGGAGGTCGAGAGACTCCTAAAGATAGAAAGCACAGACTATTACACGATTCTGCGAGTGGACAAGAAGTCGAACGCGGTGGAAATAAAAAAGGCGTACCGGCGGTTGGCGATGAAGCTTCATCCGGATAAGAACAAGCATCCACAGGCAGGTGAGGCGTTCAAGAAAATCGCAAAAGCGTTTGAAGTGCTTAGTGATGAGAAAAAGAGAAACTACTACGATCAAACAGGATCGGACCCGGACTCTCGCGGCATGCCGTCGGGAGGAGCAGCAGGTAGTGCAGCGGGAAGAGGGCCATCCGGCATGGCAAGTGGATTCTCGCCGTTTGCAAATGACGGGTCTCAGTTTTTCTACACGAACTCATCTCCGTTTGGCAACATGGGAGGTGGCGGAATGTTTGATGATGACTTGTTCAACGTGCTTTTCGGGGGAAACAACGGGTTCACCTTTGGGTTTGACGGCGCAGGGTTCAGGCGTGCCAATTTTGGCAATGGATCGAGCTTTTTCTACCAAAATGGGGGGCCTGGTATGAGGCACAGAACAGCAAACGCAAGAAGAGCAAGGAGGAACGCCGGTCAGGCCGGTGGCAGGACACAGCATGCAGAGAATTCGGGTCACGGTAACCACTGGCTCAGCGTATTGTACCAGTATCTCCCGCTTTTGGTGATTCTCATACCGATGCTTTTCAACGCACTTATGGACTCGTTTGGGGACGGATCGGGCGGCTTGTTCGACCGGACGCCGTCCTTTTCGTTCGAGACGTCGCCGGCATACTCAGTGGAGCGTACTAGTCCGAATCTAGGCATCAAGTACTACCTTACTAGGCAATCGGTGGACGGTATGGCGCAGAAAAGAGATGCAGAGCAGATTTTGCAGAAGTTGGGCCGTAAGGCCGAGGATTACTACGTCAAGGATATGAAAAACAGGTGCCAGAGAGAGCAGAGGACCAAAGAGAGGATGATCGAGGATAGCTATGGTCTTTTTTTTGTGGATCAAGAAAAGCTAAAGAAGGCCCAGGAGTACCCCACGCAGAGCTGCGATCGGTTGAGAGAGTTGAGGTTGTTGTGAGTGCTCATAGACGCACTGGGGCAGGAATGGCTTGAGAGACGAATAGGCAAAGAGAAACATACTTGATATTAATTAAGCAGGCTTTTTTCGTTCCAATATGGAGGAACTTACAAACCTGCAGACTGGGTTGTCAGGATGGAATCGAGATGCGAGTATGAGGGTGGCTTTACTGGGTCAACAGGAGAGATCACGTACTAATAACTAGAGATACATGGGGGGCTATTTTGGGAATTACTTGCAGCTGTAACAGAAACCACATCTCGTTTCTATTCCAACTAGATAAAGCCCTTTATCCAGCTTCCGATAGAGTCTCGAGACCCTCTGCTGCAGCCTCGAAATATTGGTTTGCGTCGAAGATACAGTAAATTTAGAAACAGTAATGAAATAAACGAACACGAGAGAGTAGTATGGTAGAAAAGATGTGGTTACACTAGGATAATGGCAAGAAAACAGGGAGTTTCAAAAGAATGCAAAAGTACAATAGAAAGTGAAAAATTCAGAAGAAAGGAGAAAAAGAAAAGTTGGAGTATGAGATAATGCCATTAATAAATTTCTTTGGGAAACGTAGATAACAGTGAAGCCAGCGTGTTAATAGCAAGCAAAAAGGGGCAAACTTACATTGCCCGGCATATTTGTAAAATAAGAGGTGGCCAACTTGCTGATATGCTGTTGAAGGGGGCTAAAGTGATGCGATTATAATAGAGGTGTTATGTTAGGCAGGACATTTCTAAAAAAATAGATCGGAAAAATGAATAAGTAAAAAAATAAAAGAAAATAAAAATAAAAATAAAAATAAAAATAAAAATAAAAAAATAAGAATCAAATAAAATCAAATAAAATAAATCAAAAATAAAAAATGCAAGTCGTGGATGACGATATTATAATGTAATAAATGCGTATATCCAAAACCTAATTACCCAGCATACATCCAGTGGGCTCAAGCAGTAGCAGGATGTTGTCATGCTTTGCAAGAGCCACCAAACGTAACCAGGTATGCATAATATGATAGCATGTGATCTCTTCCGAAATTACAAATAAAGTGGGGAGAAAATACATAGAAAAAGCCGGAAGTAGGAATTATGTACAGAAAGCCGAGGGGATGAAGTTAAGCGCCTTAAAGGTAATAATGTAGCCTTGTAAAGAATAGCTTGGAATTCAACAATCGGAGCGAAAAAAAATTCATGAATGAAAAAAAATGTGATTGATACCACGCACATAGGAGTTGGGCATATGGAGAATGATACAATAACAAAACAAATGGTAGAAGAGGAAGCAACATATATACAAGGAAAGAGGCAAGAACATGGGACTGAAAGTAAGGCTTTACAAGAAGAGTCAGGTGTAGGATACTACAAAAGGCATCACCGAATTAAAGGGGAAAGGGAAACTTAGGAGTACACATTTAAGACCATAATAATCCGAACTTGATATATAGGCAGGTATCAAATCAAACGGACATCCCATGTAAAAAAAACAAAAAAAACGATGTGATTATTCTCGCACATTTTCTTTCCCTTCATTTCGTTTCGTTTTCTTTCCACATCCACTTTCATTTCCAATATTATTTTTTTTTATCGATCATGCACTGGGTTAAGCGGCTGAGCGTGGGTATTGGATATTTTCCAATTGATATGATACCCATGTGTCTTCAGTACAGCCATTTCTTCACATTGTGCCGCCATTATGGACCTTTCTTACGCTTTTTTCACCCCATGAGGAACAACCAACGGGGAATAAACCAGGCGGCCAAAAATTCGGCTTTTCGGATAAGTATTTACATTTATTTATATTTAGGTTGTAACGTGTGGAACCAGCAAGGCCGTGTAGGGTGAAGGCGAGGCCAGAATGTATGTAGTTGATGTGGGAATGGAACGTAAACGCTGAGTGTGAGACTTGAATCATTTGTTTGTGTTTCTGGGATGAGTATTTAGTTTTTTTTTTATGCCGTCCCAGATCTTACGAACCAACCGCTTTATCCGGCAATAATAGGGGCATCAGACCACTAATAAGGGGCGTTTCCACAGTGTGAAGTTTCCGAATTTGCAATACTTAAGCCGAAGAGCACGGCCTAAACCAGAATGGGATAGGCAGAGCAAAATCATCACATAGATTTACCATTCATTATATTGGTCCATCAGTAACAGTATCTTGGAGGGGAAACCTGGCGCTAAAAAAAAAAAAAAAAAAAAAAAAAAATTACAGATATCATATCATCAGCCTAACAAAAGTTAGCTGGCGACGTGAACAACACCATCAGGACAGATAAAAAAGATGTATGAGGAGAAAAAAAGCAATGAATTTGCAGTGAGTACGACTTGGTAACAACAACCATCATTTTGTAGACACGTACTGTCCAAAATACCCTCCAAAATGAACACTCATGTTATCCAGGTTCCTTCCCGCAGAAACCTGTGCAGATATTGGAATTTCGCATTCTAAGCAATAATTTTTTTTTTCCAAAGAATCAGCATTGTTCGGGAGTTGAAGCATCCATCATAACAATGCACTTGGTGGGCGCTTATTATAAGGGACAAAGAAACGGGAGCCATGAACAGTGAATAGAGAATAAAACAAATACCTTAAGACTATTGTTGCTTGGTTTTCTTTTTTCTGTCTGGCTTTACCTCCAGCCTAACTAACAGTTTCTTCCCTCTCCTTAACCTAAAATGACAACGAGCTGACGGACTACACGGATAAATGCTATAATAGCTGGACCGATTTTATTTTTAAATTGTTCCTGTTTTCATCTGCACAATCTAGTACTTCATGCTGGCTGGGTCATTGCTAATCTGCTTTTTCTTTAAGTTGCCATTGCCTCTTTCCTTATTCATTTGCTTGTCCACTAATTGGCCCATCCATCTCCGCTATTTCTTGCTTTTGATTCCATTCGTTTTACTCGTACGTTGTTTATCGGCTCATGATTCTTTTTTTATTTTCTTTTGTCTCTTTTCCTATTCTTTTGTTTCATCTTGCTTCTATCTTTTCTTATAAATACTCAACAATTCCCACATGGTGTGCCTGTGCATTTCCCTCCCTTTCTAAACCAAGGTATTGAGTTTGCCTCTCGTCATCTTGTTTTATCTATCTTGTTTTGTCTTACTGTTCGTGATTTAGGGACAGAGATATCTCTTAGATCGTATGCAGATGCTACATATTTGCTAACCATACACAGCATATTCCACTATTTACACTCATTTCGTTTGAAAACCGTGCAAAAGCCCTCGGGCAAATTCCAGCTTTTCTGCATCTCCATACTATCTGCCACCATCTCTGCTCCATGTGTTAATCCTGTTTAATCCTGTGTGTTGATTCGGCTTATTTCGTATTCAGCATGCAGCTAAAGCAGCTCGATTGCCAGGTGCAAGGGTGTACAGGAAGAAGCGGACACGGAAATTAAAAAAAAAGTGTTGGAATGATGCAATTTTTTTTGCCCGTGATGGAGTTAGAAAATTTTTCCCAGCTGGACTCCAATTCAAAATTACTCAACCGGCGAACGGCATGTGATTGGCCCGCGTCAACTCATTCGGAAATATCCTGTCCTACCCCTTCAGCCATGTTTAATTATTATCGATTTGGAGTAAGTTGTGGATTTACAATAGTTGCCCCACATGTGCTGCGCGTTGCTGTCAGATACCATATCAGGTTTCTTATCAGTTATCTTTTGTATATTTTATCCCCTCATCCCCCTTTATCTCGCTACTCTCGACACCTTTGTGTGATTGGCCGGAGACCCTCTCTGTCCTGTTTTGGCCAATTTTTATTTTTTGTTTTGGATTTATTTTTTTTTTCCCGCCACACAAAAATTCCTCGCACCACTTGACTCATCTGTTTTCGCCTTCTGGGTGCGAGCGTGTAAAGTTGCTTATTGCTAAACGGTTTATTGTTTCTCCAAACTTTTCAGCCGGGTCACGTACAAACAAGTAAATTTACCAGTATCTGCATTCTACCTCGATAAGTCTAACGGTGGTGTTTGCTTATCGGTTATCAGGGCGTGGTTTGTTATCGAATCGGGCCATAATAATATATCCATCTATCAGAGCCGTCTGCCTGTTGCATTGCATACATTAATACTTTACACTATCGGCGGGTCAGATTAGATATAATCTTTTTTTTTTTACATCAGGACATTCGTCTTTATTTGTTGGAGCTGAATAGGCTACGCACAGAGTCAGAGGGAATTGTACATTTTGCTGTTTACCTTTTGAAATCTTGCAAGTAATGGAACTTCCATCCACTGCACAACCTTCGCGAAAACAAGGTGCTCAGAACGCGTCTGCATCGGACGGGTCGCGTCGAAGTTTAACGGGACCGCAAATTCAGGAGATATGCCGGAGATTGCAGCAGATGAAGGCACAGCATGGAAATGGGGTGAACCGGATTCCGGAGTATGTTCAGCTGGCCACGATATTGGCACAGGATCCGGGATTCCAGAGGCAGCTGAGGGCCCACATGCAGCATCAGCAGTTGAAGCGGGTGGGAAATCAAAATGTGAATGGTCAGAATATGAATGGTCAGGGTATGAATAACCAGAATATGAATAACCAAAATATGAATGGCCAGAATATGAATACCGCTAACATGAACATGAATATGAACATGAACAACCAGAATATGAATAATCAGAACATGAACAACCCAAACATGAACAACCAAAACATGAACATGAATATGAATACGAACATGAACACGAACATGAACATGAACACAAACATGAACACAAACATGAACACAAACATGAACACAAACATGAACACAAACATGAACACAAACACAAACACAAACACAAACACAAACACAAACACAAACATAAACATGAATACTGACCCAAACAGCGGCAAAAATATGGGCTTTACAATGAACGGCAGCCGGTCTTCGTCAAACTCGCCCCAATCAGCCGGCCGGGGCACACAGATGGCATTCCAGCACTTTCTGGCGAACAACTCGCCCCATTCGAGCGGGTCGTCGCCGCGTCCCGGGCAGACATCGTCGATTTTCACGGGCCAGCAGTCGCAAATCCTGAAATTCCAGATTGCGGCATTCAAACGGTTCATTCAGAACCAGCCGATAGTGTCAGAGGTGGCGAACGTGATCAACTTCGCGTACCAGCAGCTTGGGCAGCAGCGGCAGCCGAAGCCGAAGGGGAAGCCAAAGGCGAAGAAGGCGAAGCGGAAGACTCAGCCGAAGAAGAAGAAGCGGGTGAAGAAGGCTGGAGGAAAGAAGAAGAAAGGTGGGCAGGGGGCAGGCACTGGAGCAGGACCAGTTCCTCAGGTAACAACTTCAGTTCCTCAGGTAACAACTTCAGTTCCTCAGGTAACAACTTCAGTTCCTCAAGTGACAACTTCAGTTCCCCAAGTGACAACTTCAGTTCCCCAAGTAACAACTGCATCACTTCCCCGTGCTTCTGCTGCTTCATCACTTCCCCATGCTTCAACTTCTTCAACACCTCCCGTCGGCCTCCCACCTCATCCCCCCGTCTCTCTCAGAATGCTGACGGAGCATTTTCCAGCAGTGAAGAACGTGGTGGCCACACAGAACCCCCTGGAGTACGTGGACAGCTACACGATCCCAGAGATGGCCGGTGAGGTGCCGTTCGAGTACCTTGAGGACGCGAAATCGAAGGTCATCACACCGTCGGTGCTGCCGCGGCCGATCGACGTGGGTGCAGCCCGGCAGACAGAGCTACTTGCAGGGGCCCTATTGTATGATGCGATGGTGAAGAAGGAGAAAGAGGGGACAAATGCAGAAAGTATGGAAGCAGAACTCGCGGACTTGCTTCCTCTGCAGACAGCCACCAGGGGCTACGTGCTGGCGTGCGTGTTCCACCAGAATCTGCTCCTCACGAATCACCTCCCGAACTTCTCGGCCAAGACACGCGGGGTGAGCCTGGCGGACGCGTCGGTGGTGGCAGCCCTAGACGAGGAGCAGGCTCGGAACGCCCGGCAGGCGCGGTGGCGGCGTGTGGCGGACCGCCGGCGGCACCTCCTCGACGTCACCGCGGGCCACCGCACGGTGCTCGCGGGCAGGCGGGTCCGGTATCGCCGGCTGGGCCGCCAGGTAGCTGCCGTGCACACGCAGACCGAGAAGGAGGAACAGAAGCGGGTCGAGCGGAATGCCCGGCGTAGATTGCAGGCCTTGAAGGCCAACGATGAGGAGGCGTACGTGAAGTTGTTGGACCAGACCAAGGATACACGTATCACGCACATTTTGAGGCAGACAAATTCGTTTTTGCAGAGCTTGACGGAGGCCGTGAAAACGCAGCAGCGGGACACGGAGGAGCGGATGGAGAGCAGCGGGCACGTGGAGGTGGACGGGGAGGTGCCTGGTGAGGCGTCGGGAGCTACTGGGGAGGCTGGGGCGGTCCCTGGCGGGGCCACCGGGGCGCCTGGTAACGTGTCCGCAGAGAGCCCAGTGAAATCCACCCCGCAGCCTACCTCCTACTACGGCGTCGCCCACCGCATAAAAGAGACAGTCCTCCACCAGCCCAACATGCTCGTCGGCGGGCAGCTCAAGGAGTACCAGATCAAGGGCTTGGAGTGGATGGTCTCCCTCTTCAACAACCACTTGAACGGCATTCTCGCAGACGAGATGGGCCTCGGCAAGACGATCCAGACCATCGCGTTGCTCACGTACATCTACGAGAAGAAGAACATCCATGGCCCGTTCTTGATCATCGTGCCACTAAGCACGTTGTCGAACTGGAACCTAGAGTTCGACAAGTGGGCGCCCGGGTTGAGGATGATCAGCTACAAGGGCCCACCGCCAGTCAGGAAGGAGCTCGCGAAACGCGTCAGGGCAAGAGACTTCGACGTGCTCCTCACGACGTACGAGTACGTGATCCGCGACAAGCACATCCTCTCGAAGATCCGGTGGGTGCACATGATCATTGACGAGGGCCACCGGATGAAGAACACCAAGTCGAAGCTCTCGTACACGCTGACGGAGCACTACCACTCGGACTACCGGTTGATCTTGACGGGCACGCCGTTGCAGAACAACTTGCCGGAGCTCTGGGCGTTGCTCAACTTCGTGCTCCCGAAGATCTTCAACTCGGTCAAGTCCTTCGATGAGTGGTTCAACTCGCCGTTTGCCAACGCCGGGTCCCAGGACAAGATCGCATTGTCCGAGGAGGAGACCTTGTTGGTGATCCGCCGGCTCCACAAGGTGTTGCGGCCATTCATCTTGCGGCGGCTCAAGAAGGACGTCGAGAAGGACTTGCCCGACAAGGTGGAGAACGTCATCAAATGCAAGAAGTCCGGGCTCCAGGCCCGTATGTACCACCAGATGTTGAAGTACAACAAGCTCTTTGTCGGAGACCAGTCGTCCAAGAAGCCCGTCGGCATCAAGGGCATGAACAACAAGCTCATGCAGCTCCGCAAGATCTGCAACCACCCCTTCGTGTTCAGCGCCATCGAGGACATGATCAACCCGCAGGGCTACACCAACGACCTCATCTGGCGTGTGTCGGGCAAGTTCGAGCTCCTGGACCGCGTGCTCCCTAAATTCAGGCGGGCCGGCCACCGCGTGCTCATCTTCTTCCAGATGACCCAGATCATGGACATCATGGAGGACTACATGCGTATGCGCGGCATGATGTACCTCCGGTTGGACGGAGACACCAAGGCCGACGACCGTACCGGCCTATTGCGGATGTTCAACGCTCCGGATTCGCCGTACTTCTTCTTCCTCCTCTCGACAAGGGCCGGCGGGCTTGGGTTGAACTTGCAAAGTGCAGATACTGTGGTGATCTTCGACACGGACTGGAACCCGCACCAGGACCTCCAGGCCCAGGACAGGGCCCACCGGATAGGCCAGAAGCACGAGGTCCGCATCCTGCGGTTGATCACCAGCGACTCCATCGAGGAGTACATCTTGCAGAAGGCCCAGCAGAAGTTGGACATCGACGGCAAGGTCATCCAGGCCGGAAAGTTCGACCAGAAGTCCACCTCCGAGGAGCAGGAGGCCTTGCTCCGTAAGTTGCTCGAGACCGAGGACTCCCAAGACGTCCAAGCCGACGATCTCACGGACCTCCAGCTCAACAAGTTGCTCGCGCGCAACGACGGTGAGTTGCAGCTCTTCATGAAGATGGACCACGACAGGGAGTCCGACTGGGGCCAAAAGCCTCGCTTGTACACCGAGCAGGAGTTGCCCGAGGTGTACAACCGCGAACCCACGCCCGAGAACCACCTGCAGGAGGTTCTAGACTACGGTAAGACCCGCCGGGTCCGCAAGGTGCACTACGACGAGACCATGACCGAGGAGCAGTGGCTCAAGTCGATCGACGGCTATGTCACCGACGACGATGCCGATCGGCCCAAGCCAGGACGCAAGCGTGGCCGCAAGAGGAAGGCTGAGAGCGAGAAGAGTGTGGAAAACGAGACAGCCGTGAAGAAAGAAGCTTCCTCTTCTCCCTCGTCGTCCTCCCCACCGCCGAAAAAACACAAGTCTTCATCCTCGGCCCCTCCAGACGACATGACCCTCCCGGAGGATGCCCCTACCATCAAAAGAAGAGGCCGCCGCCGCCGCTACAAAGTGTCTCCGCCCGTGTGCAGAAAGCCAACGGACCAATCACCACTCACCACGTACGAGCAGCGGGCTGACCTCCAGAGGCTTATCACCAAGGTATACAACAGCCTCATCCGGTACGTTTCGGACGACGGCCGGCAGCTGGCGGCGATCTTCTTCGTCAAACCGGCCAAACGCGTCTATCCGGACTATTACGTCATCATCCGCCACCCGCTCGCCTTCGACGACATCAGGCGGAAGATCAGGGCTGAGGTGTACTGGTCTTTGGACGAGTTCATCTTCGATGTGCACACCATGTTCAAGAATGCCCGCATCTACAACCAGGAGGGCTCTCTGATCTACCACGATGCCCAGTTCCTGGAGGATCTGGCCTTGAATGCCTTCAAGGACCACACGGGCAGGACTCTCGACTTTGCTTCTTTTGACAAGGAGTTTGGCTTGACCAAGGAGGAGTTTCTCAAGGCCACCCGCGGGATCCAGGAGGCTGCCAGCGGCAACTCCACCCGGGCTGCCACTCCCGAGCACAAGCTCGCCCATTAATATACTAAGCATACTCACTTAATAAAGCTAATATACATTTACTTGTAGATGGTCATGTTAGGTTTGTAGAGCATGCCTAAGCTATACTTAGAGAAGCTTTACTGGGGCATTAAGGAGAATGTACATATATTAAATATAGAGTATGCCTAATATAGCTACTAGATGAACCAAATGCAGTCTATTTTATGAATGTTTGAATGTATAGTGTTGGTGTCCCTAATAAAGCTACATATTTAATTATATAAATTCTTTTGCTACGTGTACATGCTAAGTATGTAGAGCATGCCTAATATAGCTGGATGAACCAAGATGCAGTATACTTTATGAATGTTTGAATGTATAGTATTGATGTTGCTAGCTACTGTAATAAATGCGTTGATAGTCGCGTCTACAGAAAGCTGCCCTGCCTTGTTTAAGCATGTGCACTTTCCATTTTTTATCCTGTTCACTTTACCTTCTTAGTTCTTTTACTTTTATACTTCTCAGTTATTTAGCCTTAAAAACACTCAATACTAGTTCTAACACAAACTTCATAAAGTAATCGGCCTCACACTTAAACCAATCAACAAAAATATTCAGCTGTATAAATAATCTGTACATGTCAATATGTAGAGTTGATGTATTTACAATGAATGTAAGGCAACACTTACTCCATATGTTCATACTACTCCCATTGCACCCATATCCGTTAGTTAAGCATTGTCCTCCAAACTACTCAAGGTCCACTTTACAGCCATTAATACTCCGAAAACATTGCCCCTTCAATACACATAGCAGACCTTGCGGTTATCTGTAAATGGAAACCAAATTTACGATCATGGTACAACTACCGTCTAGATTACAGCCATTAGGCATGCTATTTCTTCACTATAATAAAGCTGCATGCGTATGTGAACCTGTAGCTGCTTCCACCACACATTTCCTCCCAGTTTGTAGTACTTTGCACCATGCTTAGTGCCTAACCTCGTTCAACACACCAACCTCATCCTCAAGTTCATCGTCTGCCTCATTTCCATCCACATCTTCATTCCAATCTTTCAAAAATTCTGGCTCAGCTTCCACCTCTTCGTACACATTCTGCATAAATGCCAATTCCCGTCTATGCTTTGACTCGGAAGATCCCTCCGGATACCTTTTTCTTGTGCCTGCAGCTGCAACTGGCGAACCAGAGCAGAAACCGATTCCAGAGAACCTTAAAACATCATTCTTTGGACTTTCACCATTCCCTTCTTCTCTGCCTGTATCAATAGTACTGACAGGAGGTGCTCTGCATCCACCCAATGCCTGTGTCACGTGTCCACTAACAGGCTCACTTCTTGTCATCATAACACTGCTCAAGTTCATCTCAAGACACAAACGCTTGAGGAAACAGCCAACAAGAAGCATGAAAACCATCTGGAAAAAGTCCAAAACAGAGTTGAATGTGCCGTACACGGGGCTTCGCTTATTGATGACAAATGTAACAGAGAGACATGCACAAGTTCCAACCAACACTAACATCATAATGTATGTGACGGACAGAAGTTTGGCGATGCTGCTTCGCCTGTAAAATCCAGCAGAAATGACCTCTATCTCAAGCAAAAGCCCCAACACAAAAACTGTGATCTGAATCCACTCAATCACCTTATATCCAGTCAATGTTTGATCCAAGTTATACAGAGGAGGCTCCAATTCCGGCCTACCTGCCTTGTACATCGGATATATACATGTGTATAAAAACTGCTTGTACGCCGACTTGGTGTTCCGGAAGCTCAAAGGCCCAGGTACTGGGCCCATGCTATATGGAGACACCCAATTGTCTGGAGTCTTGATAAACATTTTGGAGGTCTGGAAAACTGCCCTGTCCAGATTAGACCCAATTCCATTTCTGTATTGTGTGCTCCTCATTCTGTACATTAGCCCAATATACTTCCTAGTGAATATCAACACTGGTGCTAGAAGCACTCCGTAGTTGTTGTAGTGAGTCAAATATTCATTCTTGTAAGTACTATCAAAGTGACTAGAGACCGTGGTGTACAAGTCAGAAAATACCTCAGCCTTTTTCTCATGAAGTTGCGACTCTCCATTCTTCAAAAACTTCACAACATCAACATATGGTAACTGAACCTGGAGCTGTGCCTGCTGAAATATATTATAGTAGCTAAAGCAGAGAAAAAGTAACACTATAACAAATAGGTATACCTGATCAACGGAACATTTCCCTTTTAGCTGATCCTTAAGCTTCAACAAACTTTCTATCATTCGACCGTATTGCATTTCGGTGTTCATTAATTGCTTTTTCGTTTATTGGCGAGACTAAGGTGAAAAATGTATATTGTTGATAAGATTGTTTGTTTCCATCTTATGACAGGTAGAGTTCAGTGTTGATGCTGGAAATTGTTTTGGCGTCTAATTCACAAAAAAAAAAAAAAAATCCGTTTGGGACTTCCTCCAATTGGATTATTTCCCTAATAGGTAACAAGACAAACCGATATTGCTTCGCACTTCAAGTGACGTCAAATAATTTATTCGAATATCTCTGGCAGAAAATACATTATTAAAACCAGTTGACCAAATTCTCACAACACATATCTGTGGCACCCAATTGTCACTTATCATGATAGCTCTCGTCAAATTCACAAATTCCCAAACACCGTTTATACCTCAAATACTCACAAGTGGAGAAATGTAAACGCGGCTTTAAAAAGCATTTCTCGCGGAACAATTTTTGGCTCCGCTTGTTACGAATATCAACAAGGGGGGGAGGGGGGACATCACATCCTTACACCATTACATTCTTTTTCGCGATTTTATTCTAACAAGTAAGCCACTTTCTTATCAGGGAAGATAAACGTTAAGGAAAGTTCTGAGCCGTTAGCACGTGAACATATAAATACTCCAACACAATCTCCACTTTATTTGTAGTTACCGAGTGACTTAATCTGCATACACTAACTATACAACTTGTGTCGGCCAATGGTTACTCACAGGGTGTTTCAAAAGAAAATTGAGGATAATGTGGAACTAGATGTTGTTTTTGAGAATGATCCCATAATTGCGGGTAGTGATGAACTATCTGCCCTGATAAAACTTCGATATGTTGGACAATTGGGAAATACAAAGAAACCCGTGCAAAAAAGCGATGAAAATGAGATAAAACTAACGCCACCACCTAACAACTCTCAAACTTGGGGCAGCAGACTTTCTACACAATTGACAAATGCAACAAGAACACTTTTTTTCAAGGAGTTAAATGAAACGGACTCGGATGGTACAATTAAGCAGCAGGATTCTACTGATATAACGCTATTCTTTGGATTTGCACAAGTTCTTGGCTATTATACGGTAAACGACGAGATTTTGGACTTCTCGATATTCGAAGATCTGCAGAAAAGCACTCTTATAAACAACAAGCTTGCTGGGATAGACACTTTGGATGCAGGTACAGACTTCAAGAGTACAGCAGTGATAGCAAACATTCCGGATCTTATGTGTGAGGAGGACAATTATACTGGAGATGGATTTTCTTCACAGAACTTTCACGTCATTCCATTTTACAGCACCAACCAGTCAATTCTCTTCGGCGAATTGAAATTTGAACCGTCAAAATGGGATACCGATGCGATCAGAATGTCGCCCATAAACAATCAAACAACAAAGAGCTTTTATTTGAACATGAAGCTACCTCAAACATTACCGCCAAACTTTTCATCAGATGCTTGCCAAATTAAATACAAGCTTGCGATAGGGTATCAACTATTGAAGGAAGGAAAATTCGTTCACTATACGGTGCAGGTACCGCTGAGTATTGACCCATATATTGATAAATTCGGCCGCGAACCTTTGTATCGAATCGATAAGTTACATCTCAATGTAAAGCCGGAAAAATGCACCACCACCGAAGTTAGAGCTTATAGAACATCGCACTCACGGTCATCTTCGATAAAATCCAGGTGTAACTCCAGTATCAGCATGCAGATGTCTCCAGCATTCACAGATGGCGCTGCTGGATCGACAAACATGCAATCTGCTCAGTTAAGCGGAAATGTTCTTTCTGTTCCAAATAGCAGATCGCACAGAAGAAGAAGAAGCTCGATGATGAGTTTTGAGAAGATGCGGAAAACTGCAGAGAAGAGAAGTACGCTCAGTGAGTCAAGCTTTGGCGAAAATAGTAACTCTGAGCAAGATGCAATTACGTTTAGAAAGATCATAAATCAACTAGATACGGCTAAAAGTGAGGATGTGGGCAAAGTGCAGACATACTTTGAACAGCTTGTGGATAAAAGCGTCGAGGCGGATCCGAATCCTAGATTAAACGTCATGAAAATTATGGCGGACTATCAAAGCATTCAGAATGAGCCATATGACCCGGATTCGGACGATAAAGAGGGAATGGAGTACGTTTCAATGATTCCACAGATTGATAGAAACAGGTATTTGATCAGACACGATCACATGGACATAGCCCTGGTTGAATTAGATAAGGGGATATTTAGAACAGGCGACTTTGCCAATATCTCTTTTTCGTTTGACGACTCTGATATTGTTACGAAAGGTGTTGAAGTTCAGATTGTTAGGTCCCAGGTGTTTTACAGGGACGAGTACTTGAAGAAGGGAAGCTATGACGATGTCTACAAAGGTATTACCCATGGTAGAAATTTGGATAGAGTGATTTATGAACGGCTAGTCAGCACATTCGATGTGCAAAACTTGTGTGTGGATGCATTAATTTCACCAGAGGCCACTCCTCAATTCCGGACAAGTTTCTTTGACGTGAAGTACTATGTGCAGCTCAGGTTTATTCTTCTCGACCAATATGGAACAATTGGCATGCGAAAAGCACTCAATGCAAGTTCGGGGGAAAAACTTGATGAGGCTGCGATGGAAAAGGCTCCAGATGACGATAAGAAAGGGGATAAGGAGGATAAGAGCGATAAGGAGGATAAGAGCAATAAAGTAGATCGAATTGCAGATGTAGCTGGTGAGGGCAGTAAAGTGAAAGAAGAAAGCAAAAAGGAAAGCACAAACGAGAAGGAAAGCATTAAATCAGGCAACAATGCGCCAGCAAAGAAGATCTTTGATCTTGAACATATTTTCACAGATCAAAGTGGATCGATTCTTTTCAAAGCAGTGGACGATTTCGATAATGGATACGAGTTCACTGTGAGAATACCGATAATTGTACTACCAAGTTACTCGACAGAGTTTGGACAGGTTACCAGGTTGTAAGTACTTAATTGTAATGATATTCATGGACATAGTGGCTGTAAACAGAAGAATTTAATGTATGTAGTCTCAGAGTGATTTTATGGACTGAACATCAGTAGATGTATTGAATTTAACGTAAGTGGAAATTTTGATCTCCCTACAAATTTATTTTTAGATCTCTAGTGGAGGGCTGATATTCCACTAGTAGATGCAAGAACAATAAAGGCACTTTCGATTGAGCATTTTAAGCGTAGCTGGAAACTGAAATTGAAAATGAAATAAAAAACTCGAGAAGAAAATTCACAATTGAGTGCCCCTGTGGGTTTCGTTGCTTCCTCTAGAGAGAAATGTGTGCTCTCTTTAGGGGAATGAAAAGGAGTAGATTTATTTCTTTGCCCTGGCTGATTGATTTTTCACAAAAATTTTTTTGAACAATTTTGTTCGGCCAGCGAGGTGGGGGACCTTCATTAAATTGGGTAGGGAAAACACAGGCCATTAAATTAAGCACCATTCATAAAGGTTACATCGAGAGCTAAGGTAGAGACAGAATAGAAAGTACTACATTGACTTTTTTCCCAAGTCTGCATTTTTGGATCACCAACAGAAGGAAATGAGCGTTGATAAGAAAAATGATGGCAAACAATCTTCGATCCAGGCCGATCCAGCACTATCAGGCAAGAAAACCAATGCGGTGAGAGAACGGAAAATTGCAGATATGAGAAAAAGATCAAGGCTCCGTCGACTTCATTCATATGAGGAGGCGAAGGCTAAAAATGCCAGAAGTAGGATCCACAGTATATACTCACATTTTCAGCGTTCAGAACCATCAAAGCCAGAAGATGGTGCTGAAAAGAAGCAGCTGAAAAACTTACCGAAAACAGCTAGAGATCAACAATCAGCAGAACACCCCGCGAGAGAGCCGAAAAACATACAGACGATCGACTTGACAGGAAGCGACGATCGCGAGGATTTCGCGTCAGGTGCCCCTGCGAATGGAATTTCTTCCACGCATCGCGTTTTCCGCACAGAGCCAGCCCCCTCAAATTCTGCAATAAACCGGGACCTTAGTGAAGGGAAGAATTTACAAGATTCGGTATTAAGAAGCAACTCAAAGGGTGTTAGCGAAGTTCAAGTAGCTCGGCATACAAACAGTGCGCCGGCGGAATTTGGTAATCCACATTCAGATTCGACATTTACGCGACTAGATCGGACCAATAGCCAAAGTACATCGCCTCATTTTCCAGATCTGGCATCTTCGTTATTTGTTCAATCATCTTCATCATCCTCTACATCGACAAGCACATCTGACACGTCATCAGATTTTGGGGAGTTGTCGATTATATCTGTATCCAACGTTTCAGTAACAGGGGGAGGAGCTAGCGGAGTTTTGTTCCAGTCGACTAACCGGCAAGATCACACCAAGACAGCGGTTAGTGGTTCAAGGGAGCAAGAAAAGAAGCAGGAGGAGCGAAATAAGGGTTTGCGAGAGGATCCACATCAAGGTTTAGAAGAGGATCGACATCAAGATTTAGAAGAGTTAGATCAACATCAAGGTTTAGAAGAGGATCCACATCAAGGTTTACAAGAGTCAGATCCACATCAAGGTTTACAAGAGTTAGATCAACATCAAGGTTTGCAAAAGTCAGATCAGCTACAACACAACACAGCCAACATGTCGTCAATCGATGCCACTGTAAGGCAGATTCCAACGCAGAATGACGTGATTGTGTCTGCAAGCTCTTCGAGCTCGTCAAACGCGTCAAATTCGTCCAATATGAGGGACTTTGCAGCCAGCCAAGGGTCGCAGAACATGATCCTGGTGTCCTCCACGCAGCGGAGTGAGCCATCGTCCGGTTCTCGGTCCTCGAGTATCGGAAAAGAAGACTCTCCAGGTACGCGGCGGAAAAAAGCGAAAAAGAGAACTGCTGCCCGGGCAGGGAAGCGGAAGCAGAAACAGACACCATCTGCCGATAAAAGGGCACCGAAGCGTGCCCGGAGGATGAGGACACGCAGTGCATCTCCCGCATCGCCGCCCATATCGGAGAAACGGCTCAAAATGCCCCGGACACTCTCGATTCACCGCCACAGGGCTCTCTCGGAGATCCACGTGTCTCGTATATTGCAGAGGCACCGCGGTGTGGACGATGCAGACGGGTCGGGGCCCCAGGGTGGACCGGGGCTGCAGGAAAAAGCAGCATCGGGGAGAAAAAACGCACTTGAGGGTGGAAAAGACGAGGCAACGGCAAATTCCCAGGAACAGCACCTCACATCCTCACCGATGGCCCCTCCGTCGACCCCGGCCACACCACAGTCGGCCAGCCCGAAGAGGGTTGCCTTCTCGAGTGATTTGGAGAGCTCTCCAACGCCGTCCTCGCCGATTAAGGGGGCACCAGAACCGCGTTCGATTCTCAAGCATGCGAAAGATTCGGGCCCGAGTGCAAACTTGTCGATGGAAATAGTGCACCGGGACCTCAGCAGGAACGAGTCGTGGCCCGACGGGTATGTGATCCACAACCTGCTGGGTTCGGCAACACTCCGCAGCAAGGTGATTGCCGAGTGTGTGCTCGGGTTGTCGAATCCGGGGTTCACGAAGAAATACGAAGTGTTTGCAACGATCAACGAGATCATCAAGTCGAACTCTAGGGACTCGGCGAAGTCGTTGTTTGGCACGCAGCAGGTGCACATTCTGGCAAGATCGATCGACTGCGACTTGGAAAGCACTGCCAAGGAGCTCAAGAACGGCAGCAATGCGTTCCGGATAAGAACGTCGATCCAGGGCTTGAAAGTGCTGACGTTCCTCATGGTGCACTACCAGGTGAAGGGTGCGTCGACCATGTTGAAGAGGATAGCGTGCATGCTCGCGAGTGCGAACTTGTCCAAGGGCCTAGCAGCTGCGATCTTGCTGCTATTGAAGGACCAGCAGAATCCGGTGGTCTCAAATGCAGTGGAGACCATCACGGGCTCGATTCTGCAGATGAAGTACTTCATGAGCGCGACCATCATCACGGAGAAGCTCATGACGATCAAAAAACTCATCAACATGCACCCGGCAGTGATGTCGAAGCTCAGCTACCAGTGGCTGAGTCACGTGCTCTGCTGCATCCTCAACACCGAGGTGCCGTCGTACGAGCGGATCGTCAACGCGTGCATTTACGTGATCTACGAGTTCTCCAAGAACACCGAGTCCAAGGACTCCGTGTTACAGCTCATGAATGAGACTTTGAACAGCAACGCGTCGAGCATCAGGGCCAGCACGATGTCCTCGCTGGATGCAAACACCAAGGTGGTCGACGCGTTGACACTCACGCTCGTCTACATGATAAACAGAGGGCTGTGTGCGCAGGCGTTGGACATATGGACGTACACAACGTTCATGATGGGGTACCGGCTCACAAACCAAGTCGATCTCAACAGCTGGCCCGGGTTGGGCCACTGGCTCAAAGTGTTCGACGAGGCGTTTCAGTCGAAGTCGGACGACATCAAGGTTGCCGCATTGGGCAGCTGGAGAGCCGTGTTGTTCAACTATCAGAACTCCAGGTCGTTCAGCTCCGCGTCCTTGACCAAGGACGAGTTTGACCTCAAGAGATGCATCTTCCTCTATCCGTTCAACTGCGTTCCCGAGCCTTGCAGCCAGAAAGTGCTGCACGCGTACGTTGTGCTCTACTACCGGCTCATCCGGTTTCTCCGCACCCTCACCATCATGCCGGGCCGCAAGAAGGCCGTTCCGCAGGATTGGGTGCTCGAGTCCATCTTCTCCCCCTTCTACGTTGTATTTCTCAAAAGACCCGACTTCATCCCGACCGGAATCAAGATGCTGGTCAACGTTCTCCGATTCAGGGAGAGACCAACGCTGAAGTCGTTGGATAATGCTGAGGCATGCTTCAGGAAGACCTCCATCGACGACTGGACCCTCTCTTGCCTGCCAAAGCACCTGCTTCTCTCGCATTACAACGGCTACTACGACTTGATCAACTTCCTGCTTTTCAACGACCGCATCCCGATCAAATCCAAGATGCTCGTCTTCGACACCTTGACCGCCACACTCGAGGACTGCACCAAGAACGCAATTGTTCCCTTCGATGCCGCCCAGGGCTTCCTGAAGCTTCTTGAAAACTACCTCCACCAATACGGACAGAGCACCACCAAGGGCGATGCCAAGAAACCCGAGGTTTCTTACTTGTGCAGCCTCGTTCTGAGGGCCAAGTCCGTATTCGGGCTCCGAATCTTGACCGGCAGGTCCGTCAGCATGAATCTCGTCACACTAATGGGTGCCTTCATATACAAATGGCACGGGACCGCCGGAATTGCCGAGTTCGTCCGCTGCATGCACGGCGTCCTGCACAAAAAAGTCGCCTTCATGTTTTTGGGCCTTCTGCTTCTCCACGAGCCCCTTATCAACACAACTTTGATCGATGCTCTATCCAGCCACTCCGTTTCGCTTTCCATCATGCTGTCCGAGTTCGACATATGGAAGGATGTCATAGTCGGCCTGGACCTCAACGGGAAGCATATCAACGTCGTCATCGACAAAATCATCGAGTACGAGAAGCTCTCCAGTTCTGCCGCCCACTACAACAATCTTTCCTGCTTCATTGCCAATTTCTCGGCCGTTGCTGACACCGGCCTGCCGAGGGATGCAACAAAGCTTCTTCTTTCGGAATATGCCACGCGATGCTCGCGGTCAACAGAGGAAGCCTTCTCGCCGATCAGAAAGACACTCTCTGCATTTGTCCAAACGGCTTCCGCAGATGAGATCGGAAGCTTGGCGGCAGCACTGCCCGAGAATAGATGTCCGCTCTACTGGTATACAGAGGTGATCTCCAGATGTGCCAGCTTCCCGGATAATGCCTCACTGCAGGTTGAGCCCGTCCGAATCTGGCTCCAGGACAGCTTCGGGTACTTGGAGGACAAGCATGGGGATAAGCTTGCAAGTGTTGTGGACAGTGTGCAGGGAACTTTGCTAAAGGACAGCTTTGCGAGATTTTTCGATGCCAAGAGGAAGAAAGACGATGCCGTCAGCATTGTCGAAGTTATCCCAATAGAGGACGAACCTGGGATCGGCAATGCCAAGCATGGTGTAAAAACGACCGAACCTGGCTCACAGAAAGGACAGGTAGAGCTGCCGAAAGGGAGGGTCGACGTGAACGCGTCGATCGACGCGACTGCCGACGAGACGACCGATGTCTCCTCTGATGCTTCCGCAGGGATCGAGGTGAGGTCCTCGGTGACCGAGAGCAAGAACGAGGAACCCCCGAAGGATGCCAAGACAGATAAAGCCAAGGTGCAGCAGGTGGATCCGTCCAAAATGCAGAATTACTACACTTACTCTCAGCAAACTAACACGAACTGCAGTATTCCAAATGCGGCAGGCCAGCCCAACCAGTACGCATATCAAGGCCCATCATATGCACCTCCAGGCTACTACGGTATCCCGGATGCAGCGGCGGACTTAAATGCAGCTTCCGCATTGAATGCAGCCTTGCATGCACCTTCGGCCGCATTAGGCAATGCTGCCCCACCAAACGCGGTGGCCGAGCTGCAGGATGCCATGCAGAGAATCAGAGGCAACCCAAACCAGTTGCTTGCAGTTTCGGCTGACCAGAGAGAGTCGTTGGAGGATCAACTTTTGGATATTGTGATCCGAATCAGGGCCCTCAGAAGACACGCTTGATTGAAACCGCAAACATCAACTTATAATTGTATAATATAATAGACGCATATGAAGACAGTGTAGACGGGGATAAAGCAGTACAGAGATGAAGTGTGAGTGTGAGTGTGAAGTGTAAAGTATTAAGTATGAGATATAAAGTATTAAGTATGAAGTACATAATTATTAAGAATGAAGTTAAGTACAAAGTACAGAATTAAGTATGAAGTTAAGTGTAAAGTATTAAGTACATAATTACAAAGAGGAATGTACAAGATACAGAATACAAAACACGAAATACCATATGCATGACCCTCACGATTCATTGAGCCTAACGTAAGAACAAAGTGTCTCTATTCCGCATTTCACCGTATCTATAAACACAACGCCAGGTACATCCCGCCGGAACTTGTGATCCATCCCGGAAAATCCTGCACAACCCAAAATGATGAACTTGGCCCCCTTGTTCTTCAATCCGTTGATTTGACGCACCAACTTCTTGTATCCCTCCGGCCGAGCAAGCTCCAACACCCCCATTCCAGTCTCCTCGGTGGGCATAAAAAAAGTCGGAAGCCGTTTCGAGTAATCGGAGTCCTTCCCACTGCTGTCTGGGCCACATAATGTATCGTGGACTGCTTTGTCCAATATGGGTTTCCACGAGTTTCCAGATGTAAGGATCACAATTTTCTGCCGATCAACATTGGGACCGCCCACCTGCGAGACTGCATACAAAACAGAGGCCTGTAATATCCCCAACACAACCGGCTGATGCTTCTTGCTCGAAAACTTGCTTCTGAGCCTATATATGAGGGGATGGTTCGAAAAGCAGCCAATCAGATAGCCATCAAAGCAAAGATAGCGCTCTGGGTCCGACTCGAAAAGCTTCATGCAGGCATCTGCCGATTTTATTGCATCTTCAGCATTATTGATGGTCGAAGGGGCATCTTTTGGAGCTGTCATGAATACAAGCCTTATTCCGGAAGGTGGATGGGGCACCAACTTGGACATTGCCAGAGTGACATCTTTGGACGAGTTCGGATTAAGTATAAGGATGTTCTTCATTGTGGGAGGCAAAGAAATGCAAATGGTTGAAGAGTAAATGTATATGTGAAAACAGGAGAAAACGATGCAGGGAAACGTCCCCTATTTATATATGCGAGGATGAAAAAGATAAGGCGGGGAAGTCCGAGAAAGGATTGTGATAAGCACGAAAAACAAAAAAAAATCATGAAACGATCGAAGCGAGAAATCGAAGCTTGCTGAAAAATTGGCCGATAAATTCTACTATGGGGTACTAAAAAAGCGTTGCCAAAGCAACATCTCCCCACCAACTTTTTACCCTCCCTCAATTAATCTCGTCATCAATATCCATTAAACAGTATCTATGTACACACAGGGCTTAGAAAAGAAGATACACCTATCCCTCGTTAAATATGTCCAACACAGGCTTGAATTCCATGTATCTCTTATCGTTTTGCTTCTCCATTACCTCCTTAACCCTTTCATATAAGTAACCAGAAACCAAGTATCCACAATGGACATAACCATTTAAATATTTATAAATATCGTCCATCCTCCCATCGCACTCAATGAGAACGTCAAGCACTGAAAGATAGAGCTGCCTATTTAACACCAAATCCTTTTTAAATGCCTGAATCACGGATGGAAGAAGAGGCCCGCTCTTTGCATTTTTTCTAAACACTCGTGTCAAATAAACGATGGTTTCATTATCAATCGAGCATCTGTGGTTATTAATCATCGACTTCACAAGCTTTAGTGCCACCCGCAGGTCCCCATTAGTGCTTGCTATCACATTTAGAATTATGTTCAAGGGAAGAACTCCAAATACAGCATGCCTACTCACAGATGCTCTATTTCTGTACTTCGATGACATCCTCGCAGGCTTACCTATTCGGGACGCCCCGTTCCCACACAAAAGTCGTATCAGATTAGAGTACTCGGACTGAATTTCCTCAACTGCTGCTTTAGACCCCACAGCTGCCTTATATATCCTTGATTTCTGTTCTAAAGGATGCAAAACAGGAGAGTACCGTCCCAGATATTCCCTTATATGGTATCCACACATCTGTTCTATGAGATGTAAGGCGGTGTCATACTTCAAGTTTGGATGCTCTTTACCCAGAGAATGTACAAGTAAAGGAAAATCTGATGCTTTGCAGTGATGTTTCCCGCCGGCAAACCCGAAGGTGTTGAAAGTACCATTCAGGATGACTTTTGAAGCTCCCAACATCTTAACGTAGGCATTGAAACGCGAAAGTGTCATATTAGATCTATATTCATTAATTCTGGCGGATGGCACAGAATCCGAACGCATTTTTTTGAGAGTAAAGCCGACAATCTTCGAGAAAAGTGCAAACTTCCCTCCCTGAACACACAGCAAGGAAATTTGTTGTAGCTCCTCGTATGTGAGTGCAAACCTGAAAACTTTGGAAGTGCTTTTTCGAGCTGGCAAACTCGCTATATCTGTGAAGTGATAGACGAATTCCGATAAAAGATCAACATCCTTGGCCTTTAGGGCCGCTCCAAGCCACCTATCAATCATCTGATGACTCAACGTAAACTTATAATTGCACTGAGACATAGTCAGGAGGATCGTACTGAAAGTTTTCAGATGAGATACACTTTGCTGCTGCTGGAGGGTATAAAACGCAAGAAGATTGCACGAAAAACCATTCAAGCAGTTTCCCAGCCTTGAGCAGTTGGTGAAAACCTCAGCTGCCCGCTCAAGGTTCAGTTTAACACAGTAATACTGGACAAGTAGACAGGCTAACGAGTTTGAAATCTTAGGGTAATCAGCATATCTGTCTACACTAAGGCCTTCCATGTATGGAACCCAGAACTGCTGCATTTGCTGCGTTACTTCGGGGCTTAAGCTTGCCTTTTCGACATACATGGCGTCTAGAAAATTCTGAAGTGATACAGTTGTATCCTTTGTGCTATCCCAGCTTTTCTTGATGATACTTGAGGCATACTGGTCAAAGGGATATGAAACTTCAGCTCTGGGAGAGTCATTGACAGATGTGGCAGCTGGAGCATGATAACAACATCGAGAATTGAAAAACTGATGTGTGCTGTGGTGTAAGAATTGTCGTCTCCCACTAAAGTTTGTTGTTGAATATAAAGTGTGCTTTATTCGGTAAGATGATTCAAACAGAGTAGTGCGTACAGGCCAGGCTAGAAGTGACTTTGAGAGCTGGATCCCGGATGTACGAGTGACCATCGCAACATACAATGGAAAAGGAACCAAGGCATGAAATGCTGGCTAAAATGGGTGGTGTGCTTTTGGAATGCTTGGATATAATTGAGTAGTGACAGTTGTTAGAGGGTGGTAGTCTAGATAAGTTTTATTTTTATTTCCATTTTTATTTTTCTCGTCATGAATATATGAGTCTATCGGCGCGTCGGCCTTTCTGCTAGTCTTTCTGCTAGTCAGCTTTACTGCTAGTCGTGAGTGTTCAGAAGCACGCACCACTTTACCTTTTTCTTATTATTTTTTTTTTCACCCCTCAATCTCTATTATTTTTCCCCATTTTATTTTTCTTCGCGGTCGGGTGTACACATTCAGCAAGTAGAAGCATTTGGTTCCATTCGCATTTGGTTCCACTATTTGATTCCACTATTTGGTTCCCTCCAGCACACCATATTTTCCCCCGCTGCAACCAAAACTCTTATCAAAGCCACCATGTTCAGCACGGTAAGAATAGCAGCCCGCCGCGGCATTTTACGGGGCGGAACTGTGGCTGTTTCGTCGGCACACATGCCCCAACAGATATTTATTGGATTAAGAACACAGAGCACCGGATTTCGAACACAATTTGAGCTTCAGCACAATTCTGTGAGGTACGGAAGCACGTCGGCACAAGGGATGTGGGACTCGATAAAGGGGATGTTTGGTCTATCGTCGGGAAGTGGCAATTCTGTGGGTGACATGGCCGAGAAAGCATCAGATGCAGTTTCGCAAGCAGCAGAGCCAATAACATCGGCATCAGGGCAAACAGTGGCGGAGAAAGTGGCAGAGAAGGCATCAGAGACGGCTGCAAATGTGGTAGACGGCGCAAAGGAGGCAGTGGGCTCTGTTGACCCGTCGAGTGCCGCCAATTCCATTCCTTTCGACACTACTCTAGGATTCGACACTCCAGATGCAGTTCAAGCAGCTACAGATGCAGCATCACAAATCAGCACGTCCCTGACGCCAGACCAGCTTGGATACTTGCATTCTGTGGGTTTGGTGGACGGCTGGTGGCCGAGTGACATGTTTCAAGAGGCACTAGAACTTGTTCATGTGTTCACAGGCATGCCATGGTGGTTGACCATCAGTGTGACAACAATTGCCATCAGAGTGTTGATTTTCCCGCTCTTTGTGCGGTCGTCGGACACGACGGCGAAGTCGCAGAAGATTATGCCGCTCACAAACAAGATCCGGGGCGAAATAAGCCAGGCTACCAGGCGTGGTGACCAGAGAATGCAACAGATAAAGACTTTCCAGTTGAAGGAGCTCAACAAGCGCTATGGCATACGATACAGGGACATGTTCATATCCCCAGTCGTGCAGATGGCATTTGCCATGGGTGCCTTTTTCGGGGTTAGGGAGATGGCCAATCTTCCAATCGACACTTTCAACACTGGAGGTGCACTTTGGTTCGCAGACCTAACTGCCGCCGACCCATACGTTGGACTCCAAATCATCTCCGCCTGCCTTTATGCGGGATCCTTCTTGCTAGGCGGTGAAACCGCCATGTCTCAGACCAGTGCCACGATGAAGAAAGTGTTTGTCGTTCTGCCGTTTGCCTCGATTCTCTTCACTTGGAACCTATCAGCCGGTGTAATGGTGTATCTCACCGCCAACGGTGTGTGCTCTGTTATCCAGTCCAGGCTTTTACGCTCTCCCGGATTCAGAAATTGGGCAAAGATTGCTCCTCTCACCGCCAAAACCCAAACCAACCCGTTTGCTGCCACCCCGGGCGAAAAGAAGAAGGGTATGTTCGACAAGATGACGCAAGGCTGGGATGACATGAAGAACAACTCGAAGGTTCGTGTGGAGATGCAGGAGAAGGCTGATCAGGCCACAAAACTGTTGAAGAAGCGGGCCCAGTCATCCCGCGTGATTATCAAGAGGAGGAAGTGATTGCGGGGCGCTAGTTTTAGAATGACTTGATTTATATTCATCCTTGTTACATACTGTACATAGCCATTGGCATCTCTTTACTTCCATATGGTCAAAGACGTTAGTGTAGAAGATAATTTGGGTTGATTAATGCTTGGCTTTACATTAGTATCCAGCTTATATTAATGCCCAACCTAGTTCACAACTACCCATCTACAACAACCAATGCAAGTTTAACTGATATTTCCCGTATCGTTATCAATAAATAGAATGTATGGTAATATAATAAATATGTTCAGTCTGCCCTTTTTGAAAGCAACAAATTCGTAATTTCCGGCTCACTCAAATCCTTCAAGCTCTTCTGAATCTCAACACCTTTATCCAATCTCATAACGAGCATTGGCTCCACACCAGAGCACTCTCGAATTAGTATGGGAAGGTCTGGATTGGCTGCTTTGAGTGGTTTATATGATTTCACGAGAAACGACCTGCGAAAACACAATGTTAGTACACAAATCCCGCAGAAATCCCTTATAGTAGATACTCCGAGTAGCCAGCTGCCCACTTATGGCCAAATGCACTCTTTTTTCAACATATCTTCACATAATATGCCCCCAATATTACCTGTACTTACTTAAGCGTCTTACTAGACTCGCCAGTCTGTGAGAGGAGAAACCTCAATTCATGGATATTTTTTGATAACGCTGTCTTTATAATTGTCGACATCGTGTGTGTAAGTTTGAAGAGTAAAATATATTACGAAACGGATCAATTGGTTGATATATATGTTATCCTGTAACTCATCAATAGATACACAAAGAATAGATTTCGGCAGACCTAAATAAAAAAAAAAGAACTTACGACCCATTTTTTTTTTTTACACTGTACATCTCCTTCCTCATTCGATCATTATTCGCGGTGGCTGAATGTGGCTCATACGCATACTGGGCATCTCTTTACGTACACAGTATCAAATACACCCGAACCTTCAATTGACTCCTGATCATCATCCAAAATCTCCACACTGCCATCACCAAGGATTGTCTGCAGTTCAAAATTTAGTACGCTTATCCCAAGTTTGACGCTTATTTTACCCTTTAACTTCCCAACAGTAGTAACGGCAGGAAATACCATTTGCTCAAAAGCTACAGCACCATCTCTACCATCACACACTTCAATGAGTTTCGGAAGTTGATGTGAACCATAGTGCACCTGCTGCGCAATTTTCGTGTCCTTTTGACCGTACTTCCGTAACAAATTTGTCCACACATGTAGTTCAGGCTTTGGCAATTGCTTCTCCTTAACTTTGCTAATGTAGTAAAGCTCGTAATTCCGTCTCTGCTCATCTGTGTAGTTAGTACCATTTATGCGTACCACAGTCTGTATTCTCGACATAATTTGAGCTAGACACATGTCATATCCCCACTTATTCTCTGTCTTTGTCAAAATCGGATTGTGCACGAGCTTTATGGATTCTAATCTGGGAAATTTCGCATCAAAGCCGTCCAATTCACCCCAATCTGAAATTTCATTATTGCTCAAGTTCAATTCCTTTAAACTGGAGGCGAGCCCATCGATGCTAGTGATACTATTCTTCGAGACATCCAAAATCTTTAATACTATTTGATTGCCAAGACTCAATATTCCGGCCAACCTATTTGCCGAAAAATCTAATGACTTCAACTTTATACTGGAAATACCTGGAAAGTTGGAAAACCAGTTTCCAGATAAGCTTAGCGCGTTTAACTTTGGAAATGCTGCTGAAACAGCATCAAGTACAAATTTGGAATCGAGAGAAACACCAAGACCACACTCAGACACCGTTAACTTCGTAACTGATATACAAGGATCAACCGAAGTGGCTTCAATATCCAACCAGTTTCCATCCAAGCGCAAAGTTCTCAATTGTTTTAATGAAGTCGCTAGTTCAACCACAATTGACCAACTTGTCATCATGTTATACGCCAAACTCAAATCCTGAACTGAGGACAACATTTCTGAAGCAAGCTTCGAACAACTGCATCCTATCTCATTGCCAATTAGTAGATGATCAAGTGAGACTATGCGCAAAGCATTGAAATTGGCCTGCAGTCTCATCAACTTCTCAAAACCGTATTTTTTCACCTGCTTCGACCCAAACCGTATGCTTTCATTCTTTAAATTGTCTAACTGATTCAACTGGTCGTATTTAAAGGCCAATGCATCCACTAAAGTCCGCCCTTTAACCACTAAGACCTTACCTTTGGCCAAATTAACATACGAGTAACCATCCCTTGAACAAACAGGATCATCCAATATTTTGAGAAAACTACCAGATTGCACATCTCTCTTGACTTTGAAATATCGTATTTTCTCCCCTTTGAAAGGGACTGCACCATCATTTCTACCTCTTTCAGGATCATCCCATTCTATGCCAAAGCATTCTTTACCAGGCCACGGATCGATAGTACCATGAAACCGCACAAATCCCAACTGTTGGCTGCCCTCATGCTCTAAAAGACATACTCTGTGATCCACAAAATCCATGTATTGATATCATACAAATAGCATGCTATTTGCGAGCTTTTATGGGTGCACTTGCGATATTCAATGTCTGCTTTAATGGGAATTAGCTGTCGTGGGTTATTCTCTATCTTTTTTTTTTTTTTTTTTTTTTTCTGCTTTCACAATATTGAATAATTGAATTTTATCATATCTATTTCTTCCGCTTATCGGGAGCATTTATATTCTTTTCCTATTATAATCTAATGATCCTTCAACTGTTTGATTCTTACTGCAACAACTCTATTCGATGAAATAAAGCACACTGTTCTCTGCTTTATAATTTTTTGGTAACAAACCTCAAATGAGCCAGATCCAAAATATACAAAAACTCAGCAATGCTGAACTTGAAGAAGCAACTCCATTTAATGCTTCTTGGCACCAGGATTATAACGATACAGCATGGGTGTTTATAGGTAGGCTCCCGCCTGAAATGAACGAGATGGACATCTTGATTATGTTTTCACAGTATGGAGTGCCGCAATCCTTGAAACTTGCGAGAGATGCGGAAACTGGAGAATCACGTCGGTTTGCATTTTTGAAATATGAGGATTTTAAGTCAGCAGTTTTAGCAGTGGACAACTTTAATGGATACGAAATAATACCTGGGTCCAGAATACAGGTTGATCATGTGCGATACAAGAAATACAGATACACAGATGCAGACGATGCAAACATTGAATGGGATAAGGCATTGAAAGAAGAGATGGAAAAAGATATGGCCACAAATAAGGAAACAGCTACACAGGCCATTGAAGATAAAGAAGAAGGTGAAAAATCAGCTGATGAGGATGTGGACGAGGATCTCGTGGATCCAATGGCAGGGTACTTGGTCGGGAAAAAGACAGATGATCGCAATCATCATCATCATCATCATCATCATCACCATCATCATAAACATCACCATCATCCAGCTGAAGAAGAAGGCAACCAGACGACCAGAGATAACTAGTTGGACTAAATAGAATATCCACACATCGCATCTTTCCTATTAATTAGAAGTATAAATCGTATAGTTAATATTGCATAATGTACACATGGCGAATCGTCACAAACTACTTGCTGTCTTTAAGAGAATCAGAACTCACGCCGTTTAGATCTTTTAAGACGTTGCTTGTGTCAATTGGAGACTGCTGGGCTTCCTCTGATTCGATACTTTGGTCATCACCACCTTTTTCCACAATTTTTACCACTGGTGGTGTGTAGTATGTATCGTTTTGATCATTTTCCACTTCGCGGTCCTCACTATTCGACACTGAAGTCATACCATCTTCATCCAAATGCTCACTACCTTTATCTCCAGACGTATCCTCATTAATTTTATCCCCCTCTGTATTCTCTTTATCATCTTCACCACAGCTTTCACTCAGATCTTCAGCTTCATTCACAGCTTTAGCATCACTCAGATCTTGAGCTTCTCTCAAATCTTTAGCCTCACTCAAATCTTTAGCTTCACTCCCACTATCAGTTATTCCACTATTCCCCACCTTTTTCGGCGATCCCTGAGCATGAAGTGTACTTATTGCGTTTTCCATGTATCTCCGATCGTTTTCCAGATCACTAACATCCTCGTTTACCGAACAATGATCCTTTAAATGCTCATTTTCATCACTTGACGGACTTCCATCCGACAAAGCACCGATCTCAGCCTTCCCAACTACAGTAGAAGCACTCCCATTCACCTCAAGCTTACCACTGCCGTTATCACTACCTGCAGTATTAGTATTGGGCGTACTCTCCCTCGCACTAAGTTCCAAAATCTCACTATCTTCAAGCAAATCGTCCAACCCACCCCCAATAGCACTCTTCTTAGCGATAATATCGTATATAGTGGTCTCTAAAGAGACAATGTCCCTAGCCTTATCCAAAATTGACTGGGACGCACTCTGGACTTGTTCGAAAAGACTTAGATAATAGTCATGCTTCAACTTATCGATCTCATCCAACTGCTGTGTCAACTGCTGAAGATTCGTCCGGTACGATATTATATTCCGGTACTTCTTCTTGCTCAACTTGATGTTGGTCTTCTCGTTCAATTTGAGCTGCCGCACCTTGTCATTTATCAGCTTTGTGAATTCCTCCTCTGTACTTTTATGGCGATTGGAGAAGTCACTGATGATCGTTCCAACTGGCTCCTCAAAGTCTGCTTCTAGATTTCGCACGAGAATCTGCTGCTGGTTCGCAATCAAGTATTGTAAGCCACTACAAGCCATAAGTCCATCACAGGCTTTACCCGTGCCTTTAAGACGAGCACACTTCTCCAACGAGCTTCCAAACTCACCCGCTGCAGAATCCAGCATGTTCAAAGCTGCCCTGTACTTCTCCGAGGCCTTAATAAGCGATTCGTAGCAGCCTAATGTCTCATTCACATCATTATTCGTGATAAGAGTTTCCAAATCCATTGTAGAGGGACTCGTCGAAGCCTGGTATGATTCAGTTCGTGAAGCAGCTGGCGATCTAAAGTATGGCATTGATTTTGTTGGTGATCCACTGGGTGTGGTCACATGACCTTCCATAGGCCCAATTGGCGGCGTTTTGGGCGCATTCTTGCTTAAACCGGCATCACTTCGGGCATCATGCGTAAATCCTGCATTTTCAGGAGAGTTATCCACAAAGTTGTAAAACTCGGAAAGATGTGCAGGGGGCTTTATATGCTTTTTCGGTGATGGAACCGTGGTTTGGGCATTCATTTCATTCGTTTGTCTATTTATTCCAGAAGTGTATGTTTCTTATCTATCAATTCCCGCTTGGTCAGTTGGCTACGGAAACTATGGACATACCATATGTCTCAGTAAACAATATCAACAATATTCCGCCAGGCCGTCTTGAATATGGCCTCTAAATGTGAAATTTATACTTTATGCCTACACAGCTCGTTCTTGTATAGCAAATCAAATAAACAAATAAATAAATAAACACACCGTTTAGTAATTGATACCGTAGCAAATTTTAATATGTACGCGAGACCAAAAAAAAGTCAGAGGATCAAAAATAATATCAAAAATACGCTATGCTATATAAAATGCACACATAACCAAAATGCCAATGGAATTGGATCTATCACCAAAATATGAATTGCAACATTATCAATAAAACATGCTAGAAGGTAATAACATCATTTAGGCTTTTTTTATTATTCTTTTTCCTCTTTCCAGTATATCTTGCTTCTTAATTTCACGCTATCGGAAGCTGCTAGGGCAATCGATTGCACCGCCTTACATTACAATTTCAGTTTTCATCGTTGCAATTTCAATTTTTTTTATTTCTTATTTTTCTCACTCTAGCCAACCCGGCCCACAGATTAAAGGTGCACATACTGTCAATTAAAGCGACTCCGAGAACATTAATCCAGGAATAAATTCGACGAATCGCCAAAAGCATGATATTCGCAAACACAGTTGGTGGAGTGGCGGCTTCCTTACCCGTTGTCTCGAGCAAACTTGTCATGAGACAAGCATTTGTGTATACAAGAAGCAATTTAACTCCAACCATACTAGGGAGAAAATTTGTGACAACAAGAAGGCAGAGTGCAGTTGAAGCAGTCGAAATAAAGCAAAAGGAGACCGCTCCAAAAGAAGGCAAAAAGAGGAATACGAGGAAAGGGGAGGACTCGAGAAAAACATATTTATTAGACGTGTACAAGTATTTCTGGAATAATAATGATATAGTTTTATTTGCACACCACAACAACCTATTGGCGTCGGAAAATGAACAGATAAGAAGGCAGCTACACAAAGTGGGCAAAGATATTCAGATAAGGAAGCTCAAGACGAAAGTTTTCCGATACTTTCTCAGAGCTTCGACGTTTGATGATCCGGCTTCAAAAGCCACATGGAGAAAAGTTAAACGGAAGAAAATAAGACATCCTCTGGAAGCACTCTTGAAAGGACCAACGGCTCTGATTCTGATAAAATCCTTGGATCCTAAAGCTCTGAAAGGAGTGTGGAAAGTACTTAAGAAGCAGAATGACAAGCTTTTTTTGTTGGGAGGAAGAATTGGCCAAGAATTGGTTGACCTGGACGGAATAAACAAGTTCAAAGAGCTTTCTTCATTGCCAGAGCTTCGTGCACAGCTTGTTGGCTTGCTTGCAATGTCTTCTGGTGCAGGTATTGTTAAAACTTTACAGTCTGCTTCTTCTGGATTGGCAATGACCTTGGAATCACGTAGAAACCAGCTTGAAGATAAGAATAAGGAGCAAGAGAAGGAGTAGACGGGAGCTCGTTGTATATAGATTACTTGAAATACTACTTGTATAGAAAACATTTGAGAATAGACACTATATTCATCTATGCATGCTGCAAATAGCTTTAATAGGCATAAAAACGCTCTTTTGGAGCTTTATTTTTTGAAGGTGAAAAAGATCAAAAAAAAAAAAAAAAATTTCAAGATCTCTTCTTTTGAGTCAATCAAGACAGTCTCTAACATCTGAAATGATACTGATATTATTTATTTTGCGGTTTGAAACATTACAGACAGCACTGAAAAAACTAAGATGAGCACCGAACTTTCCAAAAGGAAAAGATACAGAGAGACAAAGAAAGGGGATAGGGTCAAATTACAGAAGCTAGAGCAGAAACATGTTAGAATAGCTGATTTGGACACAGACAAGCCTGCTTTGGAAACTTTAGGGGAATCAGGTAAGATTAAGATGCCAAAGAAGAGGTATTATAGGCAGAGGGCACACTCGAATCCGTTCTCAGATCACAGTTTGGACTATCCCACATCACCAGATGATATGGACTGGACTAAGCTGTATCCATATTACAAAACACAAGATGGTAAAATATCAAAGCAGGTGGAAATAGCAGATATTGGCTGTGGATTCGGAGGATTGACAGTTGCTTTGGCAACACAGTATCCAGAGAGTTTGATCTTGGGAATGGAGATTCGTGTGCAAGTGAGCCAATATGTGGAAGACAGGCTTTTGGCTTTAAGAGAGAATTCTAGGGTGAAAGGAGAGTACCAGAATGCGGCAGTCATACGAGCGAACGCAATGAAGTTTCTCCCAAATTTCTTCAAGAAGGGACAGCTCAGCAAGATGTTCTTTTGCTTCCCTGATCCGCAGTTCAAGCAGAGAAAACACAAGGCAAGGATTGTCACTACCACTTTGCTCAGTGAGTATGCCTTCGTGCTGAAAGAGGGCGGAATCATCTACACTATTACGGATGTTCTTGATTTGCATAACTGGATGGTCAAGCATTTGGACGCACATCCTTTGTTTGAGCGGTTGGACAAGGACTGGGAGGAGAAAGATGACTGTGTGAAGATCATGACAGTTTCTACAGAAGAGGGTAAGAAGGTGAGCAGAAACCACGGAAGCAAGTACATAGCGTGCTACCGGCGTGTTGCGGATCCAGAGTTGTGAGATATGACTTAGAATCGTGTATTGTCTAGTATTTTGGCGCATATATAATACAGAATAGAGATTAAGGAAAGAGATAAGATTCATTAGCATCATAAACATCCCAGAAAAGCACGAGTCTCATACATCATCACTGAGGAAACGCTCTGAGATGGCATCCGTGTCAGAATGGTTGTTATCACTCTTCCAGAAGCGGAAAGCCGACGATATGGCCTTCTTCCCTCTCTTTATGGAGCTGTGGATAGATCTGGAGTCATCAGTCTTGTATTTGTACACAGACTTCAAATCTGGCGGCTCAAGATCTCCCGGAGTAATAAACGGACTTGCTGCAGGGTCCCATCTTCTTCCCTGGGTTGCATTTTGCTGGTGAGGTGGGAGATTGCGCAAGAAACTTTCAGAAGCGGCCGTGAAGTCTTGTGCTCCAAGCATCGGTGAGATCTCGTTTGGGAGAAGTGTCGGACCTGTAGGATTTGTGCGTGCCTGGATTGCTTTACTGTGCCTTGAGGCAAAGGAAGCAATGTCAGACTGCTTGATGGAGGTTTGATAGGTGTGAGACGATACGGAATTGTGGCTGCTGCCACTGTTATTTCTGGATATTCTAGAGGAGGCAGTTGATTTATCTCCGAAGACGGAGTCCATGTCCTCCAAAGAGAGGCCCTTGGTCTCCGGATAGACAAACCAGACCACAATGAAGGAGACGACACAACTTAAGGCATGAATTAGGTAAAGGCGCCAGCTAATGAGCTCAAGAAGAATGGGAGCACACTGTCCCACTATGAAGTTGCAAAGCCAGTTTGTGGCGGTTGCCAAGGCTGCTCCTGAGGCTCTTGCCTTATTGGGGAGGACCTCTGGCCCGATTAGCCAGCCGATTGGGCCCCAACTGATGCCAAAGCTGGAGTTGAAGAGCATCACAAACACAACAACCATGGTGGCAACTCTCGTTTTCGTAAAAACAGCAATGAATACGAGCCCAACACCCATGAAGCAGCTTCCCAGCATGAGAAGTGGCTTCCTTCCCCATGACTCGGAAAGCCACCAGGGAATGAGTGTTGAGAGAAGATAAAGAATGGAATTGTAGCCAGTCATAAGAATGGCATCCTTGCCGAGCCACCCGGCCTCTTCAAACACAAGTGGGGCATAGTACGATATCACATTGATGCCATTAAACTGGGCGAACATCTGCGCACTGCAACCAACAAAAATACGCTTGGGATACCGTCTTATGGACTGCCAATAGGTGAGCTTTCCTTCAAGTCTGCCAATCAAAACACTCTCTTCGATCGACTTATAGGCCTCCACAGCCACCGGATCATGCACATGCCCGTGTGCAAAAAGATCTGCCAAGACTATAAGGCCCTCAACATCGTGGCCATGCTCTAAAAGCCACCTGGGGCTCTCGACTAAGGCATATGAGCCGAAAAATAGCACTAGACCGAATGCCACCTGCAATCCAAGCGGGATCCTGAATGACAGATCACCATCTATGAAGCTGCATCCGTAATCTATCCAGATTGAGGACGAGTACCCCAAGACGTTGCCGGTAAACTGTGCCGAGCCAAGCAGTCCTCTTATATCCGGGCTGGCTATTTCCGACATATAGGTCGGGGCAGTCCCGCTCAAAAAGCCGACACCCAGACCACTTATGAACCGGCCGAAGCCTAGATGGTGAAAGGATGTCGATAAAGTCTGCACTGTGCCCCCAATGCAGAATAGAAAAGAGCCTAATCTGGTAGTTCTCTTTCTGCCAAGCTTTTCAGCCACATGACCGAGCGAGAGCGAAGATAAAAGAGCTCCGATTTCAAGAATTGCCACCACCGTACCTATCTGAACGGAGCTAGGGTTGTCATAGTACTCTTCAAAGTGTTCATTCGTCAAAATCGACGAGAAATACCCCTGGTCATACCCAAAAAGAAAGACACATATGCTCACAAAACACGACGTGAACACCAGTAGAGGTTTTCCCACTAATGCTGCTTTCGGTATGTCTTCTGGCCGGATTGTAGCATTTTCAAGATCATCCGCGTTATTGATCGCCATTTTATATGGAGGTAAGCCTGCTGCTGGTGAAGTCATACGTCATGAATGCACTTAAAACAATTGCTATTTCGATCTTTTTTTTTTTCTTCTTCTAAACCTACAAACAGCTGCCTAAGGATTTGGAATTCACTTATAAGGAGAATCAAAAAAAAAATCAGAAATGTGCAATCGGAACTCCACGCTTTTCTTGTTTACAAATCTCACCTAGTCTGTTTGCAAAAGTGCGGTTCTAGATTTATATCCACGCATAGTATCATCTCCCTATTATTCAGTCCTTTGGTTAGTTGCTCTTCTCCGTATCTGGACGAGGCTGTGCTAGCTGAAGGTATACGTGACGTCATAGATACGAGGCGCCGACATCAAAAAATCTGGAATGCCCCGATGCATCCTTACACCAGCGGGAAGTGGTATTTCTTCTAGGTATTTCTTCTAGGCTAACCAATAAGCTAGCTACCAACCTACTCCGAAACTTACACTTCCAGGGGAAAATCTATCATTACGTAGCATCTGAATTATATCTACCGTTAACTTCTATTCTTTTTCTTCTAAATTAGTCTGGACACTAAATGAGATCGATGGAACTTTATCTTCATTCACAGTCGCTTTCACAACAGAATCTATTCCCAAACTCTTCAGTATCCCGCGTATTAGTCCACACGGGAACCTCAAGAATGGCTCGGCCTTCTTTGCAGTGTCCTTATCACCGGCACTTGTCTGGAAGTGTAAAAGTGGCCTAAAACCATTGTCTATAAGTATGAATGTGCCTATGTGGTTTGTTCGCAAGTTGTCCATTTGCTTCCGATAAATGACTTTCCACACATCTCTACATATGAATTTCATGATCTCAAGAGTGTCCGTTAGTTTTATTTCCATTTTTTCACTCATCTGTTTCCAATATACTATGCAGTCGGTGATTTTATACCCGACTTCAAACCCAATCTGTTCAATTCGGTTTAAAACGCTTGCATCCGTCATGGCCTTATCATCAGCCAAGTAATCCGTCCGTCCGGGAGAGAAGACTTTGTCTTGCTTCAGTAAATCTAGAGCTTCCTGACTATCTCGTCCCGTCAATTCCAAATTTTTCATCATTTCGTTTATGTTGTTCTCATTCTTATGAATCTGAGACCCCACCCTCATGGAAAGAGGCACCAATTCATTAAGTAGAAAGTCTAGACAGCAGGCGTTCACTTGCCCACCGAAAATCTCTTCCTCATCTTCGATTATTTCTGACTTTCTTGCGGCCTGCCTACCAGTAGACGATCTCGATACAATTGACCTTGAACGACTACTAGAGTGCCTTGAAGATGCTACTGAGCTAGTTCGCCTCGATTGTAGATTTCCGATCTTACCTATATTTGACATTGTGCTTGCATTTTCAACGGTTCTGCCCTCATTTATACTGCTGTTGTTACTCTCAGTGCTGATGCCATTGCTTTTTAACGCACTTTCATTTGAATCCTCGGAATCCAATTTCTTCGGCAAAGATGGGAGCGGTGAGTCTATTTTAGTTTTTTCGGACATTGAACAGAAAGTTGTATTTGGGCTTTTGAATGTTATTGGGCTGCACTTAATGACAATTCATAAAGCACATGAGGGTGGTAGTTTCGAATATCTATCTAGTAGTGGTTTCTCTAATAAGTACACTTTTTTTTTTTTTTTTTTTTTTTTCGCGACTACGCAACATTTCCACCGTTACATGCATCACCAAATATAATCGAGATTTAATCACAGCGCTAAAAATATTCATTCGTTACATCCAAGGATATCTATATAGCTCGGCATTATTTCATAATTTGGCTCCGTCGAAAAGAACCTCCTCGTCAAATGATTCATCTGGTTTCGTCTGCAGTCTCTTCCACGTCCGAATAGTGTTATTCTTGTCATCAATCTCAAATATACGTAATCTCCTACTGGTACCTCCATATCCAGCATATCCACCTTCACCAACTGCTCCCCCATAGCATAAGTTTATATCATCGTATTTCATGCAATAATCGTTACAATGGTCGTGCCCAACAGAAACAACGGAAACACCAATTCCCTTAAAAACATCATACATGTGCGAATTGTACATCGGGGCAGTACATCCCTCTTTGTAGCTTCCACTTATTGGTCTGTCGGCGTTATCAGGCGTTTTAAACTCCCTATATTCGGGTAGCGGGATGTGGAAAAAGGCCATCGAGAGAGGTCTACCGTCGGATGTCCGGTCGGTGGTTATTTTGCCGACGGGAACCAGGTTCACCGAATTCTTCGTGTATGAATTCTGCACAAATACCTTCTGGTCATCTTTCAAAAAGTCGTATCCGGGGACTTTGGACCGCGAGTAAGAGTGCGAGTCCAAGAAATACATGATAAGACCGTTTTTATCGCCCTGTTCGCTGCTGGTAACAGTGAGAACATAGTTGCCATACCCACTTACGTAACCAGGACCTGCCTCCGAAACGGAGTAAGGCAAACTCTGCAGAAGCTGGTAGATCTGCTTTCTGGATAGATTCCCCTCCGAGTCGTGGTTTCCCATCATGACCGCGTATGGAATCTTTCTGTCAACAAAGGGCTTCACTAGCTTGAACATGGCAGTCTCGACATCCTTACTCTCGCTTCCAAACACCTGATCACCAGTCATTACGATCAGATCCGGCTTCTCGATGCCCAAAACAGATGTAATAAAGTTCATAGTGCGAACATCTGCAAGGCAGGCCTCCTCGTTTGATACCGTCGGCCATGGATCCCTGCATCTGCCATATCCAGCCACCAGATGTGCATCTGCCACTTGCAGAATTTTGAACTTTCCGTCCTCTTTGAATGAAAGTTCCGTCTGATACGAGGCCGTGCTTTTGACAGAGTCCTCCTCGCTCACCGCATTTCTCCGCTGAACCGACATGTAGCACTCGTCATCGTAAATATGGTGATCCGTAGTAAGGTCCTCATCCGGTGTCTCAAGAAGTCCTAAATTGTCTTCTTTCTGCAAGTCCACCTCCAATGGCTTCTCAATAACCGTCCATCCGGGCCTTGGATCGGTTGCCATTCGCCCAAACAAGAAATTCACACCAGTTATGCTCTTCTCCGGGTCGTATCGGCCTCTTTCAACCGTAATACCGTATCCAATTGTATCCCAGCTCAAGTCATCATCAACTTTTTCCTTTTCCTTTTCCATGGCCACATGAACTTCGTTGATAGTGGAACTTCCCAGCTCCAATATCTTATCCTTGTCTTCCAAACGATAGTCCAGAAAAACTTGCCTGGACCACCTTCTTCCCAAATATATATCTTTCGGCACTCGTATCCACGCAGAGTCCGGATTGGTTATACTCTTTCGGCAGAACGGGAAGTACCCAAACAGCCCATGGCATGTGGAAAACTTCATGTCTACCACCACGTCATTCTCGTGGCCCTGGTCCAGCAATAATGCATACTTTTCGGAGGCACTTTGGCTTCTCTTTGCTCTGATTCTGAGAAAGAGAAAAAGACAAGTTAGACAAACTGTTGAATATATAATCGCACGCCTGGACCGCTTTGAAAGCCTTCTTAGACTCGTGAACCGCATTTTCTTTATTTTTCAATAGCCACTCAGTGAAGCAAAGCAATAATACCTTTGGAGTTCACCTTCAGATTATTATACCTTTTGGAATTTACCCTTGCAATACACCTTCGGAGCACACTCAAAAAGGAACTTCAAACGACAGTACAGAAGAAATGCTAACTGCAGATAGCGCGCTTATTATGATGTTGAATTCAGTAATCGAATTAGTCTTTCCACGTGGGTGCAACCCACATAAAGAAGGAAATATATATAGATAAAAGTTTAAATACAAAAAATACGTGAAAATCTCATTAGACCCCCGCTCCAAATTCTCAAGTTCCTGTTCGCGAGACTTTTTATTGTCGTTATGCATGCATAACGCGCACATCTCTATTTTTTTGACGAGGAAAAAAGTGCAATCCCAAGTCCCATTTTGTCCTTGGAACTCTAGATAGTATTCGCATTGCATTGTGTTAACCACACATTATTGTACCACAGTTTGGACCGTGTTTTTAGCATGGAAAATTATTGCGTTTGATCACTGTGAGTTTTCAGGCCATTTAGATATCCTGTTGTCTTTGTGGTAATCTTTGTTATGACTTTGTTATGACCCTTGTTCCTATCTTTTGTTTTCATTATTGTTGATATTGTGCGGTAGACTAATCTAAGACATTATTGGAGTGCTATTTCAAATTGACCAAACAACCATTTTCTAGTTTGTTTTAGTATTATCAACCCTTGGACGGTGTCCTCCCGTCATTAGTAATCCGCCTGCTGTCCGGTCAATATCGTTAGTTGTTTCATGAGTATTTTGGCCCAAACCTGGATGCTTATTTGGAATAACACTATGTGGCTTATGAAGGCGAACATCACTTAAATCAACAAGCTTATCTCCAAATTTAGCCTTGAGCCCTTTCACTCCGGCAAGTGGGTCATCCTCATTATTAATCTCCTCCTCCTTCTGTATCGTATTTTGGCTTGTTGCTCCTGTCATTGTTACCAACAGATAAAATAGCACTAGGAATATTAAAAGAACCATAGATTTCCTCCGTACACTTTTGGGAAATGTATCTCTGAGCTAGTTAGATCAACACCTGATGTAAAACCGACAAGAACCTTTCTATTTGTACCTATTGCATGGCAAGAACCGGACCTACTGTGTGGTGGTGGGCAAATATACACTGCGCGGAATTTCTTTAGATTTAAATACAGTTCAGGGACCGCGTGACCCGTAAGAGAGAATACATCCTTACACTCCGTACTTCGTTGCTTGTGTCTGTTCACTACCGCTTGTTTTCCCACATGCAAAGCACCAACTCTCCATTTTTAGAATTCATATTGTCCATTACAACAGCTGATATACAAATATAACAAAATATAATCTGCAACGCAACTTGCGCAAGCCAGACCCACCGACGCAAAAATAGGAGCATAAGTCACGTGCTTTGTCACATGATCTCAGCCGTCGCCAGCCTCTGCTGTTTAACCTTCTTTCTAAACATGAGCACCGGCTTTAGGAATGGATGCTTTAGTAGTTTTGCCGCACTAACTCTTTTACGGTAATCTGTTTCAAAAGCTAAATCTAGGAAGTCTTTTGCCTCGGGTGATGAATCAGCTGGATATTCTGGTAGTACCATATTTCCTATTCTGAAGATGGCCTGCATCTGGGAAAATCCGGGGTACGGATGTTCGGCGGTGAACATCTCCACGGCCAGACAGCCCACAGACCAGATGTCTGATTTTTCTGTAGATGCCGTTTGCTTCACCACCTCAGGAGCCATCCAGTAAACGGAACCCTGAAATGAAACCCTCCTGTTCTTTTTCTCACTATCGTCTTGCACATCTGTCTCCAGAACTCGGTGCGGTGTGATTTTTTTCGAAATGCCAAAGTCTCCAATCTTCACAGTTCCATTTATATCGATCAAAATGTTGGCACCTTTGATGTCCCTGTGGATGATGCCGTTATTGTGCAAGAATCTGACTCCAATGAGCACCTGCGTAAGGAAGTTTCTCACTAGTGGCTCCTCAAATGGACCATATGTGTGAAGCATTGAGGAAACAGAGCCTCCAGGAATGTACTCGAGAAAAATGTACATCTTCTTGGTGTCCGAAGCTGTTCCAAGATACCTGACAATATTCTCATGGTGCAACTCCCGAAGAAGATCCATCTCTCTCTTTAATGCCACCACCATTCTGTTTCTAGAGTCCTCCGAGGATGTCGGTAGATCAACCTCTTTAACAGCCATAAGTTCTCCAGTAAGACCATCCAAACCAAGAAAAACAGACCCATACGACCCCTGCCCGATCTTTGCACCTTTATGCCACACCGATGGCCCTTTACTGATCTCATTTGCCCATATGTTCTCGATGCTTCCATCCATATCTGGCTTCATCATCTTACTGTAAGCTCTCGTGAGACTGTTCACACCATCATCTTCCTCTTCTAGAAGACTGATCGATGAAGAGTCCTGCTCACCAGATGCCTCATCTGTCTTATCGTCAGATACTGCTTTCAAAGTGTCTTCGCCTACAGCGTTGACCTTTTCTACAGAGTGTGAACCTGAAATAAGCCGGACTGCGGTTTTGACCTTGCTTTCAACGCCTTCTTCAGTTTCTGTTTCCGTGTCATCTTCCCCTTCATCCTCATCCTCATCCTCATATTCTCCATCAAGCAAGTCATCTTCATCCCTCTCCTCTTCATCATCTTCATTCCCATTCTCATCTTCATTGCTATTCATGCCCCTTCCAGTATCTCTCAATGCCCGATTGCTCGACAAAAGAACATCGCCAACTGTCTGGTTAATCCTCATAGGGAAACCAGTAGACACGTGCGCGGCAGATATTCCACTCATCATGGAATCCGGCCGGCTCATCATTGAGAAGTTCGAGTAAATCGAATTTCTCGAATTCACAGCTTTCGAAAGACTGCTAGCATTGCTTGATCTGTTGCCAAGACTCTGCATTGATTGCCGCTGCATAACTTTATTGCCGTAAACAGACATCCTGTACGAGTTTCTCATCACTTTCTTCAATTCGATTGGACCAACATCCGGGAAATACTCGCTCAAATTCGTAGAAATAAGCTGGCTGGGAGGTCTCTGACCCATAATGTTGCGAAGAAGCATCGATCCCCTTTCCGGATCGCCTGTCTTGCTTTCTCCATACATGGAAAGAATGCTGTTTGATTTATCAATAGCTGCAGCAGAAGGTGCCTCACCAGTACGGCAAAAGATGATCCTACCCTTCTCCTTACTGCTGGGAGAGTTGCAGATTGTTGCAAGCTCGATGTTGAACATTAGATGGACCGACTTCTTGCTGTCTATGTAGTATGTGGACCACTCGTCTGCAATAAGCGGACTCGATATCCCTGTTTCCTGCAATATCCGCTTTTTTATGGCTGTTGAATTAAAGCACTTCGTAATATCAATCTTGTGGTCTTTACCATCCTGTGTGATGACCCTGATTATGTTCTTCTGCGAACCTGCCAAAGCTTCCGAAGAGCTCAATTTCTGTCCATTGTTCTCTCTAGTCTGTTTCACCTGATTCATCGTGAACTCTTCCACATCCATGAGTCCCGTATAAGACTCCTTGATTGAGTCCGCAAGCTTCTGAATGGGAATCCTCGACTGTATTTTTTCAATGTTGAGTAACGAGATTACAATCTCGATTCTAAGCCGATCTCCAACTTTCGTAATGCCCATCTCCTTTAGCGCTGGTTTGTCCATTATCGACAAAAGATCGGCATTTATATCCAACTTCTCAAACAATGGGAAGTATTGCTCACATGACACTGACTGTAAAAGCTCAAGCAGCTGTATTTGGTCTCTTTAGTTGGTAATATTTCAGTTAGTATGCATTTTTCAAACTTGTGAGACGTAGCTAATAAATCACTACTTACGCTTCCTGCATCTCGTTCAGGATATCAAGTGTAGTCTTGATGTGAATTTAATATATACACCTCTGGAATTCGGATAGATGTGATATTCAACCTAAATATTTATGTACTTACTTCGCCATCTCACTTATACATACCCAGTATCACAGTTACCAGGTTCGAGAAAATAATGGGGACGATCGACTGGAATGACAATAGGAGCGAATTCAGCGAATTCCCGCTTGAGTTCCCCACACAAAGAAAAAACTAAAATAAAAATAAAATAATGCGGTGGCAGCCTGTTCAATCTATAAATATTTCGAAATCGTTTAGCCAAGTACCACTAACAAAAGCCGTCCGTTGTCTAAGCAATCACTCTTTTCACTTTAGGATATCAAGAACCTTTTCTGTGGCTGCTGATGTGCCTATCCGCCGACTGAGACTTTCGACGCTAGACTGTTGGCTATACATATCTCTCAAAATAGCCTTATGAGTCTTTCTCATCGAATTGAAACGGCGAATAATCTCTTGAGCTTGCATTTCATGCCACCAAGAAACACTCCTTGCACTGTCAGCAAGCGGTGCGGCTGTAAAACTTTTCAAAGCCAGGATAAATCTCGCAAAAGTCATCATTTCATACTGTTTCATGCATTCTAGGAGCTTGCTTAAAGATGTGATTATGCTCATCTTAGACTCGATATTCTTTATCTCCGAGCTCGTTGTACCCTCCAGAACCTCCTTCACATATCCAGTAAACAAAGTGTTGCGTGAGTTCATGGAAACCTCAAATTTGAGCAAGTACATCGAAACTTGTTGCTTTTCGCGCTCGCATTTGTTCAAATACATCTGATAGGTACTGCCCACCGAATTCTCGTAAAATAATTCCGTTCTTGGTGTCATGTCTTTGCCAGAACTACTTCTTCCTGTTGTACCCGGTGAACTTTCCATCACATCCTGCGACATGTTGTTGAATATGGTTGCAATATGAATGGTGTTGCGTATTACACACTCTATTTCATCCAGGCATTTGGTCTTCAATTGCTTGTACCAGCTCTTAAATCTTGCCATTGATACCTGAATCTCACTGCGAAGATACATTATGCTTTGATCCTCTGCGGAATATCTACTCATTTCCCGCCATTTCTGCTTGTTTTGTGTTTTCCATGTTGCTGGAATCTCAAAAAACGGAAGTTCATCCTCAGTTTGCGTCGATCTCTCAGAACTTCTCAAATTCTGACTATTAATATATCCACGAAGCTTTGTTATCTTGTTGAGTGCACTTACTTCAGCAGGATCGCTTGTGTTAAGATTATTCTGAAAGAAATTAATCATTTTTTCAAGATCTGCTACCGGAGCTGTCAATGCTTCCCCAAGATTTGTGTATCCATCCACCAGAAGAATATTCTTGATTGATGCCAACCATCCCTCAAACTTCTGACTTTTCTCGCTTACCATCTTTTCGACCACAAACCTTCGCTGCGATCTGTGAAATATATATGATGGATACACTCTCAAGGCTCTGCTTAAATAATCATTGATAACTTCGATGTTTATTTGCTGCTTTCCTTTTATCTTCTGGTATAGTATCTTATACACACTGTTCATGGTTTCGTTGTTTCCAAAAAGAAGCCTCTTGTGCTTCTGGTTCATGAGAATCACATTTTGCTCCAAATACTCGTTGAGAGATTGCTTCAATGAGGCCAAAAGTTCAAAATGATGCAAGCTTGCCTTGCATATACTCTCTAGCTCAAGGGATGGAATGAGATCTTGCAATGGCCGCTTTTCTTTTTGATAAAGAGGATCGAATGGAGAAAATGGCTCAGAAATGGCTACAACCAGGCCCTGTTTCTTCACTCTTCGAAGTGAGTGGGATCTGGTTTTTGAACTTGCAGTTGTTTCTTTGGCAAAGGTTGCTTTATTGCTTGTTCTTCTATTAATTTCCGACTTGCTTCTACCCAAAGCTTCCTTTTTGCCTCCAGAGAGTGCCCGCATGGTCTTTCTTCTCTCTTCAATTTTTCTTATTTCCTCTCCATCGTTCCCTCTGGTGTAGTACCAAAGTGAATTTGAGTAGGGATTGTCGAATTCTGAATTTGATTTTCTATGAAATATGGCAGATGGCACGTACGGATTAAAATATTTGATTTCTTCATTATAAGAAACTAAACTGCTACTGTCGCTGCTGCTTTCTCTATCGCTTAATATATTTGACCGTGGTGTTGTATCTATTGGAGAGTATTCGGAAGAAGTAACTTTATTTAGAGTCATGTGTTGGTCTGATTGGCTGGTGCTGGTATTTTTGTATTGTGGCGGTGCAAGCCATATGGAAACAGATATTACGGTGTGTATATCGATTTTCAGCTAAATCATTTATTTTCAGAAGAACAGTTTTTATTCAATATATAATATCTGAGCATTGCAAAATCTTTTTATAAATTTAAACTGGCTCATTACCATTGCCTAAGCGTACTAGCATCAGACATGTTTTAAATATGTGGCGGTGCAGTCTGATACTTCCTTAGCATAAACTTTTTTTTGTGTCTTCACTATTATTGTTGTCCTATCTTAGGCATGGCGCACTAAAAAAATAAAAAATAAAAAAAACTTGGAGTAACAGCGATGTATCACATGTGAATAGAGATGGAACCATGTGGCCTTTAATTGGACCTTTCTGAATACTACAACGTATAGTATAGGCTTTGATATATTTAGGAGGATCTCTTCTTAGGCTGGACAATTGAGATGTCACTTTCCTCTTGGAGGCAGTTCCCGTTTTTTGACTGTATTCCTATTAAAGATCCTAACTATGGGCAGGAACGAGGCAAAACACTTTATTCCGATCCAACTGTCACGGCAATAGGCTCAACGGCCGATTTTTTGGTCATCGCCAACTCAAAATCGATTATCAAGTTTATTGACCGCAAGTTCAAGCTAAAGTATTCATTTCAGGCTTATGATTCTTCTTACACCATAACCAATATTTTTCATATAGGAATTTCAGCAGATGCTACACCCCGAATACTGTGTTCAATTGCGGAGGTTCAGGGCAAGCCCACGATCCTAAAGCTATGGAGTATCAAGAAACTTCTATCGATGACAAAAGCAGTCGATTACGAAGCTGATTACTTGAGTCAATGTGTGATTTCCAACGGTCCTAATAATCATCCTTTAACATGCTTTTCGTACACAAGCGATTTCAAAACGTTGGCATTTGGGTATGCAAATGGTACTGTGATTTTAGTAAGGGGCGATTTTATACATGACAGAGGTTCCAGGCAGAAAGTTGTGTATCAGAACGAAGATCCTGTCACCTCTGTCCAATTCAAAGATGATACTCTGCTCTTTGTAACTACAACATCGAAAATCTTAACAATTCGAACATCGACCCGGAACACAACTGAATCAGAACAGATTCTCGAAGGACAGAAAGGTGCCGATGTAAATTGCACGGGTATTATATCCAGTGATTCCGATAAGACAAAGAGACTGGTCGTGGCTAGGAAAGAAGGTCTCCAGTTTTATAACAGCAAGGGGAAAACGCACAATCTTTTGATCAACATTTCTAAAAGCAGGTTATTCGTGTACAACGAGCGTTACATATTGTTTGTTACTTCAAGGAGTGAATCTTTGACTGGAAACAGCGATGGGAATGTCGACTCAATGGAAACTAGCGTTTCGACAAGTGGGCTTTTAATAGTTGATATAATTGGCAGATTTATTGCCTTTAACCAAGCTTTGACAAGCACTGTGGTGAATATTTTTGAAATGTGGGGCAGCCCGTATCTATACACCATGGATGGAATGCTTTATAGGCTACATGAGAAGACACTTTTGCAAAAGCTTGATATTCTCACCAAAAGCGATCTTTTCCCTATGGCAATACAACTGGCTAAGGATTTCCAATCGGAAGATGATAAGATCATGGAAATCGAACAGCGTTACGCTGACTATCTCTATGAGAAACAGGCAGACTACTCTGGCGCCATTGATGAATACATTAAATGCATTGGGTTGGGGAGAACAAGTGAGGTGATTCGCAAATATAAGGAAAACTCGATGATCCCACACCTCACGAAATATTTAGAGGCGCTGGTCGCTTTTGGAACGTCGAATCAGGATCACGTGACTCTTCTTCTCTGTTCGTACTGTAAGTTAAAGCAGGATAAGAAAATCAAGGAATTTGTTGACTCCGTTGAAATTGACGAAGACCATGAAGTGAAAACGTTGGAGGGCGAGGCATCCAAAGATTTTGATAAGGAAACAGTCATATCGCTCTGTAGAGAAAGCGGATATTGTAGCATAGCATCTTCTATTGCTCGGAAATTTAATATGGCCTCACTGGTTGTGGATATCCAATTGAATGATCTTCATAAGCCAAAAGCAGCCCTGGCATACATGAGAAGTCTACCGGTGGATGATCTTCTTCGTGTCCTACTTGATAAAGTGAAGCAGTTGCTGGATAAGCTTCCCAATGAGACAACGCAGCTTCTTATTGATGTTTTCACTGGTAGCTATCAGGCTGAAGCAGCACTTAGCGACCAAATATCGACTGCTTCTTCCTCATTCGAGAAAAGCTCTTCCCATTCCAAGGCAAGTGGCAGCCTTAATCACCCTCTTCTTACATCTTACAAACAGTTTGTGGCATTTATGGGTGGAAAGGGCACCTCTTTCAAAGAAGATACCAGTTCGACGACAAGTTCAACAGTTGGAACTGCTATTATACCCAAAAATCCGACGTACCTACCACCGCGGCCAAGAATTATCTTTAAATGCTTTGTGAATCATCCACATGAGTTTGTGATATTCTTAGAGGCGTGTGTTGAGAGTTACAACAAGTTTGGAGGAAAGGAGAGCGACAAAAAGGATTTGTTGATCACGTTGTACGAGATGTATTTGTCACTTGCTAGGGAGAAGCCGGATGGGAAAGCAGATGCTGATCATGAGAGAAGTGTGCGGAACTGGGAGGGCAAGGCTGTGTCTCTTTTGAAAATTATAAGAGATGAGAATAACTGGAATTTGGAGGACCAGACTTCGCTTCTACTTCTTTCTAGTGTTGCAGACTTTAGCGAGGGTGAGACTATAGTGAGAGAAGCAGCAGATGAGTCGTCAGAAGGGTTTGGACTCGACATATTTAGATCGGCAGTCATGAAAGAGGATTATGATCGGTGCTGCGAGATAATCGAGAAGTACGGAAGCAAGGAGACGGATTTGTACCGGTTGGGACTATCGGTATTCACGTCAAGTGAGAAGATATACAACGAGGTTGGAGAGAAGAGGATCCAGAAGTTGATATACAGAATTGGAGACGAGAAGCTGATGTCACCGCTAGAGATCATAAAGCAGATCAGTTTAGGCGGCGGTAAGAGCTTTGTGAAGCTTGGATTGGTGAAACAGTATCTTCTAGACTATGTTCAGAGACAGAAGATCGAGATTCAGAACAACCAAAAGTTGGTCGACTCCTATAGAAGCGACTTGAAGGTAGTTGAATCAGGGATAAACGGTTTACTCAAGCAGCCCCAGACGATCAATCAGACTAAATGTTCAGCCTGCGGTCAGCCTTTAACTTTCCCACTTGTCCATTTCAAGTGTGGTCACTCGTTTCACGAGCACTGTCTAACATCGTTTGCTGGATCACAGGCCAGTTTGGTTGCTGGAAATGAAGGTGATGAGCTGGTGTGTCCACGATGCGCCTCACAGTATGAGATGATAGATATCTTGAAGAAACGCCGGGAGGATGTGAGTCAGAAGAATGATTTGTTGAATGCGGCTCTTACAGGCAGCAGTGACAGGTTTAAAGTGATGCTTGGTTTTATTGGAAGAGGAGCATTACAGTCGCCAAAGGTGGTTTACACTAAGCAGGAGGAGGGTAATGGAGTAGTTGATGATAATGGTGAAGGATCGGAGAAGGGGAAGAAGTGAAGGTACATGCGGAACAGAGGTAGATTGTTACAGGATTCATTATTATACAGCAATTAGAAGCAAAAGCAAACGGATGAAGTAAAAAAAGGAAAGAAGCAATCAAGGGATAATAAAACGAATAAAAAAGTAAGAAGCATAGCGGGAGAAGAAATGAAATAATATCAAGTAGAAAGAAGATAAAATAGAGTAATGAAGAATAACAATAAAAATAAAAATAAAAATAAAAATAAGCCATGAGATCTAAAGTGGAGCTCATTCGACCCATCTTTGAAGCAACTCCGGGTTGTTCTCGTATGCCTGCTTGCACATAATCATGATTTCTTTCGTGCTAAGCTTGTTCTTTTTGGAAGGATCCGCAAGCCCGGCACCTCTGTACAAAGTCAAGAGATCGGGTGGTATGACACTAAGATCATCATGCTTTTCGATCATGGTGTTAACAACTTCGATGGCCAAGAAGTGGTTTTCTCCGTTAGGAATCAGTTCGGTGGAGTCAGGCATCTTAGCGGTATTCTTTGGCTTCGAGTATAGAATGTTTGGAGTGAGGACTGTTGCCAAGTTGTGGATGTCCATCTTGGATCCGGTCTCCTCATCGATGTGGCAGAAGGTGGCGACCCAGTTCAAAAATGCAAGCAACACCTCGGTCAAGTCTCTGTGCACTTTCGGGAGCATCGCATAGGCCAACTTGAGGATCCGGTCGCGTTTCTCGGGCTCATCGGCATACTTCTGCGAGAGGATGAACAAATCGTAGAGCTTGAAAGTAAGCAAAGGGTCCGGGAGACCACGCGCAAACTTCTTGAGCAAAGCAGCTAGCTGAATCTGGTTTTCGCTGTACAGATCCGGGACGGTGTTTGGGTGGGCATCAATCTCGCCCATCAGCTTCTTCAAGCGCCGGATGTTACCGTTTAGTCGGAAAACACCCTCCGCACTGAGATCCTTGGTCCTCATGGCATTGATAATCTCGTCAACAAGTGTAGGAATGCGGAGTTTCTCCGGACCGACACCGAGATCGCTGTCGACGCCATACTTGGCAGAAACGGCCTCGAGAGGCTCTCCGAAGATCTTGTGCACGTTTGTGTATGCATTCTTCTTGTTTCCACCAAAGAGCTTGCCCCAGAACGAGGGCGTCCGCTGCACGTCAATGAACGAAACACAGTCCTCAAGCGTGAGCTGGTCACTCAGAAGAATGTGCAATGCAAACGCTGCAACATGTCTCAGCTGCTCGTACTGCAAAGGAGACAGCTCCGAGAACCGTTTGGGGGTCTGGTGCAAGGGTGTGCCAGCCTGGATGTCAGGGGAGGCCGCAGCAGCAGATTTCTCGGCGGTACCCAGAACGGAGTCCTCGAGCTCGATGCGTCGATCAGCGTCGGACGCGGAGGCGGAGGCGGATTTCTCGCGCCTCGTGCTCTGCAGGTTCGCCCGGTTTCCCGCAGGTGCCTTGGCCACCTCTGCACCAGAACTTGCCGCCTTCAGGCTCTTGCTTAGACGCTTCCGGACAGGCTTTGGGACGGGCAACGTGGACGTGGCAGTCTCGTAGTTGCGTTTCTGGAAGCGGAAGGCGTTCGGCCGGTACTCCCTGGCCTGCTCTGAGGAGACGATGCGAGGAATATCGTCCAAGGTGAGGCCCTTTTCGTTCTTCAACAAGTTGGAGGTGGCGTCTAGGTTGACATTGGAGGGGGTGGAGTCCATTGGGACGTCTTCGATAGTCAATCTCTTTGAGCCGCGGCGGCCTAGACTGCGGTTTTTGTGAAGGAACTTGGATGATCTTCTTGAGGAGGGTGTATGTTTGGTGGATGGGACAGGGGTGTGGAGTAATTTATTTTCATTTAAGCCGTCCTTTAATTTATCCTTTAATCCATCTCCTAATCCATCTCCTAATTTATTTCTTAATCCATCCATTAATCCATCTTTCGATCCATCTCCTATTTCCTCCTTCAATCCATCCTTCAATCCATCCTTCGATTCATTTTCATTTAATCCCTCCCCCTCCTCGGTCCCCGCCGTCGAGGCCTCCGGCGCCTCGACAATGACCGACCGCCGCAGCTCGCCGGCAGCACTGCCTACCTTGCGGTTCTGTCTCAGGGACCGCATCCGCGTGATGTCCAGCACCTGCTGCGAGTACCGGTCATCCTGCTGCAACCGGCGGCCATCTGTGGCCTGGGAGATCAACCCCCGCTTGGCCATGGCGTGCTCGGACCGCACCAGGGCAATCTGCAAGAGATAGATTAGCTGCTGGTAGGATGAGACCTCGGCGAACCCGTAGTGAGCATCCGGGTCGTCTGAGCCGCAGTCCTCGCACAAAACGGCCCGGGTGGAGGCATTGTAGGAAATTTCGCTCACCAGGGGGCTACCGGGCCCGGCATCAAGCTGCAGACCACACCGGGCACACCGGAGGCAGGCCGGGTGCCATCGCAGGCCGCCGAACCGGAAGCAGCGGGCCTCGATGCTCTTCTGGCAGGCCTGGCACGCGCCGGTGGCCCGGTAAGGCACGCGGAGCACGGCGAAAATGTCGTCAGGACACCCGCGGTGGGCGGAAATCGCCCCCAGGTACCGGTCGGTGGCCCCGGTGGTGCCAGTGAGACGGTTATACTCCAAGGAGTGCATGAGCGTGTTGCGGGAGATTAGCTTGATGTAGTGGGCCAGCATCGAGATCATCGAGAGCAACTCCCGCGAGTCTTTCGACTGCGACACGCTCCGCTGGCTGCTGTCCCGGAGAAACGTCAGATACGACATCAGCTTCGACGACAAGCTGCGGGGCTCCTTCGTGAGGGCCGACATCTTGCGGTATCTGTCCTTCTTGTAGTCGATGTGCAACCCGTTCGTCCGAGCGTACTCGTTCAACGTGTCGATGCCCTTGAACAGGCACTCGATCTTCAAAACGAGCCTGCCTGACGCAACCAGCCCCTGCGTCTTGTTGCTGACCGTTGCCGCGTGAAGCATGTCCGAGATGCACGTTGCACACGCCTCCTCGAACTCCGAGAGCGTCACCCAGATCGAGATGGTCATCTTCTCAAGTGCTGCCTCCATCGCCAGGAGTGCCTGTGGTGTAGGAGTGTCTGTCTTCTCCCCCTTACTGCTGCCGCTGCCACCACCAGCACCACTCTCTGCCGCACCTTGCACCTCCCCCGTACAGTCAACTGTCACATCCACCCCCCAGAACTTGTGAATCATGAAACACTCCGGGTGCCACTGCTGCTCGCTGCCTCCCCGGTGCATCTCCACGTACTGCTTCAAGATCGCCGACTTGCATGCCTCGCAGTGGGACGCGTACAGCAGCGAGTAGTGGTAGTGGCAGTATATACGGCCGCCGTGTTCGTAGTAGTCCTCAGTCTCGAACACCCGATGGCAAACCTCGCAGTAGAAGTGCTCCGGGTGGTACTTCCGGCCTATTGCCGTGATGTACGACCCTCTTATCGCCCGGTTGCAGTTGTAGCATATCAGGTTAATGCGCCTGAAGTAGTCGTACTCACAGAGGGGGACCTGGATGGTATTCTTCTGTCTTTTTTCTAGTTTTTGTTCTTGTCTTTTTTCTTCTCCTTTCACTTCTCCTTTCACTTCTCCTTTCACTTCTCCTTTCACTTCTCCTTTCACTTCTCCTTTCACTTCTCCCTTTTCTCCAACCTCCACGTCCTCTGCAAAAAACTTGTCAGAACACAACTTCCCGCAGTCGTAGCACTTGAAGCAGCCCACGTGGTACTTCCGGCCCATTGCCTTCACCAAGGTCCCCACTATCTGCTTTCCGCACGCATAGCAGTACTTCGGAGCTCTCTTGTGGTGCAAGCTGCTTTTCTTGTCCGAGCTTGAGCTGTCCTCTGTGGCTGAACTGCCCACTTTGTTTGGAGTATTTGCTTTATTTAGCACCATATTTCCTGGAGTACTCACTTTATTTAGTGTATTCGCTTTATTTAGTGTTTCCATGTTTCTTGGAGTACTCATTTTCTTCTGTGCTTCCTCTTTATTTAGTGTTTCCATCTTATTTGGTACTCCCTCCTTTCCTGAAGTATTCACTTTCTTTAGTGCCTCCTTTCTCCCGCCACTTGTCCACCGTTGTTTCTCTCCTCCCCAACCCTGTTCCGCCGGTACTGCCCGCGGAGTTGGCACCTGTTCCCGCGGCCCAGACCGTCCCACAGGCTCGCTGAACGTCTCCCGCGGACGCATCCCGGCATCTCTACGCTGCTTTTCTCCAAATGCTACATTTTCCAACGGCCTGTTCGTATCCGCCGACTCCTGAAGGGGCGTACTGACCGCCCTCTGGTTGCCCACACTCAATCTGGCCTTCCCAGGGCCAAGCGGAGGGATAAACCGCTGCCAGTCTGTCGTGCTGCCATGCAAACGCGAAGTTCTCCGACCACTCTTGTTCGGGACTTGCGGTGAGTGCTTCACGGGCTGATACGTGGGCAACGGGGAGCTTGGGCTATGTTCAAAGGCGTTTGACGTGAAAATCGGCGAGTTGTTCGCATACGAGTGGATCGTATCTCTCCTCATGCTTGCCTGCTCCGCCATCCGTGGCTGTGGGATCTCTGCCACGCATTTTTTGGTTGCGTTCTCTTGGCTAAGAAGCTGCTCTTGAATCATGGCTGATGCTAATAGTGAAGATGTGTTTTGCTGGTGCTTGAAGTAATGTTTGATGTAATGTATTTGCTTAGCACTTGTAATGTATTTGCTTCAGTACTTGAATATAGTTGATCTAGCACTTGAATCTGCTTAAATACTTGTAATACGTTTGCTTAGCACTTGTAATATGTTTGCTTAGCGCTTGTAATGTGTTTGATTCAGTACTTGAATATGTTTGCTTCAGTACTTGAATATATCTAACTCAGTATTTGCCTTAATAGCACCAATACTGCTAACCCTCTGTGATGCTCGGTAATGTCAATTTTCTGCCTATTACAAAACTCGTTGGTGACTTGCAAATGACAACGCCAATATGAAACAAACAAATGACAAATCCCCAAGCGTACTCGATCGGCTTTTTATACCAAGTGCCGCTCCCACTTATGCACAAAACCTTTGCAAACCTGTGTAATGTCGATTACGCAAACGATTGAAAAGAAGAGCAGAAATGACACGACTCGGTTGATGGTGAATTTCTCTCTTCAACTTTCAGTGATCTCAGTGTGTTTGGAATTACCCCAAATAACGTGTATCTCAACAAAATGAATGATGTTTGATACCACACGAAGCTTTACTAGTGTATCCAAATCCTGATCTCCAAATTTAAAGAATGTTTTTTGATGTCAAACGACGTGGATCAATCCTTCAAACAAGAAAAAAACATAGGGTTAGTGTTTGTTGTTTTTCTGTCTAGTTTATTTTTTTATTTTTCTTCCTTTTCGCATGCTCATCTGAGCTCGCTGTTTATCGCACTTGGCTCCTTTGGGGAATTTTTCTTCTTATACCCCCTGATTCCATTTTTCTTCCTTCCTCAACTTTTTTTTCACTATGCTACTATTTTAATTTTTAATTCCAATAACCCGCTTTACGTAATAACCCCTTCCATGCATTGTCCTTGTCCCCTCTCCAAATACACTTTCTCAGGTTTAATTAATCCTTTAACGGGAGGATATATTCTTTTGGCTTTGTTGTTTTTTCTTACTTAACCTTTCTTCCTCCCATCTTCTTAGGTGTGTTGCTTTTGTTTACTTACCAATTTAGCCATTTCGAGAGTGCGGGACAAGTTTCCAAATTCCTGGCTTACTTGTTCTGCACTGGCGATGGCCTATTTTCCGTCACATCTATTAAATTTGCATTAAGTTCTGTGTTGCAAAGGTGGAATTTTGCAATATATTGAGGTTACGGTTCATCAAAGTCCCTTGAAGTTGCTACTTTCTTACCTGTGCAGGGTTGGTTATGTAATGCTTTTAGATTTATTTTATTGTTTGTTCTCGCCGTTCAGCCAAAAGGGATATTGTTTCTTGTGAATTTGATGTTATAATGTTCGTTTCGAAATACTTTACAGGGGGATCAGCCACGTGATAATGATTTTCTTAATGTTTTCGAACGTCTTTTTTTTTTTTTTTACTCCTATCTGATCCTACTCTACTCATCCTTACTATCCTGCATTCATTTTTCAAATATAACCAACATCAAAATTTCTTACCTTCCACTTTTTTTTACTGCGTTATAACCTCTTAACACTTTCACTTCAAGTACACGGCATCAATATTTAGCTTGTCGATACCTTGGCAATCTTTGAGCGGCTGCATTGCAGTTGTGATCGGGGAATTTGTGCTTTTTTTTTTTATACTATTTACAGTATTGATCTCACTTCACTCTGTACATGGATTATCTAATAGTCAGGTAATTCAAATCAAATATATCAATATAGTGTTAGCTTGGTTTTCATAGAGTGGCTTTTGTCTAGCTGTGCTTGCATTCATGTCTCATTCTGTGAATGATCTCCTTTCACAGTCGCAATCCCGAAATCAACAAGGGTCTGCTAATAACCTAGTTAAAGCTTCGAAAAGTACTAAACGCCGTCCCATCAAAAAACGAAAATACTCCAGGGGAGGATGCAAAGAGTGTAAAAGGAGAAGGCTCAAGTGTGATGAAGGAAAGCCCAGCTGTTGGAATTGTGCCCACTTGAACAAAATTTGTGTTTACGAGAAAAAGATCAAGTTCGTTCCTTCCACCGGTTATGTTGCCGATCAGAGTACTGCCGCATTAGGCAAGGCTTCAAACGATGATGGAGTCGGTAGTAGCCGGAGTTTCGAACCTTTGCCCTCATTTAAGAGTGTTTCCTCAACTGTTTCAGAACCTTCTTCCTTCGAATTTAGACATCAGGCTTTGCCTAACTTGGGTTATCCTTCAAATGTGATATCATCATCAACAGGAACACAATTTCTGGGCAGCAGCTTAAATATGGGCGCCTCTTCGCAGCAGATTGGACATAATGGGGGCGACATCTTTCGAATGCCACAATCTTCTCGTTTCATATTTACTACTCCTTCCATTCCACTTGCCCAAAAACAGCAAGTCAACGATAATCTTATCAACGGTGCTAGTAATGTGATTTCAGACTTGAATGATATCATCCAGCATTATAATTTTGAGCCGGCCTCATCACAGAATGTGTTTTACAACACGCAATCACAGCAACAACCCCAGTTACCACAATCTTCATATTTGCCAATTCATAACGTTCCGACATCTTATGCTCTGTCCAATGTTGGATCCACTGGAAATGCAGATGTCAGCTCGGGCACTGAGCCAGATTCACAAAATGGTACCAAAAAATGGTTGCACACCTCAAATAGGAGCAAATCAAAGCGTAATGGTAGAAAAAAAGGGCATCAATTGAAACAGCAAGGGCTTTCCGCATATCCATCACCACCCATTGCTATTACCACTTCCAAATCTTCACACAGGTTTGACTATTTGTATGTTTTGAACCATACAATCAGCTCCTCGGAGTTGCTCTCCTTATGTGAATATTTCGGCTGGTCTGCAAATGATTCGCATATCAACTATATAAAGATATTCGTGACTAAGATACAGATGAAATTCATTCCATTCACCACCTCTTTTCTAAACAACGCCTATATAAAGTGCTTTCTCTACGAGGCAAAGAGTTCTCCCCATTTGCTCTATGCCATGTTGGCAATCTCCGCTAAATACGAGCTCACCAAAGTTAGCGAAACGAAAACAGGCATATCTGATTCCCAGAGAATCCAGACCATGGAATTTCATCGCAAGTCTCGGTCTGACTATCTTAAGATGTGTACGGAGGCGTTGGATCTGATCATGAATTCAAAAACAAAGACTTTGGAAAATATAGAGTCTCTCCTAATGACGATTTTAGTTCTTGGGTCAGATTTTTCTGGTGTTGAAGGATCACAGTGGAGGTCACACTTGAAAGGAGCCAAAAATTTGCTTCTTCAATACTGCAAGTTCAGACCAGTCTCACTAGAGTTGGTTATTGTGTGGCTCTGGTTTTGTTCCATGGAAACGTTAGCAGGTCTAACTACATTCAATGGTGGTATAATACATGATTTTGATGAGATGCAGGAGTTTTTGGAAGCAGTGAAAAGTGGGAATTCAAGCATTGGTCTTGCTCTTAGAAAGTTTGGGTTTTTGTTCGGGGGCTACTATGTTGAAGAGCATGGAAGCGCAATTCTAAAAGATAAAAAGTCTTTCATCACAGGTGAAAGAAAACCCCTACGTAAAGTCAGCAGGCATCATAATAAATCTGGCAAGGATGACTCTTTAGATTCTGGGTCTAATTCTGATTCTTCTAATGGTTATAATAGTTCTGGGAGCTCAGATGAGAGTATGGGACAGTCAAAAAAGGCTGAAAGGCATAATGAGGCCGTCAACTTTATAGTGGTAGGTGGTCAAAGAATCAGGAAGGTGATGAACTACAATCTGTATGTTGGCTATAACGATGATGTCATGGACGTTATGAATGGGATATTTATCGCTATAGAGTGCATTCGAAAGTTTAAACAAGGTGTTGAAAATGGTAACCAGATTTTTGAGGTATTGAACAGATCGGGAACGCTGAAAAATGAGCAGATTGTTAAGCTGTTTGCTGCAATTTCAAAGGCCAGGTCATTTACCGTAATTAACAATCAGGTACCTTATAGAATACCGTTGGATTCACCTTACCATCCACTTAACAAGAAGGGATATCACTACAATAATCCGACCGGTGTAAACATTATTATCTCCGGATACATCCACGACACTAATCCAAACACTAGGAGTTCAAAGGAGGCGGATAATTGGTACAGCTGGCTGGACCTATCACAGCAATTATACGTTGATGCTTGTCTCCTGAGACTTCTTACCATGGAGGATGGTCTGAGTAGTAATGGTCTCTCAATAAAGAACTCCATGGTGCAAGATGTGGTTAATCGGATGATTGAAAGTCTTGGATGTTTAGTTTCATTTGCAAGGAGTGTCGGTAGTGAAGATATGGAAGCGCTCAACTGCCATTTTAACGAGCCAAGTGTCGTTGGTAAAGATTCTGCGGGTGATGATGGTGTGAGCAGCCATGGATTAAGTGCTAGTATGGCGAAATATGGTGCCACTGCTGACACGCTGGGAATGGCCAATGATTCTAGCATTGAGGAACTTACCATGTTTGGGCCGCTTACCAGAGAAAAGGCTCTAAATATTCAGAAGGAGCACGAACTGGAAAACAGTGAGAAGAATGCAAGAATGAGAAGAGGAAGCAGCAGCAGCAGCGACGGCCAAATCCAGTTTCAGGATTACCTTTACTACCAGTTAGACAGTCGGCTTGTGATGGTTCAATGGCCGTTATTTGTGTGTGGATTGTGCTGTGTGAATCCGAAACATAAACTCATCATCAGTTGCTGCTTTAACACTTTGATGAATTTGGGTGTTGAATCCAGTGAGATGACATTTGCCCGTGTTGTCCGGTTATGGCACAGGCAAAGGGAAGGACTTTTTGATTACGAGCACCAGAATGTATTTGAGGATAGTGGCGATTCCGTTCCGTTTACATAGTTAGAATAGTGCTGTTGCATAAGATTGCAGATTAATGTTATCGAGTGTCCAGCAAGTCAAGTGGGTATTTAAATGTATACTTTGTAGATACTTTGAGGCATTACAACTCTGTTTTATGCTTAGTAGTGCATGTTCACGAGGATTCTGCAGATCCCGGAACAAATTCGTCTATATTACAATTCATATTATACATACCTATACACGGCAGCTCTCATTCGAGCAACTCGCCCGGCCCAGCATCTTCTTTAGCACTAATCCAGTATCTCTGCTCGTTCATGTAGTGATCCCTCTCGCTTTCCTTATTCAGCCTGGACACAATTGCATCCTCTTCATCATCATCCATGTTCTGAATATCAGGCGGAATCTCTTGCATAGAAACGGAAGGTGCCGAATCCAGATACCGCAAGTTTTCCAATGCATGACACCGGATATTCTCAAGATACTCTCTGGTGTTCTTGTTCTTGATTTTCCCGCCTAGTTCGGGGTGTAAGGAGTAGTCCGGTCCGAAAAATGATCTAAATGGAAGATTGCCCGGTAGCTCCGATCTTAAATGCATATTTGTCATAACACTCGTTTCATAGCACCATAGCCGACTCACGTTTCGAGGAGTGTACCCTCCTCCGCCAACACATAGCATAGGAATTCCAAAACTCTTGATGAATTTAACGCATTCTCCATGTGCTTTGATGTTTAAGTTGAAGCCACCCAACCGGTCATGGCCAAGTGAGTCGGCTCCACACTGTTGGATGATCACAGAAGGCTGGAATTTCGTGATCACCTTCTCCATAATCGACTTGAATAATCGCACATACGACTCGTCATCTATTCCGTCTCTTAGCGGCACATTTAGGGCGAAATGCTTGCCACTGCCTATTCCAGTCTCGTCATAATTTCCCGTAGCAGGGAAAAACCACCCGTCATACTTGTGGAAAGAGACCGTCATCACCCTGTCCGTCAGATAAAACGCCTCTTGAACTCCATCACCATGATGAAGATCGATATCTATGTATAAAACACGCGGGAAAACCCTGAGGAGGTTCAAAGCCGCCAGTACTATGTCATTCACATAGCAAAATCCACTTGGTGCATACTTCTTGGCGTGGTGGAGGCCACCCGACCAATTTATCGCTATGTCACTCATCCCACTCACCAACTTCCTTGACGCATCCAGTGAGGCTCCAGCATACAACTTGCAATAGTCGTACATACCTTGGAAAACAGGGTTGTCATCATTTATGTTGAATTTTGTAAGCTGCTCGCCATACTTGTGAGCATTTTCCGGTGTGACCGACTCCAGAAATTTGATGTAATCTTCCGAATGAAACTCTAAAAGCTCTTTCCGTGTTGCCGCGCGGGGCATGTATAAATCCATTTGTTCGTATAGCTTGTATCCAATCACCAAGTGATCTGTTAGCATGCATCGAAATGGCTTCATTGGATGTCGCACTCCATAATGGTACCTTGACACAACTGGATTGTAATGATATGACACGTGTGGGCTGTACCCACCGTCTCCAAATGTATTTACCACCGGTTCAAAAAACGGTGTGTACTTGTTTGTCTTTTTGTCCCCCGATATTGTCGAATCATCATCCAACCAGCTGCTGTCGTACACTGGCATAGATGAAAGAAGTGGTTTAGACATTTGCCTCTAAATTTAATAGGTATTCTGCTTAATTGTGGTATGTATATGTATACCACTCCCCACTAATCACGAAGATGAAGATAATGTTTTTTTTCGTTTTTTTAAACCCTTTCGGACCATCCGTTCACCCAGAGTTGTTTTTTTTTTACTCTTTATTTTCGAACTAGTGTTTTTCTAGTGCCCCCATTTTCTTGTGCATACTACTTAATGTATCATAACACTAACAGCTATATTAAGTCAGCCAACTCTCTTTAATAATAAATTAAAGCGGCCTTTAGACGTATACTTAATCTCGATGATGTCATACATACCAGTCAAGAGGTCACATCATCTCCCATAAATCATAATCCATTCGTAGCTTACATTGTAATTTACTACACTCTTAAATCCTACATGGTGCACTTATTTTATAGTATGAGGTTCTTTCAATTATATTTCACATAAAATAGAAAGAAAGTTGATGTGAGCCAAGCCACGAGTCCCCTTCAAACAATAATTTGCAATGATTAAGGCCCAAATTCCAAAATTAATAGGGGAAATACAGATTACAAGAAAAGACGAAAATTAAACCACATTTGGTTCTTCAATTCACCTAATCTCTCTCTCTTCTTCTGTATCCTTCTCCGTTACCTCTTCTCTGTCCAAATCTTCTTCCCTGAGCTCTCTCTGGTTGAGCTGGAGCAAGCAAAGTCTTTGGAACAATCTCTTCTGGAACATTCAACCACTCTCTCAAGTACTCCAAACCCTCATCGGTCAAAGTGTAGTAGTAGTATTGCCACGAGAACTGAGTCTTGACGTAACCTCTTGAGGTCAATGATTGCATTGACTTGATGACGTACAAGTTTCTGGTTCCTATGTCCTCATGTTCAACCTCAAAGTCCTTCTTTGCGACCAAAACACCCTCTGTATTAAAGAATTAATGTTAGTATATCTTGTTCCTGTGACTTTTCAAGCTGTCTGTTCTCTTAATAAACAAATCACTATTGCTGTTCACAACGCCATAATTCTGTCCAACGATCTCTTATGCCTGCGTGTCGACACCAAGCAAAATTTCTAACTGTAATTATCGACATCTGTTGCCGTGTCTGTTCAGATTTCATCAACAACCCGTTTTTCCTGCTTTTTGTGATCTAAATTTCTTCTTTGCTGCTATTCATACACGGCATACTTTAGCCCCTGAAGCTTATCAAAACGCACGCTTTCAAATGCTATAATCATCGCATCTCCTTCATTAATTTAATGTGGATATTAAACACCTTTGCTAATTCAGATTCTTTTATCACTAAACAAACAGCTTCATCGTGTCCTTGAACTACGAAGTCACTTACCTTGGAAAAGGTACTGGTAGATCTTGGTTCTCTCACTCTTTGGAATTAACATGTTGTGACTTAAATCTAACTATATTTCTTGACGATAGAGAATGTTTAGGCAAGAGTATTAGTAGTACTGTTTTGTAGGTTGGGTTAACTTACTTGTTTTACATACGTTCCTTTTTTTCAAGACTACTTTTTTCGCTATTTTTTCCAGGCCTGAAAAAAATAAACGTCTATGAAATTTCCCTCTCACTGCATATGGGGCAGGGAAAAATTTTACTGCGTAGGGCTTAATCATGTGACCTATACAAATGTTACAATGCATGCACACCTCGCACCTCTATTATAAATGCTTTTCCTCTTATTCCCCTACAAGGAGCACACTAATAAAGAGCAGCTTTTTTATTTATGAATATATTCTTTGTTCAATGTTCAGTTATTTCTTGTGGCACTATTATATATTACAATTCTATGAATATTCCAGTTTAGTTCTGCCACGAAAATCTGTTTGCAGCTTGTTCCTTATATTCATGCATCAATGCAATTGCTTGCCGATGTTTCGAGTAAAAATTAAAGATCGAATAATTAATTAGTCTATCGACGCGTCTGAATGTAATTAATGCGAGCGTGCGGCTGAGTCAATCTTATCGCACATATATTATGGGCGGATCCAATTTTGATATTTTGAACAGGTGGTAAGAACGAAGTCGTAGCAAAAAGGTATACTCACATCTGCTTTTGCAGAATCGCAATAAATGCTGCTGCAAAGACCTCTGTTTTACATGCAGTGGCCAGAGAATCAGTCAGATGAGTATTCGTTTAAATGATGAAGAGCAAATCTCTCGAAATGATGGTATTAGCAGTACTTTGCCCACATCAGCGAACTACGTGAGGCATAACCATATAAATAAGCATCAATTAAGTTCTATTGTGGCCAAAATAGAGGAGAGATGTAGTGCTGTGCGTATTCATAACATCCCATTCATTAACATTGGCATTATTTCGGTTTTAGTGTATCTCCTCTGCAGGTTGAGCACTAAATATCATAAATTGTACACGCGATCTTCGTTATTAGCCACAATTGCCACAAACTTGGTTTTGTTCGGCATTGCCGATACTATGGCCCAGAGTATTTCGGCCTTCTTTTCCGATTCTAGACGGATCCATCTTGACGATACCATTAAGCGTGGAGATACTGATGAATATAATTATGAGGATGACAATCAGAGTTCAAGATCCAGAGCATCTAGTGTATCTTCTTCTGGTTACGCACTTGAAATCAATAGATATGTCCGCTCAATGAACTTATCTGATTCCACAGAGCATTATTTTGTTGATTACGGAGATGTCAGTCCAGATATATCTCCACCTCCTGTTGATGTGGAACTAGGTGAAGGGGGCAACCCAGCAAGACAGATTCAGGTTAAAAGAGTTGAATTCTCTCCCACTCGCTTTATCTTCAGAAGATTTTTTGCGTTCATGCTTTGGGGATTTATACAGGCATTTATTCAAGTTGCATGGTACTCTTTCTTGAATAGTATGTATACGGATGATCCTACAATTGTCGGTGTGCTCGAAAGGGATCTTACAGACCAATTATGTTTTTCACCAGTTTCGCTAATCTGCTTTTTCACATATGGAACTATAGTAATTGAATCTGGAACAATGCAGGATGTCAGATCCAAGCTCTACAGGATTTACCTTTCAACCTTGGTTTGCAACTTCTGTCTTTGGTTTCCTGTTCAATTTATCAACTTCCTTGTTATGCCAAGGAGATTTCAAGTTCCTTTTAGCTCTACTATTGGTGTTCTGTGGAATTGCTTTTTATCATTTAGAAACGCCTCTGCCAAGTAAATTTATTTAATTGCTTTGCGTAGATAATTTGCATCGCTTTTTTATCCATTTTTCGTTATTTTTTATTAATGCATTTTTCTTATTTTGATACTTTCTGATTAATAGTCTTTTGTTGTTTTCCTTGTTTTATTCACTCCCTTTAAGATTTTCTTTCGGTTCTTAATCCAACTTTAATGCAATTTACGCGCTATTCTCAATAAGGAAACTGCTGGAAGGGATTTTTTACCCTTTTCCCCCTTTTTATTACTTTTCCTTTCCCTCGTCATTTGATTCTCTTGTTTCTCGCTTTACAAATATATTATATCTTATCCGCTATTTCTTCAAATTTCTTTGTATATTCTCAATTATCTGTCCTTCCTTTTTTTTCTCTATCCGTTGTATTTTGCCTTTAGCATCTTTATAAACATTCCAGCTTTAAAGTACGAACAACCAAAAAAATGGTCAAAAGTCCAATTGGGTTTGTTGCAACTGGTAGTTCCGAAACTCAAAAAGTGGAAATTAATATGACCGGCATTACTGAAAAGCCTGTGGTTTCTATTCCAGAATCAGGTCTGGGACTTTATACCACAGCAGCTACAGCTGGCACTGCAGTATTTTCTGCTGCAAGAACAATTGATTCGGGTGAGAGTTCGGAGGATTTTCAATATCACTATAATTTAGGTTCAGCACTTGAGGGTACAAAAAATGAATCCGTTGGATTAGGATGTCTTCCAATCCAAAAAAAGCTTCAGGCATTTAGAAAAGGTGCCACCTTTACCATACTGCTTGCTGGAGAGTCAGGAGTTGGTAAAACTTCTTTCATCAATACTTTATTTGACTCGGAATTAATTCCCTTAGCAACTGAGAGTCCAGCCTCAAATTTTACAAATAAGGAACTTGTTGATTTGTCAATGTCGGAGGACACTTTTGAGAAGAAGACCACCAAAATAAAACCATACAGAATGGATTTAGTTGAAAATGGCTTTACAATGAGATGTTCAGTCATAGACACCCCCGGATTTGGCGACTATATCAACAATAAATACTGCTGGTATCCTATTACCAGATATATTGATGAACAGTATAGGCGTCTTGCTTATCAGGAAAATCAGCCTAACAGAGTCAACCTTGTCCATAATGAGGTTCATGTTTGTCTATACTTTATTAAACCTACTGGGAAAACTCTTACAACTCTTGATTTGGAAGCAATGAGAAATTTGGCCTCGCGAGTCAACTTGATTCCAATAATTGCAAAGGCCGATGCCTTCAGTAGAGAAGAATTGGCATCATTTAAGCTTACTGTACAACAAGCATTCAAACAGAATGGAATCGAAATTTGTCAATTCATCAAGGACTCGAAAAAAGCGGCTAATGTAATTCAGCAAATGCCACTTACCATCATCAACTCAAATGGGATGTTTAAGAACTCGAATGGAAAACTTGTTAGAGGAAGAGAATACCCATGGGGTTTAGCTGAGGTTGAGAATCCGGATCACTGTGAGTTTCTCAAACTCAGGGAGTTTCTCTTAGGAACGCATATGGGAGATTTAATTATTTCCACTGAGGAGTACTATGAGAATTATCGTCGCGACTTTATGAAGTTCAGATTAAGTCTTACAGTTCAGAGGGTTTTAGCTCAAACAGAATTAGAATCGTTAGGATTGCATATTGATGCCAATTACGAAAATAAAGAAACAGATCTCACTTCGGCACGTACGAAGAGAAGCTGGAAATCCGCCACCCTTAGAGAGGCAAAAGATGTTCAAGCGCACATTTCGCCAGAAAGTTTGAATCGACTAACTGAAACGCAGGATTCAATCACCATCCTTAAACTTATAGATAAGATCAGCTTGACGGAAACAGAAAAAGAGTTGGTTCTTTTAAATCCAGCCTACATGGATATGGAACAGTTTGTTAAACAAAAGTTCACCGCAGATGTTAAAAAGGAGAATCAAAGATTCAAAAGTTGGAAGCGAACTTTATTTGAAAGACAGGATAAATTCAATCAAGATATTGATCAACTACATCAAAGGGTCAAAGCTTTGCAGGTCGAAATTCTGAAGTATACTGAGCAAGTAAAATAGAAAGCAAACAAAAAGTGAAATTTGCTAAATTGTGTGACTCTTCCTCTTTGTTACAGTTTATACACTAGTTGCTATTTAAATTGTTCTTATTTATTATGTATGGGAAAAGAATAAGAATGTGTATGTATTCATGTTTGTGTTGTGTTTGTGTTTGTAGTAAATGGCACATGTAAGTTGTGTTCTGTAAGTGCAAATTTGTTTTTAAAAATAAAAGTGTGTTTAGGTATGTGAGTTTTTGAGAATTCAGAATTCGTTCATCCTGAAAATTCCCTGGATAAACCTTTTGTACGGTATTTTACAATTCTGGAGGAACATCATTGTCCAAAATGGTATTTGTTGAACCCGTGGTCTCAGATATGCCTGATCTTAAAAACTTGTATCCATCATTTGCTAAAGCCCGAACAGTATCCAGTGAAGCAATTAGCATAATAACCCTACTATTGTTTTGATCACCCCTTTTTGCTTGACTTTCATGGTAAACCTCAGAAATTCTTTTAGAGGCATTTGCAGGAATGATTCTTAGCTGGTCTAAACGTGTGGAAGCAATTGATTTTGTTCTATCCAAACCCTCATTCATAATCTTCACTGTGTTAAGAAGCTCATTGTCCTGATCCTCCAAGATTTTGTTGTCGATTGGATTTTTTGGATCCATCTGGTTGATATATTTGGCCAGATCTTTGTTTAGTGGTTTAACCACCGGATTCACTCTTGAAAGAACAACAGGGCGAGTTCTAGAAGACATCTCATTAACGCGATTTCTTAAATTAGTCCTTGTCTCGTGTATTCTTAATCTAGCCGGTTCTAGTGCCATTCTATCAGTTGTAGATAAGGAATTACTCAGAATTCCTCTTGTCAATTCATAAGTTCTAGTAAAAGGTCCCGTCAGAAAGTCTCTGATATCTCTCATTCTCAAAGTCTTCACTTGGGGAACCGCATTATCAAGCGAACCTAAAACCTGTTCATCAACAAAATTATCGACCATTATTGTATATTCCTTGACAGGGCCCGAGAATGCCAATTGATACAAATATGGCCTAATGACTCTAGGCATAGAAACCCAATGAGCAATACGTATCCATGAATTTGCTATTGGGTACGTCTTGAGATGTGCATAAAGCTTGAGTTCTTCAGGAATTTCTTTCTTTTGAGTATGGCTTTGCTGATCCATGGACGTATTTTGCTTCTTAGTCTCCCTTTCCAAAATATTTTCAGATTGACTTTGCATCTCTGTTGTCTTCTGATCCATTTTGATTGATATTACCACTAAATATTGGTTGATAAATGTAAGCTTTGGCGCTTAAACTTTAACCACTAAAATTGCTGGCAGATTGTTTCCCGCTCAGATAGGATGTTGATGTTCTATATCTGAGAGCTTATTTTTTGCTAGTAAACTGTCTATAATATCTTAAATATTTTTCTCATATATATATATGTGCACAACTTCTACAAGAGAGAAGGGAATAATTGACAAGAAAAAAATCCCTTCTGTCCATCATCCTAATGCGGAAATCCCTCCTTTTTATCGAAGTGATTAGAAAAAAAAAAAAGTGTTGTTTATTGTTAGTGACAATTCTGCTTTGGGTGAAACATAAACATAACAAATTGAAAACATTGGACCAAATCTATAGACGCCTAGAGAAAAAAAAATAATACCAGTTATTATTATTTTTTCTTTTCACAACACTGCCCATTTGTCCTGTAACCTGAAGGATATCAAGAAACACATCTATCTTTTTGATTTCTTACCTGAAAGCTGTGTTTCAGTGTTTACATTCTCTTCATCAAATCACTGTTTCAGACGGTAGCGGGTGAGTTGTCTATCTTAAAGTCGAAGAGTGCAAACGGAAGAATTAGAGTTTACAGCAGATATAGCGAGAAAACTTTTTGACTCTATATCGTAAGTGTACATTTAAAATGGGTAATAATAATGCAATAAGGGAGAAGCGGAACTCCTCGATAAAAGCTCCCTTGAATCAAAAAGCACAGAAAGCAAGAACATTTAGTCTTTTGGATGACTTCGAGTCCGGAAACATCAAGCTCGATGACATAATTCAACTTCCACAGGACACCCCTTTTGACGCCAAGAAGCAGCGCTTAAGTGACAATACGTCTGGATTTAATTTTGATCAATATCTTATGAATTTTGCGCTTCAGAGCTCAATGGAAACGGAATTTACAAGTGCGGAAAGTAACGGTGGATATAGCAGGAAGCCAAAGCTTGACTTTAATAGTGTTGAAAAGACTACCGTGAATTGTTATGATGAAAAGTCCATCATGAAAATGTTTGACATTCCAGATGAGAAGCAGCGGTTGATTAAAGTCGATGATAATGATGAAGAAATTAATAATCTTGATATCCAGGTTCGATCGAATAAGTTCGATAACTATGCAGACAGCAAAGATCACACGGAGATTGACTTTGGAGATGTTTTCGCCGATATCATCAACAGTTCCTCTACAAATGATGACAGTCAGCTTGAAGGAGATGATATATTTGATAAGCCGAACGAAAGGAACGAGCTGGATGATCTTGAATTCAGTTTTGAAAATGAAAATGTTCCTACTAGCATGTCTATGTCAACGCATGAGCTCAGGAAGCAACGCCAAGGTCATCATGAACAAAGGCATGTATCCAATAGTGAAAGCAAGAAGGAGCAAGAGCTAAGAAAGAGAAAGAGCAGAAGTGCAATAAAGCACCAGCGACAACCTGTATACAAGAAAGGAGAATTGGAAGAGGAAGTCCTAAGAGCGCCAAAAAAAATAACATCAGATATCAGTTTTGATACAGATGAGGAGCCATTGTTTGATATAGGAGCACAGGCACATCTCAATGAGCTTGAGCCTCCCGAAATTTATGCAGATGACAGTTATTATAGACTTGAACGACAGGTTTCATCTAAAAGATCCCCCGGAAGAGTGTGTACACCCGTTCATAGGACATTCAGAAAGCCATCTAAACCGAGTATAAAGGTCAGAGAGAATCTTTTAAATCTTATAGTTGAATCTTCCGATGGAAACTTAGATGATGCCACTAAGTATGCAACTGAGATAAATTCACAGAATTCATCTGGAATTCCCCTTCCAGAGAAGACAACTGAACTAGTTACTATACCAACTACGGGGCCTGCAATTGGGGGAATAAAGAAAGCAGCAATAGTGCGAGCTCTGCTTGCAAAGGCAAGCCTAGAAGTCCAGAAAGATCATCACAGCAATACTACATCTATGAAAGCACCTTTAAAGGAGAGCGTTTCATTTCATGGTCATCACGCGAAACATGTAGGCTTTTACACGGCCAATGAAAAATTAAACTTTGTCAGAGAGAATGTTGTTAAATTCAGCACACCTGTTAAATCTAGTCCCGAGCCAAAACTACAAAGTATAGAAGTGGATAAGGAAAATAGATCTCCGCTCATTTCAAAGCTTAGGTCCAAGATCAAAAGTCCGCATAGATCGTTGCTTCACAATTCGCACAATTCTGCGATCCGTAGTCCAATGGCCGGTCGCAAGAAAAGTCAAAATGTAAAATGGGCTTCTGTACTGGAGTGGTAATAAAAGTGAACAATATCATTATGTCTGTATTATTAAGTAATTAATTCGAAATACCTATTTAAATATTCAAGTAGAGATTGGCTCGTATATGTGCATACATAAACAAAAAAGCATGATAGTCAAAATATGTGAATTAAAAGCGAATGAATTGTTTTTTTAATGTATGATGTTATCTTCTCACCCTTTATTGTCCCCCTTCTTCTCTTGCTCTTCCTTCATCTTCATCATCTGCTTCAGCCGTTCCTCTTTCTTCTTTTTCAAAGAGATTATCTTAGCCTTCTTGGTCTTTTCAACCTCTTCGTTAACCATATCCTCCTCCGTAGGTGCCCTCTGAAGTTCTTCATTCAATTTCTTTTCTATTTCTTCCTTTGATAATCCCCCTTTCTGTAACTCCTGCCTTTTTTGCTCAATCATCCGCAATCGCTTATCGTGAATTGGTATGTATTTGTTCTTTGGAGCATAAAATGGTCTTTCCCAATCCTTATGTATATCAAACAGCTTAGGTATACAACTTTGGTCACCCCATGCCGAATCTTCCTTCGATGAGCAAATGCATTCGTTATCTCGTATCATCCTGGGACTTCCATCGCATTGAAGATTAGGGGAATGGAAGTATCCTGTATTCGAGAAAAATTTTAGTTTGTTATGAGGAAGAAGTATCGATACAGCCAATGTGTGTATAGGAGCATCACCCCAACGCTCATAGTAAATTCCTCCTTTATGATCTAAATAGTTGAAGAAATGTGTGTACGCATCACTCCTGAAAAAATCAAGGTCTCCGATCTCAAAGTTTGACCAAAAATGACACATATTAAATGTTTTACCACCATCATCTGTCAAGAACATAAAGTTATTGTCCTTGGCTATTCTTTTAGGGTATTTCTTCATGTACTCAAGGGTATTTTTCCAAAGTGTTGGAATCGTTGTGTGAAGCTCTAAAGGTGCCAGAGTGAACCCGTACACCTTGTTTTCCAATCGCATGGCTTTAAATGGATCATAATTTATAGAGCATCTGAATTCAACATCAGGTTCTATCCTCCAGTAATACTTGTATTTTTTTAACTCTTCCAGCTGATAAAACAATCCACTAAAGAATCGGCACATATGTCTGTAAGCAATACTTCCACCGTATTTGATACCTCGTCTACGCATCTGATGTCGTGCTATTGTGGCAGCTTTTTGATCTATAAACTCCGGATATGACCACATAGACTCAGGAAGCTGAATGAATGTTACACTACCGGAGCAAATGTTTTTAACCTGGGCTTGAAAGCTTTCGGTGAATTTCTCGTTATTGATGAACACCCAATCATAGTGGAAGTTCTTGTTGAACCTATCTTCAAAGTTTCTAATTGTAGGTAACAAGTTGTAAAGCTCAGCACTCTTGACTAGAGTCATTATTGTTGCATTTTCTCTTTGATTCATCGTTTCATCAAGATAACGTTTGTGATAAATTATGGTTCCACCATCATTTAGTACCTCCTTCTCTTCCTCATACAATGACTTATCCGGTAAACTGTTTCTATGCTCTTGAATGATAATCTGTCTTTTTAAATGGGCAATTCTAGAAGAGTTTCCATCTTTGCTTTCCTTCTCTAGTGTGGTTTCGGGAATGATTCTTAAATTTATCAAAATGTACAGGGACACAAGACAAGCAAGAATTACGAAAATTGGTACCTTCCGCTCTCCTCTTCCAAATATCATTGTGCTGTGATATTCTTACATCTAAAAACTAAGAAACCTTGCTCTAATTGCTAAGTCAAGTAATATTTTATTAAGAACAAGCATATGATTCGAATACTATTTTGATCTAAGCCTTGACAAGAATCTAATGACCAAAAAAATTCCAGACTGAAAAAAAAAAGCGCGCGAAAACTCGGTCTTACTTCTGATAAAATGTAATCCACCACGTTACACACAACCGACTTCAAATCAAGGACATACGTTGAATCATGCTTATATATATGCTACTATTGTGATGTGTCATGAATTGAGTGTTCTTTTGTTTTAAATACCTACGTTACATATCGCCAAACAAGGTTGTCGTAGTGGTAGCAAAAAAAAATATGTATGTATATCAAATCATACATCAATTATCGAATATAGATTTCGTCAGAAAAATGCTAATCAATATCCGGAAACAATTGTTATTGTCCATATATTTCCTCTAATTTATGCAGTCTGAAGTGGTACAGTTAGCACAGGCATCCACCATACAGTGTAGATCGTTTATGGATTCGTTACCCTCAGTGGCTGAATGCTTGGACGAATCATGACTACCTGGATGAATAAGATTCTCCGATGAGCCATTACCTGTTGCATTGTAAACAGAATCACTCGTCATTGCCTGAGCAGGAAGATTCTGAGAAGATGAGTATCTCTTTGGGAGCATGTGTTCTCTTGCGTAATAGTTAGAAAACTCTGGTTGAATTGTAGCATTGTGGATTCCAAAGTTGTGTAGATGAGACTTAATGTTTGCTGCAATAGTCAAGAATCGTTCTGGAGAACAGTTAAGATCAACGTGCATAGTAGCAATCAGGTAAGCTTCAGTTAGGTTCCAAATGTGGAAGTCGTGAACAGAAATAACCTCTGGGATACACAGGATGGAATTCTTCACTTCGTCTGAGTCAACACTGACTGGAGAACCCTGAAGAAGAATACGAGATGATGACTTGCATAAAGGAACAGCCGTAGAGAAAATAATGAAGGTAATAACCAGCGACACTGCAGGGTCAAAGTAAAATCTCCAACTGTAATCGGTTTTCCAGATTAAAAGAGCAGTTACCATAACACCAATGTTTCCCAAGCAGTCCCCGAAAACGTGAAGGAACACACCATGCATGTTCAATGATCTTGGTTTCCTCTGTTTCTCGTTCTGTTTGTGAAGTCTATTCTCAATATTTGCTCTGAGTGAACCGTTTGATTCACCATTGGCATGTGCTGAACTATCAGCACCGGACTGAGCCTGTGTAGCCAACCTGTTGACTGTAGCACCATAGTTGCCCAATTTCTTCACCACAACTGCCGGAAGAATGCTGTCGATATCGGAATCGTCACCAGCCTCCCCAAGAATTTTGCCCGACTTGTAATTCTGGGATAGCAGAGATGTTGTAGACGAGGAAGCCATTCCTGAAGAAGCAACGCGTTGCTGTAAATGTGCTCTTTCGTTGCCATCGTGGACAGTGTTTGCCTCCAAATCAGCCGCATGGTGATGTCCCTCTTCATGACTACTGTCATGAGAATTTTCAGTATCATGAAACAAAAAGAGTCCCACAATGTTTGAAATAAGTCCTAGAGTACCAACGAATAGAATAAGCTTAGGATTTGTAATGACAGGAGGTTGGATGAATCTTTGAATAGCCTCGATAAAGATAGTGAAGCAAAGTGCAACTAGAAACACACCGTTCACCAAGGCTCCCAAAATTTCAGCCCGAAGCCATCCATATGTGAACTTTGCATCTGCAACTCTGTTCTTGGCAACATTGACTGCCCAAAGAGCAACAGACAACGAAATAATATCGTTTAGCATGTGGAAAGAGTCTGCAATTAAAGCCAAAGAGTTCACCAAATAACCAATAATTACTTCCAATAGGAAGAAGACTGTGTCCAAGGTCATAAGACTAATGATCTTCACCTCTTTTTTACTTAAAGTCATTGTTATTGATAAATATAGATGTTTTGTCCCCTATTTAAAGATGATTGATGGAAATCGACAATATATTGCCAGTGTTGATAGTTGGTAAAATGTTGCAAGATCCAATATTTTCCCCTAATTTTTCTCTGATATGATCTATCAAACCGTGATATTAGAATTCAAAGGATCAACGAGAGGTTCCAATATATATGCTGTCTCCTATAATCAAAGTAGCTTTATTTTCCTTCTCCAGCAAGGGCAAAAGCTTATGGGTATAGTGACAAGTGAGGCAAAATGGTCTCAAGGAGTGTTAATTAGCAGAGTCTCGTTCTGCCCAAAATCAAATACAAAAATGCTTTTGTCCAGAAAGACGTAAGTAGACTTTGAAGTTGTAAAAAATGATGTTAAATATAAATGTTTTTTTTTTGTTTTTTTGGTCGCCAAGTCCAATTAATTTCCTCTTCTCCATATCAAAAAATTTGCCCTGTTTTGAGAATAAGCAAGTAGTGGGACCGCTGCCTAGCGAACAATAAGCTTACCCTGCCTTCCGAGACCAAAAAAAAAAAAAAAAAAAAAATTTGGTGGTTGTACGGTAAAGCCGGTAAATCCCGATATGTCAAACGACCTGCTTCACCAACATCTACTCTGATTTTACATGTATTTTTTTTATACCAACCAGCATGGTTGTAGATAAAAAAAGTTTGAATCGGTCGCCGTTGCTATAGTTCTGACCTCTTGTTTTCGCGAACCCTGATTGGACCCATTGCAAGATCGAACATGAAGCTTTTCCTGCATGTTTGCATTGCGTATTGGTACTTTGTTTGTAAATAACTGAGAGCAATCTTTTCCCTTTATTGGCTCTAACAAATGAAAGAAATTTCCGTTAATTTATGAACCCTTATTATTAACGATAACCACTATTTTGTGTTATTTGGGACATAAATACGGCCCCTAAATTGGTTGCTTTGTTTGGCTTTCCTAATTTTTGGGAGCACTGGGTAACAAAATTCGAGCTCAAAGTTGTTTTGTCTGTTTCAAGCTGAGTTGACCTATATATAACTAATATAACTTAATTTTAAATTCATCACATTTGGGTTTTCTTTAATATCAATCAGCAGACTGCGGTGCTTTTTGGTTTTTCTTTGTCGCAATATAGAGCGAAAGACTCAGCTGATCCATAATTTTTACCTTTTTACTTTCTTCCCAAACAGAAGTAGTCCTGTTTCCACTTTATGTTACAATTTAAACCATAGATTGTTACGGATATTTTTTCAAGCACAGCTGGTTATCTTGGTAGAACTGTCTAAATATACTCTAAATTACTAGCAGATATTTCTTTACATCAGATTGTCTTGCATGTCGAATACTCCTTTAAATGCTTTTATTACTTCTTCATCTTTATCATTCGTGTTCTTGTACTCTTGTTCCTCTTGTTTCAACTGATTTTTAAAATTGAATTGCTTATTTGACTTGAAAATTTCTCAGGAAAAATCAGGTTTACTTGAGATCATAAATTTGTTCTCTGAACTTATGTTAGGAATTAATATTAGAACATCTGTAATAGATGCATCGATAGTTGCGTCTACATAAAGCTGCTCTGCCTTGTTTATGCCCAAAAAAACCTCCATCATTAATATTAAAGATATTTAAGCATGTGCATTTCCCCTTTTTTATCCCGTTCATTTTACCTTCTTACTTAGTTCTTTCTACTTTTATTATTTTCTTTTCTTGAGCCTAAAGAATACACAATACTAGTTATTACACAAACTTCATAAAGTAATCGGCGTCACGCTTAAATCAATTAACTAAAATATTACAACATCAATTTCTACAAACATAAAGTTTAATATTTATTATAACATGTTTACTTACATAAAATTTTCTTCTCGTATTTCAATGTCATTATGTAGTACTCTTGAAGTCTTTTTCTCCCATATGATGGTTCCTCAACTTGCTTCCGTAGTTTCTTATAAAAATAAGTTTGCATATTACTTGTATCTCAAATCAGCAGTTTATTATTGCTATATGTACTGTAAGAGACCATTTTTCAGATTCGCTTAGTAGTCCTGTTTCACTGAAGAAAAAGCATGTATTTTTAGTTCTTGGAAAGTGTGTTTGTCCAATACAATGCAAGCAACTTGCTGTAACTACTTAGTCGAGTTGTTAATTCTTCACTCAGAAAAGGTTCTTAAATTTAAGCTATTCTCGTTAAAGTACCGCTAAATAGTTTTAATTTCTTGTTTTTTCTATATCAGAAAGGATTAGACAGGATTACTTTCAATACTACAACAATTGCCGTCATCTGTCCTTTCCACAAAAGTATCCCTGTGTAAGCTCCGATAAAAGCCCTTTTAATATTCTCTGTTATTTATTTCTTGTTTTTTCTTCTTTTCCATTATATTCCACTTTGTTCTTTTTCATTTTATGATATTTCAGTTTGCATTGAATACTTAGCTATATAGTTAAAAAGCCTGGCCCACCTGAAATCATTATTTTCAATACAGTTAGAAGAGAAACTTTATGAGTTACTCCCGGGCTTTAGCTATCAAACTCCTTCTTTAATAGAACTAATAAGAACCTAGCAGTCGGGGAGAT
>ERZ746981.63-NODE-63-length-99542-cov-14.691258_pt1 | contig 99542 bp, 44 predicted proteins | sample MGYA00374948_ERZ746981 | MGnify/ENA primary metagenome ERZ746981 (study PRJEB28757, sample SAMN06711160) | food metagenome | host: microorganism | place: China:Harbin | collected 2017-01-30 | study: EMG produced TPA metagenomics assembly of the Analysis of Microbial...
GACAACGGTAAGCGGCTGAGGGTCAGTGGGGTTGCAATAGTATAAATATGCAGAACAAAAAAAAATAAATAGAGTAAGTAAAAAAAAAAAAAAAAAAAAAAAGTAAATTAAAAAAAAAGTAAATTAAAAAAAAAGTAAAATAATAAAGAGGGAAAAAATAAAAAAATAGCCAGCCAGTAAATAAAAAATTTTAGAACATACTGGCAACCGAAAAATTTTTTGTGTGCACTATCAGGGATGCTCACTTCTGTGAGGAGCACTGACTTGCTGAAGGCAAGATTCCTCAGATAGGAAAAAAAAAATTTCAGAAAACGAGCAGAACGAGGTAAACTGTGATAATCGTCTATCTAACCGTCGCGGTTCAGATTCACGTCGTTAGTCCCAAAAATTTTATGCATAAACACACATCCAAACACCGGCAAACAAGCAGAATTGCAACATGTTAGATTTCCAGTTTCGTAAGCAGAAGTGCAGGGATACTCGTATGTATAAAATACTGCAACATATGGCAAATCTCGGAAAGAGGTGGCTGAAATGTGAAATCTGTACAATTAGGTTATTTAGGTGTGGTTAGTTATCTTAGGTTAACTAGCATTGTGGTTTGCTTAGATTAACCAGTATTGTGGCTTGCTTAGGTTTATTAGCATTGAAGCTTGCATAAGTTCATTGTAGCTTTCTTAGGTTAATGAGCACTGCTTCATTCGAGTAATAAGCTTTGATTGGCTTGCTCAAATATGGGCTTGCCACTTTCCACCATCGGGTCTTTTCACTCCTGGCTCTTCGGGAATATTCGGCATTTACATTCTGAGATATCCGGTAGTCCCGATTATCGACCAAGGAGCGTTTCTAGAGAGTAGAAAATTGCATTAGTGCAAAGCTTTAGTTTGATTTGTTTTTACACAATCACCATGTTTGTATACAGAACACATACAACTGAAACAACGCTGTAGTTAACTGCAAACGAGCCAATATGCTGCCTAGTGTGCAGGTCGTATAAGTTCTGAGATATGCCGATATCTGCAAACGAGATTTCTATTTATTAAATTTTTTTTGCAGATGCAGTATAATTCCGAGAAGTGGGGGCAAATGTAAGTAAGATAAAAAGAAAGCGATGAGCAGCTCAGCATTGTTCAAATAATAATTTGGTGGTGGAAATAGTGTTTTTTGTTAACAATTATTTATACAGGGATATAGCACTATCAAGTGTTACTAGCGATTAGCATAGTTAGCATAGTTAGCAATTATAGCGAGCAATTAATATAGCTAGCCGTTATCATAGTTACCATAGTTAGCAGTTACTAGTTAGCAGTTATCATAGTTACAATAGTTAGCATAACCATCATTAGTCAGCAATTAGCTATACTACAAGCTACTCTTTTTACTTATAGTGATTAGTATAGCGACAATTTATTAAAGGCGCACTTTGCAGTTGTGTAACCACACTTTAGTATTGCTACGCTTTGATACTTACAGCAAGTATAACTATACATATTAGCTGCAATCATAGTTCAAGGTAGATACTTTCACTACAAGCGATCTTACATCTGTCTAACCGCAAACAATTCTTCAACAAGCAGAATTCAAATTACACCTTTAATAGGCTTCTCAGCCATGAATACACCAATGAATGAAAAGTCGGCCGAAAAGCAGTGTGAAAAATTCCAGGATGGAATAGGCCCGCCTCAGAAAAAACACATTTCACTAAAAAAATCAATCGCACTGGTTGGAATTTGCATTTTGTTGATGATCCAACTTCTGGCCATTAGGTACGCGGTGAACATCTCGGTGATTCAGCTGACGGCACCAAGCAGCGAGACCCCGTCAAGAAGTTTTTTGCCAAGGGATGTGCTAGCCAAGGCATACCTCGCGGCACTGGAAGAAAATCTCGCGGGCAATTGGTCGCGGCAGTACGGCAGTGAGGAGCAGCTCGCGGGCACAAATGTGGCGATGGCAAACTGGACGAGGGAAAAATTCAAGCAGTTTGGCTGGGATGCCCGTGTGGACGAATATTTGTCGTACGTTTCGTATCCGGGGGAGCAGGCATTGTCCCTTGTGGAGATGAGGGGGGAAGAAAATGAGAAAAGGGGAGAGGAAAATGAAAGAGACAATGAAAAAGGCATCAAGGAAGGCAATGTGGAAAGGATTGAAAAAAACTTTGAAAAAAGCATTGAAAAAGCTGAGAGCAGAGAAACTAACAAAGAAAGCAACAAAAGAGCAGAAAAGAGCCAAACTGAGGGCACATATATTCATCTCGGTACTCACATCCAAGAAGGCACAATTATTCACAATGCGTCTTTCCTGGAGGACGCATACGACCAAGATCAGTACTCGCAGAATTCGCGGCCTGCCTTCTTGGGATACTCGGGCTCCGGAGATGTGACCGCGGAGTATGTTTTTTGCAACTACGGCACGCGGGAGGACTTTGCAACGCTTGAGCAGCTCGGTGTGCCCCTTGCCGGGAAGATTGCCGTGATGAGGTACGGCCGGAACTTCAGGGGCCTCAAGGTGAAATTCGCACAGGACCATAACATGACGGCGGCATTGCTTTTCAGCGACCCGGTGGACGATGGCAATGTGACGGTGGCAGGTGGCGTGAAGGCATACCCTGATGGCCCTGCGCGGAACCCTAGCTCGATTCAAAGGGGATCAGTGCAGTTTTTGTCTATTCTCCCGGGAGATCCCACCACGCCAGGGTACGCGATTAAGCCAGGCGAGAACAAGTCGCGGTCCGATCCGTACTACGCCTTGCCGCGCATCCCTGCGCTCCCACTCTCTGAGCGCGACGCGACTGCCATATTAGGCCGGATTTCTGGGCACGGACCGCGGGTTGCGGGCTGGAGCGCAGGGCTCATCTCGGGCTTCGACTACTCGGTTGGGCCAAATCCGGCATTCCGCCTCGCCGTGCACTCCCACCAAAACGCCACAATTGCAACATTGCATAATGTGCTTGCGCGGGTCGAAGGACGGAACAAAAACGATGTTATCGTGATTGGAAACCATCGGGACTCATGGACACCGTCGGCGGGCGACCCGCACTCGGGATCTGCGGTGATGCTGGAGTTGGCGCGCGGTCTCGGTGATTTAACCGAATTGGGATGGAAGCCGCAGAGGACGATCGTCCTAGCCAGCTGGGACGGTGAGGAGTACGGGCTTCTCGGATCGACTGACTTTGCCACATACTACGCGAAAAGACTCCAGGCAAACGTTGTGGCCTACATAAACATGGATGCAGCGGTCACAGGCCCTAACTTTAACCTTGCAGCCTCACCGATGCTCTACGAGGTTGTGCAGTCGGTTGCGTCGGAACTTCCCTATTCAGAAACGAGGACTTTGCTCGACCATCTCCGCCATACACACAAGGGGACTTCTGTCGTCGGGAACTTGGGATCTGGATCTGACTACACGGTCTTTCTTGAGCGTCTCGGCATCCCGGCGGTTGACATGGGATTCCAGTCGGCGAAAAACTCTCCTGTGTACCATTATCACTCCATTTACGACAATTACAACTGGATGACTCGGTACGGCGACCCGGGATTCAAGTTGCACAACCTCCTTGCACGGTATGCCGGGCTCTTGGTGTTGGACATTGCGGAAACGAAGGTGCTCCGTCTCAAAACTGCAGACTATGCTGTGAAGTTGACAGAATTCTCCGATGCAATATTTGCAAAAGTCCCCGACAGCTGGCTCTACACTCCAGCTTTTGGTCCTGGATGTCCATACCACAGAAATGTGACCGTGAGGCAGATTATCGACAACACGAAGATCAGTCTTGCAAAGATGCTTGCGAAAAATCAGGCCTTCGACAAGGCTGCTGAGTTGCAACAGCACCGATACGATCACTGGGATGACCTCAGCTTCTGGGAAAAGGTCAAGTTGGTGGTTTCTATAGCGAGAACTAACCGGGTGCTAAAGTACTACGAGCGGCGCTTTTTGTCGAAGCACGGCTTACGTAACAGACCCTGGTTCAAGCACGTTGTTTTTGTGAGTGGTAGATATACGGGATACGCCGGGCAGCAGCTTCCGGGTATGGCCGAGGCATTGGAGGATGGGAAGCAGCATGATTTCGTGCACGAGTTGGTGAAGTTCGATATGTTGGTTTCTTCTCTTGCCAGGTGAATTCGATGTGTTATCAAATACATACATGCTTTAGTTTATAGTTATTTATTGATGTGTTCGGTCACTGTAATGCTTTTTGCATTCGTCAGCGAAAGTCGCTAAATGAAACTAGTTTTACGAAATCTAAGAAGTACTTTGTACGATGACTTTCTTGTGCTTCTTGTGTTCCACCTCCCGCTCCTAACATCTCATTCATATTCTTCCCATTTTAAACCATTTAGGCACCTTCCTGTTCGAATGCGGCCGCAACATCTTCGCTATCTCATTTGGGCTCCTTTTCTCATCCTTTTTCCCTTTATCTGCTTCCTGGTCAGCCTTCATGTCATCTATCGCAGATAACGGCATGGCTTTTTGCATGTACTCCTTCCTCACATACACGTTTTTCTTCTTTTGCGTTTTCTCTCGGTACACAAGCACAGACCTACTCCCAAGTCCACAATGGCTCACCAACTCCTTTTTGAAGTCTTTCCTGCTCTCCAAAAGGACAACTTTTGGATGCATGGTCAAAAGCTCGAAGAAAATGTCCTCGCTATCTGTCTCGCTAGTTTTATTAACTGCCTCCTGATCTGCTTCCGAAAGCTCAAGGACCTCACTCACTAAGATTTTATAAAGGTCACCGAGAGTTTTCGTCGCTGGAAGTTCTAATTGCACTAATGTCTGATCCGGGAATCTGATTCGAATCTTGCAACTTCTGACAACTGGCTCTTTCTGCTTTTTGAGGGCTTCACGCTGTCTTCGGGTCATCATTGGTCCGCTACTTCCCATTTTCAGAAGCATTGATCGGTATGCTTTTGCCTGGTCAATCGTCATATTGTACTCTGACTCGCTGTATGTGTCCTCTTTGCGATCATCAGAGTTTTGGTGCTTGTACACTTTGATACTTGCGTCTGAATTCTCTTTCAGTGTATTATTACGGTCTTCACTTTCTTTCATTTCTTTACTATCTTTCATTTCTTTACTATCTTTCATTTCTTCACTTCCTTTCATTTCTTCACTTCCTTTCATTTCTTCACTTCCTTTCATTTCTTCACTTTCTTTCATTTCCTCACTCTCTTTCATTTCTCTGCTATCTATTTTAATTCCCACATCTGCATTTTTCCTGCTGAAATTGTCCAATGCTGCTGACTCACTCGAATTCTTACAATTCTTCCTTTTTCCAACAGTATTCGTACCCTCCAATTCAATTTGCATATTTTCCGCTACTGCATCACATTCTTCAGCCACATTCTTACTTCTATGCACACCTTTCAACTTTACACCACTAATTTCCTCAGATGAAACATCAACTCTCTTGAAGCAAAGCCTCAAAGAGTGGTTTCCACTCACAAGACCCATACTGCGTAATTTCGTCGTTTTAAATGCATCAATGCCGCTGACAACTTTCGACATATTCTGTATTGTCGGGATGTACAAGCAATGGACTCTCTTTGCCGCATTTGGCAGATCGTAGTATGACTTTCTCTCCAATAAGTTACATTGTGTAATCTGTTCATACTGCTTAATCACATCATAAAGAGTCTCACTTGAGGAAAAGGAGCGCACTGGAATGGATCCGGACAGCTTGAAATTGACGTCCTTGTCTGGTGCAAGGATCTGCAACCTGATGTTTACAGATGAAGCAGCTGCTTTCGGTATTTGATTGCCACCCATGCTTGTTTTTGTGCTTTTTAGATGAACTTTCACTCCATGAGGAAGGTTCAAAAACCGAAACGACAACGATGTGTCCAGCTCCTTGCCATTGTATACGATTGTGTGCGTTGATTCGGAAACGTTGAAATATGAGCAACTCTTATCTAACACATCGACTAATAGTGTTGATGGTTTAACTTTAGTTCTGAACTCTTTGAAGTTGTAGATGACGGTAATTGGCTGCGACATAGTACGATGTGTTTGCAGATGTCGAATGGTGGGCTTTTTATCGATCTTATCGTACTGTGTGGTTTCAAAAGATGCAAGTTGTGGAATTGATGGAATGCAAAGGCAAAACGAAGCTGGTGCGATCTCCACAGCATGCATATTTCGGCAAAGGCAGAGAAAAAAAAAAATAGCGGAGTGCACTAAAGTCATATCGACGCGTCGATATATCAATGTGCGTGCCGAGCTGTTCTTCGCGCTTAACAGCGTTTCATCGAATTTCCATTTTTTCTTTATTTACTTATTTATTTTATTTTTTGTTTACATCTTCAACATATTTCTTGTCCGGTATAATGCCGCAAATAACTTTATATTCGGCACTTTGTTTTGCACAAAGGACAAAGGCAAGGCAAAATAAACATCCTGGCAGCACTTATTATGTCAGCTAGCGAGCAAATATCATATTATACGCGTGATCGATCTCGGTCAGCATCCCCATTCCGACCGAAGCTTAAAACACATCAAAGATGTTCAAGCGTGAAAAATGACAACATCAAGGTGATCGTACGATTCCGGCCGGGAAACTCGGCGAAGTCCGTGATAAGCTACAATGCAGACTTGCAATCAGTGACAATTTGGGCCGATGCCGGACATCAGTCGATTGACTTTATGTATGACAGAGTTTTTCCTGAAAGCAGCAAGCAGCAAGAGATTTTCGACTATTCGGTTCGGGAAACCACAGATGACCTCACAGAGGGTTATAACGGCACGGTTCTTTGCTACGGGCAAACGGGAGCGGGCAAATCGTACACGATGATGGGGGAATTGGAGAATCCAGAATGCAGAGGTCTCATTCCACGGATTTTCGAGCGGATTTTTGAGATAATACAGGCCTCACCAAAGACTTTGGAGTACACGGTTGGAGTTTCGTACTTGGAGATCTACAATGAGTACTTGCGGGACTTGCTGGACCCGCAGAACAACAAGCACTTGGCGATACGCGAAAATAACGTTGATGGAGTCTACGTGTCGCATTTAGAGACTTTCTATGTTGCCAATCTCGCAGATGTGTACACAATCCTCCGGCAGGGGTCACAGAACCGGACTACCGGCTCAACTGTGATGAACAGCCAGAGCTCGAGGTCGCACTCGATTTTCCAGATAAAGTTGACATCCAAAGACTTAGATGGTGGTGTAGTGAAGACAGGAAATCTGTTTTTGGTGGATTTGGCCGGCTCGGAGAAGATCGACCGCACTGGGGCTACGGGGCAGCTTTTGGAGGAGGCAAAGAAGATCAACTCGTCACTTTCGGCGCTTGGAAACGTGATCAACAGTCTCACAGACGGCAAATCTCGCCATATCCCATATCGCAACTCCAAACTCACTCGGATACTTCAGGAATCGCTTGGAGGAAACTCCCGGACTACACTCATCATCAACTGTTCTCCGGCAGAGTCCAATTGCCTGGAAACGCTGTCCACACTCCGTTTTGGGTCCCGGGCCAAGCGGATAACGAATTCCGTGCACATAAACAGCGAATTGAGCACGAACGAGTTGAAGAAACGGTACCTGGAGCAGGTGAAAGTGAATGCAGAAAGTGCGAAGCGGATGGAGACGATGTCGAAGCGGATTTCGCTTCTTGAGGAGGAGAACGGTTTGCTCAAGGAGAAAATCAAGAGATACAAGCAGATTCCAGGAGGCAGAGCAGGAAATGAAGGCTCGGCAATTGCAGACAGTGAAGGCACAGACAAGCTTGCCGTTTTGGGCAAGGAGCTCGACAAGTTCGACAATCAGCTGGACGGGATCGGGGAGCAGAACATGAAACTCCGGCGTGAGATCGAGGCGATGCAGAAAGTGAGCAAAATGAAAGATTCACGAATCGCGGAACTTCAGACTCAGCTAGCTGCGAGAGAAGCTTTGGTGAATGTAAACTCTTCTGGGTTCAAAAATCGGTTGGGAAGTCTCAAGGACCGTCTTTCTGCCATACAAAGCTCCATGGACCACCATATGGAGTCAGTAGGTGCACCAATAAGCAATAAAGAGAACGTGAAGGTGGCCAGACATTCTGCTGTTGGAAAACCAAGGGGTGATGGAAAGCCGATTGGGCTTAACTTGAGGATAGTGAAACCGATGCGGGGTCGGCAGGTGGATGAATGAAGATGAATGATAATTGCGGATTGGATCAAGATTGATCTAATTCACATATTTAACCACCAAGATGGTCAGTGGATACTTGTTGGATATTACCTGAGGTGGATTGTTGACTTTATACTTGTAGCAGATGGGTGGTATCCCATGCTTGAGGTTGCATACTTCACACTTCGCACGAAAGAAGTTTGATGATGCCTCAAGCCTGAGAGGTGGAAATGCTTGATACTTAATTCATTTCGAAGAAGTGGCAAGTGCTCACTTCGTATTTCGAGGAGATGCAAGATGTTACTATGGCTAGTGTTTCATTGAAGTCATAATGCTAGACACTTTGGGCACCCCATAGGCACTTCATGCGATTCACGTTCTTCATGGATACATCTACACACCTTTTACGTTCTACACCCTCGTCTCATATCATATACTAATACTATTAAAATGCGCGCGCTGAATGATTACTCATCTAAATGCAGACTGACCGTTCTTCAGGCTGAGAATAGTCCGCACATCACTCGTAAACCTCAAACCATTCAACAGAGGAAGTAAGGTCAGCAACTCAACATCGCCTGGATCGTTTATCCAACCTTCAATCATCACTCCGTTATCCTTGTGGTGCGAATAGCTGATTGGCGAATTGTCCACGATGACAATCTTGGAAAGATCCGTGTATCTGGAGCTTGAGTTTGCAGAGTGGCTCGAATGCCGGCGATGAGCTCTGCCGGGATGCGGTGAAGGAGATGGTGTAGGGGTGTCAATAATGCTCTGGTGCACGGGTGTTGGTGATGACACGGAGTCGGAGTCGCGTCGCCCAGTGAGCACACTGAGATCTTTCACGTATCCCTTTCCCTCGACAAAGATGCACGAGTCCCGGTAGAATCTGTGGGAAAACACGGCTGTTTGGCCGGCTTTCTCCGGCGGAGAATTCGATGGTTGCGGAATAGAGTCTGTCTTATCTCTCAATTTGACCTGCTCCTCGAGGTAGTTGATGACTGGGTCTGCATACTCCTTGATCGAGGCGGTGAAGCACACCAAGTTGTACCAGTTGCGGACAATGGAGAGGAACTCGTCGACGTGTGGCCGCTTGTATATGTGGTAAAGTGTGGTTAGGCCTGAGTTGTTGAGGCGGACTTCGACGGAGATTCCCTTGTTTTTCGTCAATATCGACGAGTTGTACCGCGACAAAGAGTGTATCAAGGTCTCATCCAAGTCGAGAACAAGTGTTTTCTTCAGCATTCGCGGCGGGTGGCTGATGTCGAAGTTGAAAAGCAGCCTGGGGAAGATAAACGTCTTTTTGTGGAGCTTTTTGCGGTTCCTGGCTACGGGTGTTCTGATTGGTCCACGGGCGCCGCCAGGGCTGCCCGGCCCCTGGTTCGAACGCGGGCGCGGGCAGTTTGCCGACTCCGTTCTTTTATGAATTGGCACAATTCCCTGTGGTGACTTTACACGGTCATCATCTTTTTCCGCCACTTCAAACTTGATGTCGTCATCTCCAGCATGCAGATTAGAGCCGTCTGGGCCGTTTGCCGCGGGGCAAACTTCGTGCGGGGTACTGGTCCCGGTGGAATTTGTAGAATCTCCCGCTTTGCCACCTGTATCCTCCCCGCGCGATATCTGGATGCGGACTCTATAAAACAAGAGATATATGATGAGCCGGACGGGATACGTGGCAATAAACACGATGTAGCGCAACGGCTTGTACACGATGTACTTGGGGAGGAACAAAACAAGTTCAATTATGAATTTTAGCACTGTGTGGACTGGCTTCGAGTCCTCGGGCACACCATCCCGGTAAAACTCGTGATCGAACGTCACTTGCGGGTTAATGCCCATCTGGCTGGATGGGGGTCGCCCCACTATGTCGGCATCGGAAATCGGAGGCAGCTCTTTTGTATGCAAAGGGAAAGTTGGCGGCAGATCAAGTTTGCGATTGGCCAAAGTATCTGGTAAAGCCGGAGTTGGCTTTTTCTTTATTAGAGACCGGTTAATAGACCTGACTGAATTCATTCGGGTTGCTAATCCATGTAGAGTGTCTTTATCTGTGCTGGACGTGATGTGTGTAATGATTGGATGTGTGTTAATTTGTGTTAGAGTGCGTTAACTTGTGTTAGGGTGTACTAATTTGGATTAATGTGTGTTAATTTGGGCCAAGATGTGTTAACCTGTGTTAAGGTACGTTACTTTGGGCTAGGATGTGTTAATTTGTGTTAATTGAACGAGCTGATTGATGCGCTAATTGATGGGTTCATTGATGGGTTGATTCAATGAATAGAAAGAACTCAGATAGATATGATTATTCAATATGATCAAATTGCTCTGTGTAGTCGCCTTGTCTAATTCCTCTCGATTGTATACTTAGATGATCAATGGTTGACAAGACTGAATAACAATTGATAAGAAACGCCTGTGTGAATATTTGTGTGCGTACAAATATTCAAGGGTATAAATAATCCAGCACCTGAGGGCTATTCTCTATGTGGTGTAGTGTTGTGCGGTACCCTAGTGCTGTACTTTATGTGAATTCTAAGTGCACTTGTACTCCCTATCGAAACAGTATGGGTCAATTCGACAAGAATTCGATGTAGGTATGTGAGTGGAGAATTAATTTGGAAGTTCTGATTTTTTAATTACGTTTTATTTTGCTTGCCCGTTAGTAGGGGAACGTGGGTAGGTGCGAGGAGAAAAGCAAAAAAAAAAAAAAAAAAAAAAAAAGATAGTGTCCGGTCAAGGTGGGGTATAAAGGAAGATCTGCAGATATAGTGACAGTTGGAAGAAGTAAAACGTGCAAAGTAAATTCAGAGGAGATGCAAGAAGAAATTGCAATAAGTAAGAATCTGGAATAAACTTCTGCGCCCAACCTTTTACTGATTGCCTTTATTTGACCTTTCATAATTACCGCCGTTGCTTAAATGGCTCGGCTCGTATAATTTTGGCACGCTTTTGCTATTTTTTAGCACCGTTGAGTAAGTGTTGGGGAAATCGGCCCAAAATTTCAACGTTGGCATCTACGGGATGGGCCATAATTCATGTGCAAATGAGGCAGGCGCGTCGATCGACGCGTCAGGATGATTCTTCCAGGACGATATATAGAGACGAGACAGACTTAGTTGGTGATAGTGGTGTATGTGTCCATCAAGAGCCTCGAATAAAGTATTCAGAAAGCAGCAGTCCACCGATATACTATTGTACATCATACTACATTGTACTGTTTGTTTAAATTGCGTACGGTAATTGCATCATAGTCGATATAAATTCAGTTAACACTAATCTCTCCTGTAGCTTCCCCTAGATCTGCCAGACGCCCTTCCCCCTCGGCCCCGGCCACCCCGGCCAGCCCTGGAGGATGTCCCGTGGCCAAACGGCCGCCTGGCACGGCGTAGATGTCCCGGTGAGCCGGTTGTAGTGGGCGATGCGTTTCTTTGGGTGTAATTTGCAGAATTTTCGTCGATGTTGGATCCAGAAGCGTCGTTCTGGTCGTTTTTGTTGCTTTTATCGTTTTCCCCGGACTCCAGCACCCGGTATGAGAAGTCAAACCCCTTTGAGACGGACTGCATGGACACATGGCCGTCTTTGAAGTCTAAAATGAGGTGGCCGCATGCCAAATCGCAGATGTTGAAATGCCACGAGTTCTGGAAGGAAATGTAGTACAAATCGTTGAGCTGGCGTATTATGGCGTTCAACTCTCTCTGCCTGGCTGGTCGGGTGGCGCCGGGGTTGCCGTCGGCATCCGTCGGACCGTCCGAATCGGCAGTGTGGTGTTTTAACTGTAGTGGGATGATTTCCTCGGCGCCTCGGCTGGAAATCGGGATCTTGTCGAAAACCTGGAGTGCCAGCTGGGTGCAATCAATCATCTCGCGGTTGTCCAAGGCGAAAAGAAGCTTCTCGAACTTGGGCTGGACGTTTTTCCAGATCACGGCGAACTTGTGGCGGCATTCGTTAAATTTCATCTTAAAGGACTCGAAGCTCGGGCTGATGGAGAGTTCGTTGTACGAGGAGGAGTAGCGGAAGTGGAGCGAGTTGGAGATGGTGTAGTCCATCTTGAAGAAGATGGCAAGATGCTCAAGCAAAGGCTCTCTTGCCGGAGATTGGTGTGTGACGAAAATCTTGATTGCATCGGCATAAACTTTGGGATCGCGCAACGAGAACTCCATCAACGTCTCGATCAACTTGCCGAACTGCAACACGGTGATCCAGATGTTGCCCGGGTCGCCACTGATGGGCAAAAGCCGTCCGAAACCTTCGATATCCTGCATCTGTCGGCCTTCACCGATGATATCCTCAAAATTCACCGGGGACCCCTGGTGGAAAAGCTTGTGGTACGACAAGGATCCGCCGATTCCCGCCAACAGCAGCCTGTGGCCGCCCGGTAGGTCCACCAGGGACACTGCGGTGTCGTCTATGATGTGAAGATTGGGCACTTTGTAGATCTGATACCTGAACTTGTTGATGACCAAGGAGTCTTCACACATGCCATAAATCGTGTAAACAGGCACCTGGAGCGTCTTATCTCCGCGGATGAAGTCCCCAAGCTCCGAAAGTGAGTGGTTCCGCAGCAATTTTCGCAAGTTCTCGTGCTCGTTGGAAAGATGTTCAACGGCATGTCCGTTGACCTTGGATAGTTTTGATATCTCGAGTATTAGGCTTTCCGGGAGGAGCGGACAGAACTCCACGATGTGCCGCAAGTACGACTCGTGGATCTCCTCTACACTGTGGCTGTCTAGAAACCCGAAGTTTCCTGTGTGAATGATGATGTCTGCTTTGTATTCTGATGCCAAATCGTTCAATTTCGATATCTCTCCACGAATGTCTGCAACCACGAGAATCCGGCATTCGCCGGCGCTAATGAGCTTAGGCGTGCTCATTCTTGTGCTTATTGTGCTTTTTTGTGTATTGCAGGTAGAAAATTTGCCGCTTTTTGCCTGCTGTTTGTGAAGGAAATAGAAAGTAGATACGGTGAATAGTATTTTTTTTGGATTTTCTGCTTTCGCTGATTTCAGCAGGTGACCGGTAATCTCCTGAAAAATTTCCGAAACCAGATACAGCGATATTTCAATGAGGAGTGGATGGTGCTCTAGTGGGATACTGCAGGATTTGGGTATTGTGGGTATTCTTGCCAAACACAAGTATATACAAGAATTTGGTCGTGTATTCTTGGAAAGATGCAAAGGAAATTTCCAATGAGTGTTTGTGAGCTTTAACAACTCCCCATCAGTAGTGTATGTAGTCTATATGTATGTGCTATAGAGAATGTGTTATCGTGAATGATTTATCAAGAATGAGTTATCAAAAATATCTTATCATAAATATTTTATCAACTATGTGTAATCTAATGTGTGTAATTTAATATGTGTATAATCACATATATATATACATTATCACATACATTATCACATGCATATTACATGCTTAGCCGGTATTTCCCCAGTGATGTTGAAGTTAACGGGTTGAGATCTCGTTTCAAGGTATTTTGATTACACCTAAAAGACGAAAAAGTAAGGTTTATCTGATATATTATAAGAGAATAAAAAGCGTTGTGCAAATTGCCAGTTAACTATGCTATCACATGTGACTGCTGCTGTCACTAATAAGGGTTTAGGTAGTTTTAAACCTTTAGAGCTCTATACTTGTGAATAGAATTAATTTTAAAAGATACATCAGGCTGAATGAATATAAGCAGCCAAACTATCGAATATGAGAACATTATTGATACTTTCAAAAAAGAGCATTGATCGATGGAAATATTTTTATGTAATAATCTGCATTAAGGCACGGGAGAACCACAATGCACGTGTTGCTAATTGATTTACATCCTTGGCAATGCAAAAACTGCAAAAGAACGATTGGACAGCAGAACAAAAAGCATAGTTTTCTACACTATGAATTTAACATGACATCGATAATTCATTATAGGCATTTAATGTAGAAGCTTATTAGCCATGTGTGAATGAATAGTGAGTTGTTACATTCACAGTAAAGAAACACTGACGTAATCATCAAGCACAATATGCAAGAGAATATCTGTGTTCATTAGTTGATGTCAAAGCATTATTTATAATCACTAGAGTGATAGTTATATTTGGCCTTAAGTTGAATAGTGGGAGAATATGCGGATTTTCAAGTCATAATCATGCACTTAGTAAATATGTGTGAATTCAGAGCTGGAGTTTGGTTGTGTTTACTATATTAGGCTACAGTAGTATACCCTCTCCTCCTCTATGCATATTAATTTTCTCGGGGTTGATTCATGAAATATGACTGTTTGATACCACTATTCATGAATGAAGTTTTCGCATCTTGTATTTCCTGCAAATATTTGATGATGGTAATGCTTTAAATTTTGAGAAAGGAAATTTGGTCTTGGAATAAAGGGAAGCTTTGAGGGCATTCTTCAAAATCATGCAAATATAATAGAAGCAGTAGATGCTTTCAAACAAACATTCAACAAGTGGTTAACGAATAAGAAAATGATGTGAAAGTTGCTGAAATCAAATTGTCTTAGTTGATTAGTGGGCTATTTATGGAGGAGTGAACAGAGATAAGAAGAGAGTATGGAGAGGAGCATACTGTAGATTGGCTGAATGCATCATAAATACCTGAATATGAATATGAATACTTGTATACTTAAACATTAATACTTATGCATACTAGCATACTTGTATACTTGAATATGAATACTTAAACATCAAATGCCTGCATGCCAGCGTATACTTTATGCATACTTGCACACTTAAATTCTTACCCTACAATTATTTCACAAAATACAAATTCAATACAAAAGTTCAATACAAAAGTTCAATACAAAAAAACAGTCACACCTTGGCAGCCAACTCGTCAAGCATCCTGAAGTCGCGCTTCTCGATGGAGCCGTTGCCCGGGAGCCTGGTCTGGCCCATCAAAAATACGTCCACCTCGCGGGCACACTGGCGGCCCTCCTGGATGCCCCAGACGACCAATGACTGGCCGCGGCGGCAGTCACCGGCGGCGAAGGTGTTGGAGGTCGGGGTGAGGCGGTAGGAGCCCTGAATGGCGGTGGCGATGTTGCCGCGGCCCGTGGTAGCGACGTTGAGGTCTCCGACCTCGGGTCCGACGAATCCCATCGAGAGGAGCACGAGCTGGGCGGGGAAGAAGTGGTCGGAGCCCGGGATCTCTGCCATCTGCCAGGCACCGGAGTCCGACCGTTTCCACTCGACGCGCACCGTCTTGATGCCCTTGACGTTTCCGTTTTCATCTCCGACGAATTCCTTCGAGAGGACGCAGTACTGGCGCGGGTCGTGTCCGTAGTGATCGATGACCTCCGTATGGCCGTAGTCGACGCGGAACACGCGGGGCCACTGCGGCCAAGGGTTGTCGCGGGCGCGGGTGCGGGGCGGCTGCGGCAAGAGCTCGAAGTTAGTGACGCTGCGCGCGCCGTGGCGCACTGCGGTTCCCATGCAGTCGTTACCGGTGTCGCCGCCGCCGATGACGATGACGTCTTTGCCGGCGATCTGCGCGGCGATCTTCGCAAGCGGGTCTGCGCTGGATGCGCTGGATGCGCCAGCACCGCCTTTTGCCGCTGCGCTCGCCAGCACCGCCTGCGTGTTCGGCTTCAAGAGATCCATGGCGTACTCGATGTGCGCCAAGTCGCGGCCGGGGATGCGCAAGTCGCGCGGCACGGTGGAGCCGACAGCGTAGATGACGGCATCAAAATCGTGCGCAAGGTCCTCGGCGCTGACGTCGGTGCCGACTGTGCAGCCACAGACGAACTCGACGCCCTCGGCGCGCATGAGGTCCGTGCGGCGCGCAACGATGGCTTTATCGAGCTTCATGTTGGGGATGCCGTACATGAGAAGGCCGCCCGGGCGGTCGGCGCGCTCGTAGACGGTGACGCGGTGGCCGGCCTTGTTGAGCTGGTCGGCGGCGGCGAGACCCGCGGGTCCGGAGCCGACCACGGCAATGGTCTTGCCCGTGCGCAGGGCGGGCGGCTGCGCGCGAATCCAGCCCTCGCGGAAGGCGCGGTCGATTATGCCGGCCTCGATGGATTTTATGCCGACGGGCTCGTTCCCGCTGACATTGACAACGCAAGCTTTTTCACATGGCGCAGGGCACACGCGGCCGGTGAACTCGGGGAAATTGTTGGTCATGAGCAAGCGGTCCAAGGCGTCCTTCCACAGGCCGCGGTAGACCATCTCGTTGAATTTGGGGATGACGTTGGACACGGGGCAGCCGGTGTCGGCCTGGCAGAAGGGGATGCCGCAGTCGATGCAGCGGGCGGTCTGGACCTGGAGCTCGCGGGGCGAGAGGCGGGTGGTGAGTTCTTTCCAGTCGTGGATTCTGGATTTGGCCGGGCGGTATTTTTCGTGTCTGCGGGAGTATCTCATGAAGCCTCCAAGTTTGATGAGGGGGGTGGAGGGAGAGGAGATAGAGGAGGTGGAGGGTGAGATGGAGGAAATAGAATCTTCGATGTCTGTAACATTACCATTGCCAGCATTACCATCATCACTATTTTCATTTTTATTTTCATTTTTATCTTCATCCTCGTTTTTATCTTCATCTTCATCTCCATCTTCATCATCATCTTCATCTCCATCCTCATCTCCATCCTCAAAAGCTTCATTTCCATTTTCGTCTTCCTTCTCATCCCCTTCCCTCTCCTTTCCAACATTCCTTCCCCCACTAAACTCTCCCCCGGTTATGTCCGCAGACGGATCGTCCCGAACGGTGCGGAACAGACTCGAGGCCAGCCGGCGTCGCCGGGCTGCCCGGCGCCGTGCTCGGGCATCGAGCACAGCCTTGTACTCGTGGGGGATGACCTTGACGAACTTGCGGAGGAACCGGTTGAAGTCGTGTAGGATGCGATCTGCGATCTCGGACCCGGTGTAGTGCCGGTGGTCCTCGAGCAACCCCCGGAGAAACGCGATTTCCTCGGGGTCCGACAGCCGCTCCAGCGCCACCAATTCGCCGTTCACTTTATCGTCGAAGTCCTGCGCCATGTCCAACACGTAGGCTATGCCACCCGACATGCCCGCCGCGAAGTTGCGCCCCACTGCGCCCAACACGACCACGCGCCCCCCGGTCATGTACTCGCACCCGTGGTCGCCTGTGCCCTCCACGACCGCCGTGGCGCCCGAGTTGCGCACCGCGAACCGCTCCGCCGCAATCCCGCGGATGAACGCCGTGCCCGCAGTGGCCCCGTAGAGGCAAGTATTGCCCACAATGATGTTTTCCTCCGCTTTGAAGGGCGAATCCTTCGGCGGGTAGATGATTAGCCGCCCGCCCGAAAGCCCCTTGCCCACGTAATCGTTGCAGTCGCCCTGCAACTCCAAGGTGATGCCCGCGGCCAAGAATGCGCCGAACGACTGCCCTGCGGACCCCGTGAGATTCACGTGCACGGTGTCATGCGGCAAGGAGCGCGGGCCGAAGCGCTTCGAACAGCGGTACGAGAGCGTCGTGCCGATGGCGCGGTCCGTGTTCATGGCGTGCGCATCGATGGTCACGGGCAGCCCCTTGTCGAGGGTGATCTCTGCCTCGTCGATCAGCTTGTTGTCCAAGCGCACGTGGAGGCGGTGGTCCTGGCGCTTGACGCAGCGCGTGGCGACGCCCGGGCGGATCTGGTGCGCAGGCGTCAGGATCGGCGCCAAGTCGATGTTCGCGCTCTTCGTCGTGCGCCGGTCCTCGCGCACCGCCAACTTGTCCGCGCGCCCCACCATCTCGTCCACCGTGCGGAACCCGAGCCGCGCCATGATCCCGCGCATCTCGTTCGCAATGTAGTAGAACAGGTTGATCACGTGCTCCGGCGTGCCCTTGAACTGCGCGCGGAGCGCAGGGTCCTGCGTCGCAATCCCCACCGGGCATGTGTTCGTGTGGCACTTGCGGTTGTACACGCACCCCAGCGCAACGAGCGGCAGCGTCGCGAACCCCCACTCCTCGGCGCCAAGAAGGCACGCAATCGCCACATCGCGCCCAGTTTTCAACTGCCCGTCCACCTGCACAGCCACGCGCCCGCGAAGGTCGTTCAAAACAAGCGTCTGGTGCGTTTCCGCAAGGCCCAACTCCCAGGGGAGCCCCGCATGCTTGATGCCCGTGAGGCGCGCAGCGCCTGTGCCGCCGTCGTGGCCCGAGATGAGAATGTGGTCCGCCTTTGCTTTTGCCACGCCTGACGCGACAATACCAACTCCGACCTCGGACACGAGTTTCACCGACACGCGCGCGCGCGGGTTCGCGCACTTCAGGTCGTAGATCAACTGCTTCAAGTCCTCGATCGAGTAGATGTCGTGGTGCGGCGGCGGCGAGATGAGCCCGACGCCGGGCGTCGAGTGGCGCGTGCGCGCAATCGAGGCGCTCACCTTGTATCCGGGCAACTCCCCGCCTTCCCCGGGCTTCGCGCCCTGCGCCATCTTGATCTGAATCTCGTCCGCATCGCTCAAATAGTACGATGTCACGCCGAACCGGCCCGACGCCACCTGCTTAATTGCGGAGCGCATCGAGTCGCCCGCAGCGCTGCGCCGCGACCGCGCAACGTCCTCGCCGCCCTCACCCGTGTTCGATTTCCCGCCCAACCGGTTCATCGCAACCGCCAAAGTCGAGTGCGCCTCCATCGATATCGACCCGTACGACATTGCGCCCGTCACAAACCGCCGCACGATCTCCGTCCACGGCTCCACCTGGTCTAGCGGCACCGGCTGCGAGTGCGCATAGTCGAAGTCCAACAGCCCGCGCAACGTGCAGTCGCGCACCGCCGCCTGCTCCTTCTGCGCATACACCTCGTACGCGTGCCGGTTCTTGTTGCGCACCGCGTCCTGCAAGTTCGCAATTGCGCCGGGCACGTTCACGTGCGCCTCCCCGCCGTCGCGCCAGTGGTACTCCCCAGATTCCGGCAATCCAGCGCGCTTCACCGTGTACCGCCGCGGGTACCCGCGCTCGTGCATCGTGAACGCGTCCTGCGCAATGTACTCGAAAGTCACACCCTTGATGCGCGACGCCGTCCCCGTGAAGCACCGGTCCACGACGCTGTTGTCCACGCCGAGCGCCTCGAAGATCTGCGCGCCTTTGTAGCTGGCCAACGTCGAGATGCCCATCTTGGACATCACCTTGAGAATGCCGTCGTCGATGGCCGCCTTGTAGTTGTCGAGGACCTGCTGCGAGGAGAGGCGCTGGAGCGCATCAGGCGGGGCGCTGGGTGTTGCACCCCCTGCGCCGTTGCGCAACAACCCCTGCGCATTCAGCGCGCACAGCGCCTCCATTGCCAAGTACGGGTTCACTGCGTCCACGCCGTATCCGATGAGGCAGCAGAAGTGGTGCACCTCGCGCGCCTCCGCCGTCTCCACAATGATTGCCACCTTCGACCGCTGCTTCTGGCGCACCAAGTGGTGGTGCACGGCGCCCGCCGCAACAAGCACAGAGAGTGGCACCCGCGCAGCGCACGTCGCGCGGTCGCTCAACACAATCACCTGGCAGTCGTCCACAATCGCCTGCGTCGCCTCCTCGCAAACTCGGTCGATCGCCTCTGTGTATCCCGTCAAGCCATCAGTAGCAGCAAACGTGATGTCAATGTTGCGCACGTGCCAGTTCGGGTACACATGCGCAATGCGCCGGATGGCGCCGAGCTCTGCGCTCGTCAAGATCGGCGAGCGCAACTTGAGCCGGTTGCACTGCGAGGGCTCCATCGCCAACAGGTTGCCCTGCGGTCCCACATAGCACTCGAGCGACATCACTATGCGCTCGCGGATAGGGTCAATGGGTGGGTTTGTCACCTGCGCAAAGAGTTCCCGGAAATAGTCGTAGACTAGCTGCGGGGCGCTGGAGAGGCACGCCAATGCCGCATCGTTGCCCATCGAGCCGAGCGGCTCGTGCGCGTCCCGCGCCATCGGCGCAAGGATTTTCACCACCTGCTCGAGCGTGTACCCGAAGGCTTTCATGCGGGGGTCTTTCGCGAAACTGAAAGGGGAGGGATTGGGGGTGTTTTGGGAAATGTTTTGGGAAATATTTTTTGTGCCCTCAGGATTGGATTTATTGATTTTTGGGGATCCATTCAAATTATGTTCCTTTCCCTCTTTCTCTTTTACCTTTACTTCTTTAACTTCTTCTTTTCCTACTTCCTTTTCCTCCTCTTTTCCCTCCTTCTTTCCATTCTTTTCCTCACTATCTCCATCCTTCTCCTCACCATCCTTACTTGCCAAATCACCAGCAATGGAAGCGGTAGCGATATTGCTGGTATTGCTAGTATTGCCGGTACTCTTCTCCAACTTCTCCTCCAACTCCTCCATTGTCACCATATTCGAAATCGTCCACGCGCGAAAATCATGCTGAGAAGAAATCTGCCGCTTGAGCTCCCTGTCATCCACAATCCGACCCTTCACAGTGTCCACAAGAAGCATGCGGCCAGGCTGAAGACGCCCCTTCTGGATGATCCGCGAGGACTCCACAGGCACAACACCCACCTCGGAGGCACAGACAATGATGTTGTCGTTGGTCACATAGTAGCGGCAAGGCCGGAGTCCATTCCGGTCCAACTGGGCCCCGCAGAACCGGCCGTCCGCAAACGCAAACAACGCCGGGCCGTCCCAGGGCTCCATGAGGCACGCAGCCCACTCGTAGAACGCCTTGAGCTTCGGGTCCAAGTGCTCGTTGTGCTGCCAGGCCTCTGGAACAAGCACCATGATGGCCTCCGGAAGCGTGAGCACACCGTTGATCACCAAGAGCTCGAGCACGTTGTCCAGAGCTGCCGAGTCGGAGCCACCCTCCTCGATGATCGGGTAGAGCTTGTCGAGCTCCGGGCCAAACAGCTCCGACTTCATCACGCCCTCCCGGGCACGCATCCAGTTCTTGTTGCCCCGGAGCGTGTTGATCTCGCCGTTGTGCGCGAGCCACCGCAAAGGCTGCGCCCGGTCCCATGAGGGAAACGTGTTCGTGGAAAACCGCGAGTGCACCAACGCAAAGTGGCACTCGTAGTCCGCGTTTGCCAAATCCATGTAGTACGAGTACACCTGCGGAGGCACGAGCTGGCCCTTGTACACGATGTTCTTCGAGCTCAGCGAGCAGATGTAGAACCAGTTGTGCAGGCCGATCGTGTGCGTTGCTCTTTTTCTCAAGATGAAGAGTTTCTTTTCGAATTCCTTCGACGAGAAAGTGCTATCAGCATTTGTATTTGCACTTGCTTCATTTGCTTCTTCTTTCTCTCCCCCCATCACAACTGCCGGCTGGAGGATCCTTGGCTCACGGGATAAAGATGCAGGGCCCAACAACGACGAATCAACAGGCACAGGCCGCCATCCGAGCACCTTCAACCCCTGCGACCGGGCAATCGACTCAAAAGTTGCCTTCGACCGCTCCAAAACCTCCGGGTCCTTCTTGAAAAACAAGTTTCCCACCGCATACTGCCCTACAGCAGGGAGCTCCACCCCGCAGCGGTACTTGAACTCCCGCCGCATGAACTTATCGGGCATCGAGGTCATCACACCGGCCCCGTCTCCATCCCGGGCGTCCGAACCAACTGCTCCCCGGTGCGTCATGTTGCAGAGAAGATACTTGGCCTCGGAGATGATCCGGTGCGACGCCTCTCCCTTTATCTGGCATGCAAAGCCCACTCCGCAACTATCTTTCTCGTATTCGGGCTGGTACAAGCCTTTCTGCACGGGCAGACTCGAGGCCCACGACTTGTTCTCATCCACCTCGTCGTATTTATAAACTGAGTAAGTTTCTGGTTCTTTTTTCATTTGTTTTTACTGAAGATTTGGCTGTTGAATTATTCTGCTGAAGAATTCTGAACTAACTGCTGAATTATCCCGTGGTAACTGCTGAACAACTCTGTGGTAACTGCTGAAATATGCCGTAATACTACTGAATTATTCCGTGGTAACTGCTCAAGCACTCTTTAGTAACTGCTCAAGTATGCTGTACCAAGTACTCTCTACTGCTAAAGTACTCTGTATACTTACAAATGCTGCAAGTATCGCTTCACTTTACCACTGCTATAGCTTGATGCTGCGTCTACACTACTTTTTATTTTCCTTTTTCTCCAAAGTGGCAAACCCACCTATTTAAAGATCCATTCATCAATTTATTACTCCCGTCCAAGCACTCGCATAATTTCCCCTCTGCCTTGCCCAACAGTGCCGCCCAACTTTATTACATTTCTCTCCTCCATTACTGCAGATAACAATGCAATAATTCGCGACTCACTTATCTTCGGTTTTCGCTGCCTTGTTGCATTTGCTCGCGCTTGAATTTTCAGCGAATCGCAGCCATAAATTTTGTAAGCTCGACATTTTTCTTACCTCATTGCTTCCCACTTTTTATTTTTATTTAATCTATTCCGGTTCCTATCTAAATTCTGAATTTCATCTATGCGGTTTCTTCATTGCATATTCATTTCTTATATCTCACCTTTTATTGCATTTCTCAAATCGTTTCATTTCTCATTTCTTATTACATTTCTCAATTCTCATTTCTTATTACATTTCTCAATTCTCATTTCTTATTACATTTCTCAATTCATCATTTTTCACTTCTTCACTTCTTCATATCTTCACTTCATCTACCTCTTAATTTTATTCCTATACTAATTCTCCTATTTCCTTTTCCCCCTCGTTTAATCTCTTATCTACCCTCGCCGGGATACGCCGCACACTTGCAAAATTCATGTCAACTTTTTTTCCTTTTCCTCTTATCGCGCCCTGCTCCCAGCCAATCATATTTCGCTCCTCCCTGCTGCTATTTTTCTACCAACTGCACAAGTGGGGAAAGCTGGAATTTCCGAATCAGAAACTTGGAAGTCAGCCACATTGAATCATCGAAGCCGTTTTTCATCATCGGAATTGCCTTCGCAAGCCTGTTAGTGCACTCCCTCACACCGTGTGTTATATAATTATTTTCATAAAATGATCGGCGGTCCGATTTTTTAAGTTTTTTGGCACCGGTTTTTAAAATATGTGCTGGTCATAAGTGTCCTTAAATGTGCAATATAAATATTTACATGTTTGCTGATGCACATCTACTGTTTGGCCTTGCAATATTTTATCCCTTACAAAACATTCAGCACATTTAAACTTCACAAACCTGGCTAAATTGCTGGGATCTGAGTGTGTCCAACTGGTAACGATGTGCGCTACACTTAATGCTGCTTAATTTGCAGTAAGGTGTACATATATTCAACCCGTAACTTATCTCTTATGAGTTGAAATATGAGCTAAGCTCCTTGCATTCTGAAGATATCCTACAGTTAGAGTTATATATGGCCCATGGGCAAATTCAAAGTACATGGACATAATGATAATATCCTTATCAACAGGTTCATAATCAACAGATCTGACTTTTAAGCTTGCTGCAATACCGGTGAAAGGAACTCAGCGGTTTATATTCCGATTAATCATATTCGCTCGTACAAACAGATGTGCAATTAAATGGTTGGAGATATTTAATATCCATTTACAACAAATGTTCACCTAATGTACCTCAAAGTACTTAAAATTAAATGTCATCCATTCACACAACCTCTTAATGTCTCGATTTCTTAATAACTTCGTATAGATCGTATCGTTCAAGTGAGTTCAATATGTAGTCTTGCATCATTCTTCAATGCAGTCACTCATTTTACAATTAGGAATGTTTGGCCAAGTAGACTACTTGAAAATAACCTATTTCATGTTTATTCATGGTTGTTTCTCACTACTTGATGGTAGATAGTGGCAAAGAAAATACATTTTACTCAAATAACAGTCCAATTAACCTCATACATTAAACTGTAATTTGACCAAGCACCGACTGCTTGCTGATTCAACATATTCAACCGGTATTACAGCATATTAATCACACTAGAATATTAATTGCAAGGATTTGCTCTGATCTAGCTACTTTATCGACACAGACTTTCGTTAATATGCAAATAGTTGACAGCCACCTCAATAAATTAACAGTACTCTATTTGAATCTAGCCACCCACCAATTAACTACGATCTAATTTAAGACCGAATTACATAATACTATCAACTAATTATTGGGTATATTACCGAGTACCATACAAACATAATTTATGTCACGACCAATAAGGAATCAGGTAAATACTTGATAACTAAATAGGGTTGAATCAATAATTTACACTAGTAGCTTCTTCACGATCATAATCATTCTTTATTCCACTTGGATCGACCACCAACCAAGCACTTATTGTATTTCCACAAAAGAGATCTCCGTGTCCACATTGTTACCCCGCAGCTGCCTCTGCACTCAATAATATATTGTAGTTACCGCTAAAGATAATATACTTGACCCATGAATCAGTCAGTGAGGTTGTATATCTGAGCAGTAAGACATAAAAGCAAAAACTTATAGTCAATAGAGACTGCTTGCTGAATATAGCATCTGTACAGCTACCAGAATCGTATTTTGTAGTCAACCCTACTCACAGCAGTATGGTTTGCATCTACAGTATTACCTCGATCAATTCAATAATATATTCCACGTCTAAACTTCAACCACCACATCACTTCTCCCTCAATTCAATATCTTCCACACCTATACCCATTACATCAACACCTCTAATACCACATCTATCATTCAATAATATATTCCACAAAATTCACGTCTAAACCAAGTTATCAGCCAGAAGTCCGGATAAGTTATAATTGTTTGCGGAAGGACAAATATAATTATTTGCAGAAGGACAGGTCCCCTGCTTAACTTCAGGACAAGCTACTGCAACCAAAGCTACCAACTACAAATCGCTCGAAGCTTACACAAAAGGTCTCGAACGCTGTTTGCCATGACTGGATCTTTTCCTTGAGATTTCGCATCACTCCTCCTCCTCCTCCTCCTCCTCCTCATCCTCCTCCTCGCCAAGAACAACATCCCCCTCATCATTGGCATATTTCCGCGCTAGCCGGGACGACCGGCCGGCAGCCCGGGCCTCAGTGCGAGCAGCAGCCTGGACAGCCTTCAAATCCTCCCGGAAGGATTTCCGCACGTACCGGTTGCTGAAGCAGTCCCACATCTTCAAGCCGGGGCTCGAACCACCAACCACAAGGTCGCCAGCCACCTCGATGTCGGGTGCAAAGCTGGCACTGAGCACATTTCCGCAGCCAAGGTCGCGCGAGGTCACCATGGATGGTTTCAGGCCTGTTTTCCACAACTTCACGTGGCGGTCGCCCATAGCTCCGGTCACGAGCATCTCGCCAACGTGCGGGTTGCAGGCGAGAGACGTGATACCGGAATCGTGCGCGTGCAAGCTCCAAATCGGGCTGCCCTCCTTCCGTATGTCGAACATGTACACGTTTCCCTTGTCGGTTCCCGCGTAGAAGTGTGTGCATGCCCCGCCAGCCCGTTTCCAGCAAACGGCCTCCACATCTTCACTGCCAGAGCCACCCGTCTTGTACAGCTTGCTCATACTGCTTGCATCGTCGATCCGGACGTCCGAAACCGCACAAAACGAGTCGTAGCCCCCCGTGAGCACCACCGACCCGTCCTGCTCGGACTCTGTGCCGTACCACTGCACCGCAGACACCTCCTTGCCGTGGTGGAGGCCCCCAATGGACCGTGCAACGCCGCACGTGCCCAAATCCCACAATTTCACCGTTCCGTCCGCAGAACTCGACGCCAACACGTTCCTGAACACCTGGTTGTGCGACAGCGAGAGCACTGCCGCCGTGTGGCGGTCCGGCTGCACTCCCTCGGGCTCCCCGCTGCCCTCCTGCTGTCTCTCAAGCTCGTCCTCCTTCAATTCGCCCAATATCACGTCCGGGAACGCCTTGTCCACGCAGTCCAAGTTCCAGATCTCGATCGTCGGGTCCATCGTGCCCACCGCGGCGAAGTTCCCCGTGTTCGAGGCCGCCACCTCGCCTAGCGGCCGGAAACTCATCCATTCCACGCAGAGCGGGAAGTTGGGAAGCATCAAATCGTGATGAATGTACATGCTGCTTCCTCGGACCATTCCCCGGGCCACATCCGGGTCCTGCTTGTCTCCTTCCTCCTCTTTCGACCCGGCGGGGGCCCCGGCACCGTCATCGTATATATACACGTCCAAATACGACACCCCGTCGTCTGTTCTTGTGGCCAAGATCTGGTTATCTGTTGGATACACTTGGAATTCCTGTTTCTCTTCAAGCTCTTCTTCTTTTGAAGGGAGCTCGAGATATTTGTCTTGTTCTTCATTTTCCTCTTCTTCTCTCTCCACTCCATCTTCTCCTTCCTCTCCCTTTCTTTTCTCCTCTCCCCCTTTCTTACCTCTCACTAGCTTAGCCCCTGTATTCGATATTCCTGGAAACATGTCTGCCGTCTCGCCCAAAAAAACGTTGTCCGGCTCCTCGTCATAATGCTCAAAGTCGTACTCCTTCAAATCCTCGTCCACCTCGGCTGTGTCCTTCAACTTGTCCGAGTTCACCTTCCCTGTATCTTTCTTATGCTCACTATCAAGGTGCAAATTGGCCATCTCGTTGATTCTGGCCATCTCCTCGTCATCGAGCACGTATTTCTCCGGAAACTCCGACGCAAACCCTCTCGGGACCCATGCTGTTGCCGATATCATTTTTCCTGCTTTTCCGGGTGCTTAAGTTGGCCTTTCTGTATCTCTTGGACTGTCTTATGTCAACCGTTGATATCTGAAAATTTATCTTTAAAAAAAAAAAAAAAAAAAAAACTCGCTGAAAAATTTTTGCTGCCCAATCCGGAACTCTCGAGTGTCCGGTATTTCTTCTTCTGGACGACCTACTTTAAGCAATACACACAGTTGAGTTGTATCTGAAAGTAAAATCCAGCGATAAAACTGGGAAAGCTAGTTGCATGTTCTCTGATAAAATTTGTGCAGACATTATGCAATTGTGCAACCAGCTTCAATTGTGTAATAACATAGGTGTGACATAGACGTAATAGTTCCTAATTGGATCAAGTATGGAGCCAAATACTTTACGAAGTGGCCTATATAATGAATGCTTTAAGTTCAAAAAAGAGCATGTAAAAGGTGTAAAGATATGAGCAAAACGGGCATACACATTCATGCCTAAATACCTTTATTCCCTAGTGAGTGAAGCAGGGTATATTTAGACGCGACTATCGACGATCGCATTATGATCTGAGAATCTTCCTTGTAGTACAAATAGTACTTTATGTAAATCATTAAATCTGACAGGACTGCCAAAACAATGAAGCTCTCGAACAATGGAGTTCAAGTAAGGAAAGATGTTATTGTTATATCATCTGATTAATACGAGAACCACATCTATATGAAGTGAAAATATTCCCTTTTGTATATCATTATACATACTTTTTATTACACACTACATTGAATATCGAAACACTATATAAATCTGATAACACTAACTTTAACAAACTAATATTCTTCAGCTAACACACTTTCAGTTTTAAAATCAAAAAAAACGTAAAAACACATCTATAATATTTAGTCAATTCTACATTCTTTTTATCACCTCTTTATTGTATTCAACACCATTAATATTTTCCAAACATCACAAACTCATCCTTCAACTTTCACTATACCCATTCATTCAATTCAACCAAGTGTCTCTTCCTTTATCTATCTTCAAACCCACACACTCATTTCACTCTCCCCCATTTATCACCCCACAATCCTCATCCCTGCTACTAACTTTCTTGTGGTATTTCGGCAGCACAGCCTTGTCCGCGAAAGCGAGCATTTCAAAAATTCATTCCTGATTTTCAAGGTGTGCTTTATGGATGTCCAGGTTAAAGCTCATCTTTTCAACAGAGCACAACCAAAGCGTGGCCCGATAGCAATGGCAAACAACAAAGCAACGAAGAACAGCAAGAAAGAGGAAGAGAAATTGCCGAAAAAGTCGATTGCAGACCTTCTCAAGCAGCTAGCTCTAGCAGCATCTGCAAACAACGAAGATGACACAGAGGAGCAAAAACCAAAGCCAATGAGCGAGTACAAGTTCTGGAAAACACAGCCGGTGACGAAATTCAACGAGGCTGTGTCCGAGGAGGGCCCGATCGACCGCCGAGAGGACGTTTCTAAGGTCCCCAAGGAGTCTTATGCGATTCTTGATCTGTTCGAGTGGTCAGACCTGGATATAGAGGACGATAGTGAGATGAGCGAGCTGTACGAGCTCCTATACGAGCACTATGTGGAGGACCACGACTCGACGTTTCGGTTTGCATATGGGAAGGCGTTTTTCAACTGGGCGTTGAAGACTCCAGGCTGGAAAAAGCAGTGGCATCTTGGAGTTCGTGTCAAGAAGACTAAAAAGCTCGTTGCCTTCATCAGTGCGGTGCCAGCAACGCTCAGAGTGCGTGGCAACACATTCAAGGCGGTGGAGATCAACTTTCTCTGCGTGCACAAGCAGTTGCGGAACAAACGGCTTGCCCCGTTGCTGATTAAAGAGATTACACGAAGGGTGCACTTGGAAAACGTCTGGCAGGCACTTTACACGTCGGGAACGCTGCTCCCATCCCCAATATCGACGTGCCGGTACACCCATCGGCCGCTCAACTGGGAGAAGTTGTGCGATGTTGGGTTTTCTGCACTTCCCCTTGGCAAAACACGGGCCCAAATGGTGGCAAAGTACGCACTTCCGTCGATTACAAAGTGTACTGGCTTGAGAAGGATGGAAGTCCGCGATGTGGATGCTGTGCACAGTCTTTTCACTCGATTCCAAAAGCGGTACCAGCTGACACAGCTATTCACCAAGGAGGAGCTCACACATCTTCTTTTGGGAGATGATGAGGAGCAGAAGAAGCCGGATGGTGAAAAAGTCATCGTCACGTACGTTGTGGAGAACACAGAGAAGAAGATCACCGACTTCTTTTCGTTCTACGTTCTTCCGTTCACCGTTTTGAACAACAGTGTGTACAAGAGCTTGGGTGTGGCGTATCTATACTACTATGCGACAGAAACAGGACTAGACAAGCCTAGATATGACGCTCAGGCAACGAACGAGTTGAAGAAGAGGCTTGAGAACCTTATTTCGGATGCTTTGGTGCTTGCCAAGGGAATTGGAATGGATGTTTTCAATGCCATGACATCTCAGGACAATGTTCTTTTCCTTGAAGACTTGAAGTTTGGTCCTGGAGACGGATTCTTGAACTACTATCTATTCAACTACAAGGCATTTCCTGTGGGTGGTGGTTTTGATTCCCAGACTAGGGAGTACGAACTGGAGAAGAGGAGTGATGTTGGGGTTGTTATGTTGTAGGGATAGGTAGTATGGAGGAGGGGGTATTTGGGAGAGTATTAGGAGTAACTATATCTATGACAAATGTATCTAGAAGTAAGTAAATGTGGAAGTGCATTTTGAAATAAGTACATTTGGAGAGTGTGGAAGTAATATATCCAAGAACTAAATGTGTATAGGAAGTGCAGAAACAGCTTAAGAAGTGCATGTATATGTTAATGCAGTAGGTGCAAAATACAGGCAGAAAGTAATTCAGGGGTGAATGGATGTAAGCTTAGAGAATGTTTTAAGAAGTGACAGGGAACACTAGAGTATATTTATGTTAGATTTAGAAAATATCTAGCTTGTATCTAAGTACTTCTAAAGTGTATTTGAAGTATGCTTAGGGTATATCTAGAGTACATTTAGGGTACATTTAGGGTTCCTCTAGAGTATTTAGAATACATCCAAAGTATCTTATCAAAATAAACCATTATTAATACCAAGAATACATGATATATCACCTATATACCCTCTAATCATACTCATTCTGGGAGTTTTCCGTGCGCACTATTTCCACTTCAAGGTCGGAATGCTCCTCAAAGTCACGCTCCAAGTCATGGTACACCTCCTGGTCCTGCACCGAGCCATAAGCAGCATGTCTGTAGACAACATTCTTCCTGTAACGGATGGTGTCTATGTAATCGCCCAGAAAACCAACCAAAGGCCCATCCAGGGGATCCACAAGATATGGATAAACGTAGTTCTGCAAGGCCTCACGCTGCTCCTCGATGGTGCTCGGCTTTCTCCGAATCATGTGCTGGTTCTGCAGCGTGCTCTGCGATAAATTGGCAATATCGGTGTCGTCGAGAGCACAGCCATGGTCAGAAGTTGGGGATGCAGCCTGGGATGCAGACTGGGATACAGACTGGTCAGGATTGTCAACATGGAGAATTCCAGCGGAGTCGTAGTAGCCGTCGGTTAGAACGACGGAGTTACCGCGTTTCTTGGGCTTGGCGGAGCGTATGAAGCTCTCAAAGTCGTCCTCGCTGCCCGGGTCAACGGACAGGCCGTCGGTCTTGATGGCATCGAGTGCAATGTAGTTGAGCAAGGGAAGATAGTTACGCTTGAAGTACATCATGGCGATCAAGGTGGTGGGGAAGAGCGGGATGATCAAACCGGCGGGAACGTAGGACTTCTCCAAGGCCAAGGTGCCAAACATCTGGAGATGCAGGAAGAAGAGACCGAGACAGACACGCTGGAAGACGATGGGCCAGACTTTGCCCGTGCTGTGGTACGGGTGGACCATGGAGTAGACAAGTTGGTACTTGTAGACCCAGTAGCCGACGAAGAAGTAGACGAGGCCGCAGACCATGATGCGGGTGGAGAGCACGGAGTAGATGAGGATGATGATGAGGATGAGGATGTGCTGCGGGAGAACGAGGCCGACCTGGAAGATGGTGGGCTTGTAGAAGAGGTCACGGAGTGTGCGAGGTGTCCGGGAGAGCCGGCAGATGACACAGTGCCAAAAATCGAGCAGCAAGTCGCCGAACTGGAGGAGCTGGAGCGGCAGGATGGTGAAGCCGTGAAGCACGATCAAGTCGACGTAAAACAACGAGAGACTCTCGATGGACTTGGCCAACAAGGGGGCGATCTTGGTTGTGTCTGAGAGAAGAGCGCGGTAGCTGGTGAAGGTGCCGAACAAGGTGAAGACCAAGAACATGTTGAAGAAGATGTACATGAAGTTCTTCTTGACGACGGACAACTCCATCTCGCCCTTAGAGGGCATGCCCTGGAGCTGGCAGAGCGAGTAGATGCAGTAGGGGAGGATCGTGTTGATGATCGTGAAGAGATACGTGGGCAGCACACCCGTGACAAGCGTGCGGAGGGTGTCGTGGGCCAGCAAATAGCGGCCGAACTCTGGCCACAGCTTCTTGATGTACTGGACGTTCAAAAGAGACGTGATGTACCGGATTGGGACGATCAAGAGGGCGGAGAACGCCATGCACAGCATCTCGATGACGTTCCTGCGCATGAACACCTGCCGGCTGCTCAACAGGAGGTTGTTCCACGCGATATCGAAGGGGGCTGGGGCTAGGCAAGTCTCTAATTGGGAGGGGTTGGGCGAGAAAAGGGCCTGTGCGGCCATCTGGGCGTCTGTGACGGATTTCATGCTGACAAATGCACAGGGGATGGGCCGGAAGGTGGCACGGTGCTTCAGCCGGCGGATCTGCCCGTCTGTGTGAACGAGCAGCCACGAGAAGTGTCTGATGGCGTCCACCTTGCGGCCCACGAGGCCCAGGGGGCCGAGGCGGAGCAGGGGGCGGCGGGGCCCGGTAGCGTCACCAGGCGGCCCCGTAACTCCACCAGGCAGCCCCCGTAGAGCCACCGCGGGGGCCCCGTGAGCTCCGCCGGCGGCCGGCCGGAGCACGTGCACCTCCAGTCCATAGTACCGGCTGTACAAGGCCTCCAAACGACTCCGCACGGCCTCCCGCCGCACAAACAGCTCCCGGAGCACCGTGTAGTCCCGCGCGAGAAACACAGAGTCCACCCGGCCGACCCCCAACTGCTCGATGTGCGTCTTTAGTGCCGTTTCATCTCTCATCGGGGCAGGCACGTTTGTAATCATGATTGTGCGGTCAGTGAGCGATTTCTGCGACCCGAGGAACCGCTGCCGGGTCCGGATGATGTGCCTGGTCTCGGAAAACATGAAGTAGTAGACCACGAGTGTGAACACGTAGGTGAAAATGGTGCAGAGAAGAAGGTAGCCCGGTGGCTCGGAGTGGTCCCCGGTGGGCCCACCGGGGGCCCCGGTAGCGCTCCCCGGTAGGTCCCGGTCGAAGTGGCCCGTCAGCCAGTACCGCACGGGGCACATGAACGCAATGCCCAGCACGGACAACACCAGCAGGATCTTCACGCACATCCTGAAGAACCGGAGAAACACGTATGCATCCAATCCTGCAACCTGGAGAACCTCCTCGGGAGAAATATCGTAAAGCACCGGGATCCACCCGAAAAGCGTCCCGGGAAGCATCCGGATGTTCTTGTTGCGGTACGGCCGAATCGCGTAGATCACGGGGAACCTTTTCCGCAACACGCAGAACAACAATGAGATCACCAAACCCAATCCTGAGCATATTCCTAGCTGCACTTTGAAAACCGTCTGTGTCTGTGCACGCGGGTCAAAGGGCGGCGGGTCTGCCGCCAAATTATCTGGAAACTCTGTCATATGCTTGCCACTGGCTGCTGGTTCTGTTGTTGCGTAAATTGGCTCTAATTAGTGGCTGTTGGTACAGCTTCAAGGCCAAGTTGCTGTCCCGGGAATGTGTGCGTAGAGAAAATTACTTGGAAAAATATTTGAAAAATATTTACATTCCTGCAGCTGCACAGCCGCCGTCTTCTGAATCGGGAAAATTCGCGGATAGTGAGCGGCGTGGAGTTGAGGGGGGGAGGAAAAGGTGAGAACATATAGGGAGTAAAGTAGGAAGTGAAGTGGTAAGTGGTAAGAGGAAGTGAAAAGTGATAAGAAGAAGTGGTAATTATGTAAATAGGTGAGTGGAAAGTGGTATGTAGGAAGTAGGAAGTAGGTAAGGATGTACATACAATGTGTCAGATGCATACACAATTCGTTTGGCAAGAAAATATACAAATACACCACTCGGGAAATCGTTATATTGAGAATATATTCAGCAGGTAAGGTAATTCATCAAGCGTATCAACAATAGTTGCACTCAAGCATTTGCCAAGAACTTCAAAACAATCGTGTGAAGCATTCCATCGTAAGTAAGAGCATAACGTAAGCCAATCAGAATGAAGTAGTTAAGTACTAAGAAAGAAAGCCATCAATAATTATGAATACTCACATGAAGCATTCAATCCTCATCCAATGAAGTCATTTTACTATAGTGATACCTTCCAGCAGCCCTACTAATATAAAGCAGTTTAACGCCAAACAGTCCTCCAAACAAATTGTATAGTCTAACATATTTGTCCAAATAGGGCACGAATAACACTTACGTACATCACAGAATTAGTTAGCATTCACGCTCATATCAAGCACTCTATCTAGTCTTCAAACTGCCTCCTCAGAGCAGTAATCCGTGATATGCATAATTCTGATTGGCACTTATATGCTATCATCAAATAGCCTTCAACAGCCATATGAAACAACCTATCATCACATCCAATCAGATGAGGAAACAGAAACATTCTATCCGAAGTCTCAAATTGCAAAAGCCATAAAAAGCATCATTCCGAAATATTCTTGGCAGTCATGCGAAACCTCTAACATCTAAACGGTTTCGACCAACACATTTCATAATAAGGCAAACATTCAACACATTATACGATCAAACAGCCATCAGTAATCAATCGTCAAACAGCATTCAGCAGCAGTAGATGCAGTCATAAAACAATATATCATGGAATGATCTTCAGAGTAGTATCATAAAATACCGAAGCAATCAGTAAGGCAACCATCAATGAATTCGAATGGGCTGTCATATAGAGTGTCATGAGCCTTCATAATAAGCTCTCACAATCATTAACTCTTGAAGGTTGAAATACAACAGCAACGACGAATAGGAATGATCAGCTGGCCATATATTAAATTCAAATGGAAAATACCCACTGACAAACACTAAACTCTTAGAATGATCAAAAGTTGACACAAGATCTTACTCAGTTAGATCAAAACCACACAAGCTCTTACTCAGTTGGATCAAAACACACAAGCTCTTACTCAGTTGGATCAAAACACGCAAGCTCTTACTCAGTTGGATCATCACTCAACCCCCTCACCATTTACCATCTCCCACTAATACTCCTGGGCCTGGTCGGGATTCAAACTGAGGGAGGACCCGCTGAGGTTGGCCAGCGTGCCGTAGACCTGGCCGGTGGGCTGGTCCGGCCGGGATAAGCTTAAACCGGTAATCTGGGACGATAAATTGTCAACGGAGGAGTCAGAGAGCACCGGGGTCGAGCCCTGGGAGAAAATGGGGCGGGAGAACTGCTGGTAGGCCTGCTGCTGGTAGGGCTGGGAGTAGGAGCGGTGGCTGTCGATGTTCTGGGGCCGGAAGGGCTGGCCGTGGGCCTGGTAGCCCGGTGTGATGCGGCCGAGCTGGGTTGCGGGCCCGGTGGGCTGGTTTGCGTGCCGCGGGGTGTGAGGGTGGCCCGATAGGATGGCGGAGGCCACGCGGGGGGCACCGCACTTCAAGCAGCAGACGTTTTTGGCGAAATTGTGGTAGGCACAGTTTTCATTCATGCATTTCCAGTCGCCGGCCCGGAAGGGGACATTGGAGGAGCCCATGGCGGGCTGGCTGCCGTACGCGGAGTAGCCCCTGGTAGAAGTGCCGCCGAGGGCCTGGTGGACGCCCTGGTGGATGCCGCGGTGGCCGTTCTGGTGGCCGTGGTGGTGCTGCCCCGTGGCACCAGGGACACCGTCTGTCCCACCAGGGGCCCTGGTACCGCGGCCGTAGCCCGCCCCGTAGGAGCCCCCGGTGTAGCCAACAGGGCCCCCGGTGTAGTACCCCGGTCCCCCGTACTTGCTCTCCTGGACTGCCTGCGCGGACGTCGCCGGGAACGAGCACCGGAAGCACGCCGTCCGCCGCTGGAAATTGGAGAATCCACACGACGGACACGTCCAGTCACCGGGCCGCGGCCTGTTCTTGGACGAGGGGAACGGCGTGAGGATCTCCTGGGCCTTGTCGAGCACCCCGGCAGACGAAGGCTGCACCTCGATGATCCGATCGTTCAACACGCGGCCATTCATGGCGAGCGACTCGGCTGCTGCATCGTGCGACGCGAAGATAACGAATCCGGAGCACGTAGAGTGGAGGATGAGCGAAGAGGAGTTGGAGTTTGAGTTGGAGTTTGAGTTGGAGTTTGAGTTGGAGTTGTAGTTATAGTTAGTGCTAGTGTTGTTGTAATTGTTGTTGTTATAGTTGTTGTTGTAATTGTTGTTGTTGTTATTGTTATAGTTGTTGTTGTAATTGTTGTTGTTGTTATTGCTATTACTGTTATTGCCATTGTTGTTGTTATAGTTGTTGTTGTTGTTATTGCTATTACTGTTATTGCCATTGCCATTGCCATTGCTACTGCTACTACCTCCCATCTCCGGAAGCGGCGCCTTGATCGTCCAAAATGCCATCGGCTTGCACCCAAACTGTGTGAACCACGACTCCAACTCGCTCTGCGTCACATCCAGTGGAAGATTAGTGATGTAAAGGATCCGCGACCCATCTTCGTAAAACTGCGTAAGGTCTAGACCCATATCGTGCGGCCGGCTCAGCAGCCGGAGCTCCGGGCCTGCTTCCTGTTTCAGTTTCCGCATTATCTCCACGAGCAGGCCTATGGTTTTCAAGGCGGAGCTGCCTCCATTCCTGCATTCACCATCTTCGGCCACATATCCGCTGGTTTCGTCTTTTTCGCCCGAATCGGCCGCACATTCACACAAATCCGGCCCTGCTGCACTGCCCACACCCAGCGACTCCACTACCTGGCCTATGGTGATCTCGTTAATGCTGCTGTTCGAGTAGAACTCATCCTTGGTGGCCTCCTGGTACCGGACAAACTCCTTTCGCAAGTCAAAGTACCGCGGATACCGCATGTACTCGGGCAACTGGATCGACTTTTCGCGGGCCTCTTTTGGCAGACGCATCCGCAAGTCCCAGCTCGAGAATGTAACGAAACTGAACGGTCTCTTGGTTGCTATCAAGTTCTCGTGTATCGACTGGCTGAATTTCTCGATTGCGTCTTTCAAAGTTTTTGCGTCCTTCACACTGCTCCACGTCAACCCGGTCACACACGTGCATAGCGGCGTTATTGGGGTATTTATTGGCTTCACCAGCTCGCTTCCTGCTGCCACCTGTGTCAAATCCTTGGCTGAAACTATTCTCCATGCTATTTCTATGATTTCACTTGCATCTTTTGCCGTATACTGCATCTGCTCGCCCCCTGTACCACTGATCGACACCACAATGTACGCTGGGCCCTCCTCTGCTTCTTGTTGCACCAACCCACTCTTTTCAGGCACTTTAATATCTGCCGTACTTGATGTTATATCACTCTTTTTTGCCTCACCCTTTTTTGCTTCAGTTTTTTTTGCTTCACTCTTTACAGCTTCACCATTTTCTGCTTCACCATTTTCTGCGTCGCTCTTTTCCGCTTCACTCACTTCAATACCCCCTGCTGTCTTACTTGCCATCAAATCTAAACCTTCATCATGCTTTGTGTCCTCCACCTCGGAAGATAACATTGCTTTTCTCAAGATCGAATCCAACCTTTTTGTAGGATAGCTTTTATATTCCAACCTGTCTCTACCACGACTAGAAAATGCCCGGAACAGTCCTAAAAGACTCTAATTGAAGCAAATGTGCAAAACAAACTGAACTGAACTGCACTTTTCCTGCTAAACGATCTATGCAGACATAGACTGGTAAGCGAGGAAAAGTTGACAAAAACGTTGACAGCGGATTAATTTTTAATTTTTCATCGTTCCACACTGGAGATTTGAGTGCGAGAATTTTTCAGAGAATGGAGAATTGTACAGAAATTGAATAAGCTGAATTAGATCCAACAGGATACAACATAAATATCAAACTCAAATATATCAGAGTGAAAACATCTTAAGGTGCCTCGTATTTTTTTACTGAAAATACTATTTTCCTTGAATTAGCGGAAAAATGGAATGAACTTAAAGGGAGTGAACTCATTTAGCTTAACCTACCTAATACTGAGCTCACTTCATATTCCAACTGGATTAAGGTGATTAGCTTTCTCACTTAACCTAATTAACAGAACTAACCTACTCAACTAAATCACTTAACAGGACATATCTGCCTACCTTGAACTTAACAGAATCACATACTTCAGATACTTAACAACTTAATCACTTTATACCTAATTAATTGAACATAAACATGGCTAACAAAATAACTTACTTAACTTAGTTACAAAGAATCAACAAATGAAGTTCTTGATTTACTTAACAAATGCAATTAATTTAAATTGAACTGAATTTGTTTACTTACTTCAGACACATAACTTACCTAACAATTTTCAGCAAAGTAACAGAATCAGCTTGCCTAGAAGACTTAACTTACGTAACACTTAAATACCTAACCAGCCAAGTTAAGTTATCTAACCACTTAACTTAACTAACTTATCAAAATCAACTTAAGAGATTTTATTTGCTCAACACATTACTTACTTAGCTTCATCCCAACGTATTTACATAATGATTTGACTGCTTAAGTACTTAACTTCCCTATCTTAATTAACATGATTATTAAAATTGACTTAGGTACTTAGATCATCACTTATTGAAGTACTTTATTTAGTTATCTTACATAAGTACCAAACTTTTTTACTTGACTCAGCCTCCTTCCCCTTAGCAGCTTAATTTACCTGAATTACTTAGCGTCCACCCCAAGCTTAGTACTTCACGTTGTTAGCTACTGAACGTACTTAACTTAAATATTTGACTTAACTACCTAACTCAAGAACTTAATTCGAACACTTAACTTCATTAACTACTTAAATACTTCATTGACTACTGAACTTCATTAATTACTTAAATACTTCATTAACTACTTAACTACTTACTTAAATACTGAGCCACTTACTTAAATACTTTCCCCACTCCTCCCACACACCTAGAGAAAGTAGGACACGGTCTGGAAGAACACAGTCAACAACAAGGTCACCTTGGAGGCCCACCAGACGTGCTGGATCGCAAACGGACACAAAGTGTAGTGGAACTGCCATTCATCATCCAGCGTGGAGAAATGGCCCGTTAGGAGCCCCGTGTTGCCGCCGTACTCGCCCATGATGGACCGCACGGTGATCTCCTTGACCACGGCGGTGTAGTTGGTGGGCTTTTGGGCGGAGGCAGACCAGGAGGCGGCGCCGGTGCCCCGGCGGGCGAAATATGTGATGCAGCCCTCGTGATCGTGCCCCGTGAGGATGATTCCGGGGCGGCCGTTGGCAAAGGCGGCATCTAGTAGCTTCTGGGAGGTTTCCGGGCTGAGCAGCGTCTGGCTTCTCAAGTTTCCGAGCTTGTCCCAGTCCCAAGCGGGGCAGTTTTGCCGCGTGAAATACTCTGTGGCCGGCGGGTCGGCACAGAAGCCCTCCGGCTTGTACAGTGGGACGTGTGTGATGAGCACGGTGGACCCGTTGAACGGGTGGGCCGCAAGAGCACGCAGGAACTGCCACTGGGCCTCGTACAGCGGCGTGTGCTTGGCCGGGCCGTCCAGGAGGAGCGAGTTGACCACCACGAGGCGCCAGGGGTGCGATTCGTGCGATTTGTGCCCGTCGTGTGTGTTGTACTCGACCCAGTAGTTCGGCAGCCCGTAGAATCGGCTGTACCGGTACATGTTGTTGTAACCGAGCTCACCCGCGTACCCCACGTCGTGGTTGCCCGTGGTGTTGATGAAAAGCGGCTCACCGGCTGCCCCGTCCCAGTTGTACACGTCATAAAACGCGTACTGGCCTGGTTGCTCGAACTCACGCGTCTTCACGCCATTTTTCAGCCACGCAGCGTACTGGCTGCCGTTTTCAGCAATTCCTCGCCGCTGCAGCAGATCGATGGCCCCCGGGGTACCGGGGAACGGGGTCTCGGGCCGCCGGAACAACCGTGTCGCGTACCGGTACGTCCGGTTGAAGTACTCGCTGTCGCTGACCCAGTTGCACGAGATGAGGTCGCCCAGAACGGCAACATGCGAAGGCTGTAGTCTCCGCTTCATCACCCCGTATATGTGCCCGAGATAGTGGTCGTTTCCGTAGATATCGAGTCTTTTCCGCCGGCCCGTCGACGGCCATGCCCCGTCGATCTGCGGATCTCCGATTGCAAGCATCCTGATGTCATCTGTGCGCCTGCTTGCTCTGCCAACACTGTTTGCGTACAAATCCCCAAAGTACGGTATTCCCGCCAACATCTCGCCCAAAGCCGACCATCTGCCGGCTGTGCTGCTGGCCACGTCATCGGACACAGCCCAGCTGCAGTTCTGGGGGTTCAGGCTTGGGTATGTGTAGCAGTATATGTTCAAAACGGCCGATACTAGAGAAAGCACCGTGCTGAACCAGCCAAAGGCTTTGACAAAAAGGGGCCACTTGGAGAGCATTTCGAGAGCAAAAATGCAAGTGCTATGATTAATGAGTAATGATTAGTGTTTATTGCTGCTGCTGTAATAGTTATTTGTTGTAATTGCTGTGATCTCTGCAGTCACGCAATCTTACATTTCCATGTTGTCGAGGAATATTTCACCGCAGGAAGAAATACCGCCGCGGGTGAAAAATTCCACAAAAATAATATGCCGCGGAAAGTGAGTGAGGTGAAGCAGATGAAGCAACGTAGAACGAAGCAAATGAAGCAAATGAAGCAAAGTAGAATGAAGTAAAATAGATGAAGGAGGTACAATACAGAAGAATAGAGTGAAGATGAACAAAGCGAAGATAAAGTGAAGCGAACATATAAAACAGAAATATAAAGCAAGGATAAAGCAATAAAGCAAGGATAAAGCAAAAACAAAGTAAAATTAAAGCAGATATAAAGCATAGATGAAGCAAATAAATAATGCATTTCTAATATCACCATTACAACAAGTAAATGTATCATGCCCACAAGGCAATGCATCATTACTACAATCAATACATGAGTCCATGCAACACGCAGAAGCCAGGACAAAACACCAAGGAAAGCAAACAATGCAAACAGGATACAATGCAGGTAAAGATCAACGGATCAATCCACAGGATGCAAGGAAATATCAAATACGGATCAATGTAATCAAAGCCGTAATACTCTCGAGCGTAACCAATTCATACAATGTAAATCATCTGCTGGCATCACACACACCGCTGCTCGCTAAACGTTGCCTTAAATCAGCATATACTCCCTTTAAGTGTATGGCACGATATTGACGCATTACTAAAATCAACATGTTTCGTATTCCATCCTACTTGTGGCCGTTCTGAACCCTTTACAACAATTTCGGCTATCTCCGGAATTCGACGCGTCGATCAACTTTGGGCAGTCACGAGCAAGTACCTCCCACAGAACATTCGTTTAAATCAGGCTGCAAGTCAGCTATAAGCCGAGCGAGTACATACACCAAATGCCGGAGGAGAAATTCACCTTGTAAATCATTGTTGCCACAACTTACATGGTAATGAAATAATCAATGGTTGAGTAATGTCAAATGTTGAATCGTAAAACAGTAAAAAGAGTCAGCCAGAGTAATACGCTCAGAAGTGCGAATGGTAATTGCTGAAATTAGAATATTGTAATTATACGAGGTCATGGAATGTATTGTGGATGTAAGATTACAGATGGATCTTAGCCGAGGTGAATCTGAAAATAGAATCTGAAAAAGGAAACAATGCGCTGCAAGTGGCAATGGTGGAAAAAAAATTGTTTCTGGAAAAACAAAATTTTACAGCACGAGGCCAAAATGTGCGATCAAAATTTTTAAGTCGGGTGGCATATTTACGACAGGATGTATACCGAATCTTATTCCAAATGAAATTTTAAAACACTTGATGCATGCAGCTAAGATATGGATTGAGTCTGTGCAAAAGACCCAAATAGCTGAAAAGCACAACATGACAAAAAGCAGCAAAGTTCTGTGTTTGTACTGGCAGTGCAATGTCAGGGTTAGTTTCGCGGTTCTAAAAGGGAACAATAAGGATTGTTTCGATATGCATACAGTCCTAAGCGAATCGGGAGCGAACGACGCACAGATGCGTCTCGAGAAAACAACGGCCTCTGTTGATGTTCGTAACTCTTTTTTTTTGTAAAAGCGACAATATTCCCGAGTTTCTTGAAATGGCGGTTAACCTAAAAAACAATTGTTGTGACATTTGGTTGGTCGGACTTGTAATTCTATGTTAGACGTCAATATCGTTGATTCTAGAAATAGGAACATTAAAAATATCGCCGTCACATCTACACATACTGCAAATCACTAATGCATTTGCATGTGTCGACTTCTGTCTAGACACTAATGTGAATATGCTTTGTATACTTACTGCCGTGAAGACAGATTTGAAACGGATTGCAATTCCAGCGGAATGGTGGATATACAGAAACATGATACCGGAAGCTAATATAAAGCACAATAGTACGGGAAGAAATGAAGTCTCTGTGGGACGAAAGCATGTTAAATTTTATTAAAGGGGAAGCAGACAAACAATAGAAGAAATAGTGAGATAAGTTTTTTATAGTTTGATAGTCAGATCAGGCCAAAAAGTTTAAAATAAACGTTGAAGTGATCTGTTTTCAAAGTTTCTGCACGTTCCAATTTGGTGACGCGCGGCAGCTTCTCTGCATAATGTGTTATTGGCCGGGTCCCACACAAAGTGAGGAAAAAAAAAATTTTAAAGGGGAAATATTTTACCGGCGAACACACACCATTGGCAGAATAAGAAAGACAATAAATCAAAGTTTCTGAAGTACGGCTGAACAAAATTGGTGAGGATTACAAATCCGAACAAGTAGAGATGCCTCGGCTTTAAAAGGTATCCGGGATCTGCATTTTAAAGCGAGAGTATGGATATAAGATTTCGTGTAAAGAATACGAGAGAAATATGTAAGGAATATCTTTGTTATAGCGGAAACGTAAGAAAAAGAAAAAAGGCCAGAGATTGCAGGAAACTCAAGCAGTTGAAAATCTCCTGGAAGCGATTTTAAGGACGTTATGCTATCCCTGCCCCTTCAAAATTCCTCTACTTATCCTTTGTTGAAAATCTTTTTGTTTGATTCTTGTTCAGCATTCTTTTGTTTTGACTTTCCGATCAGTCTTTTGTTCTGCCTTTTGATCTGCTTTTTGTTCTTCTGAGCTGCTTTTTGTTCTTCTGGTCTGCTTTTTGTTTATTCTTCTTTAGTCGTTTTGTTTAGCTTTCCTTTAATTACTTCTTCCCTTCTGTGGTTCTTTTTTTAGTTCTTAAATGCTTTGTTCAATTGCTAGCTTCCTTCTAATTTCTTTCCTATTTTCTGAGCTTTCTGGAATCTGTTTTTGTTTGCACGTCACAATTTTGAACCTAAAAAATACCAACTCTCCCAAAGCTGTTCCAAACTATTCCAACCCCTTTCCCCCCTCTCGCTTTTTCCTTCTTGTTCCTCCGCCGATTGCACATTCAAAATTTTTCCTTCTATTTTCTTCTTTTCTTTTAGCATGCCTTTTTTTTTTAGTCGTCATGTATCACTGGTGTCCCTGTCAAAAATAAAGCATGTGAAGAAAAAAAAATCAAATATGATAGGTTCTAGAGGTATGCAAAATAATAAAGGTAGCGTGCGAAAAAGGTAAACAAACAGTCTCGTATTGTAGCATTTTCTCATACATTTGCAGCATTAAGGTTAGCCCATGCAACGAATGCCTTTATGAACAGTGAACTTCTTTCAAATATACATGTAGAAGTTGAATCAAACTAGGGGAGGCGCAAAGCAGCATGACATGCAAAAGCATGCAATAGTACGCAACAACACTTGCTCTTGTCTTCATCTCTGAATTCCCACTCAGCCTTGCACAGGCTGTTGTTGGCGCTCGGCATAATTACAGTAAAGAGGTCGCTTCACCCGCAGCCCCTGCTTTGTTGCGCGCCGCTTTACTGGAGCGCACCCTGTTTCTGTGTAAGTGCGCTGCGGTTGTTATTGTCCCAGTTTGAAAATCTTTTTTCGCGTTTTTTTTTTTTGCACTTTCTTACTTGTTGGAGATAAATTATGCCGATCAATTTTTATTTGCGTGCATTGTGCTTTTTTCTTCCCTATCTGTTGAATAGACTATTCTTTTTTCTTCAGCACTTCCGTCCACAGGAAACCCAACTCTCCAATTTCCGGCGCATAGAAGTTTTACGGCTTTTTGCAATGGTGTGTCCAAAATCTTACATTTACGATTATTATCTTTTCCAGGTTTGCCATTTTCATTGTTTACCTTTTCGAGCCTCCGCTGAGACCCTGGAACTGGGAAGCACCCTAAAGAAGTATGTCGAAGGGAAAAAACGAAAATAAAAGAAACGAAAGGAAACGAAAGCAGAGTCAAGAATAAAGAAGAAAGCAGAAAGTAATCCGAAGATAAAAATAATTCCGGTCGAGAAAACCCCCGTGCAGGTATTTGTACGTATTATCACTTGGAGTCACACAGACCCCACATTGCATGTGTTGGACTATATATATATATATGTACATGCTTCTTTCGATATTCTCACGGCTGCATCTTTTTTCTCTCATCTCCCATCTCTCCTTTTCTACCTCGGCCTCACTCTACTTTTTTATTTTTTATTTTGTTTTGTTTGTTTTATTTCCTTATTTCCTTCCTACCTTTTTATTTTTTATGCATTGTGCTTTATTCCTTATTTTTTATTCTCCTCCCATCATACTCTGATATTTTTTATTTTATTTTTCTGTTCTCTCATCCCCACCCTCACACAGTTTCCTGCCTACTAATTCCTAACAGCTACAATCCCGGTGCTGCCTTTTTTTCCCCTCTTCTTCTGCTTTCCACTTTTCTCTCCATTCAATTTCAACTGTTTACGGCACTATTCCACGTCCATACAACTACAAACAAAGTGCAGTCGAAGTTCAACGAAGGTCCAATCATAGCACATCAAGAGAAATTCAAACTACATCGCACCAATCACATTGTCTGGAAGCCAAAGATCAACAAGCCAGCTTCTGATTTCTGCACGATACTAATCTGACCAGCACAACAAACCAACTCCTCACTTGGCTTTCGACCCATTCTGAAAGCAAGCACTAATTTTTATCGCAACTTTCGCCAACACTTGCTCAGCCGGTTTATGTCCTACAGCGCACACACCCGGACACCAGAAGCAGGATCGACCGCATACGAAAACCAACAGGCACAGCAAGCAGAAAACCTGCACGAGAAGCGCCACCCCGCATCTGAAACAGGTCGTGCAAGCATCACCACGTCAACAGGTGCACAGCTGCAGCAGCAGTACCAATACGGATACCCGATGTCCTACGAGTCGTACGTGAACCAATCGGGGGACAGTCACAGCCAGCCGCTCGCGTCCGCGCAGGGCATCATGCCTGCGGGGCAGCAGGGCGCTTATCAGAAGGCGCAGTTAGCCTATCCATACTACCGCAGCTCCGCGCAGGTTGGCGCCGTTCAGCCGGGCGGTAGCGCCGTCTCCACCCCTGGGTATTCTCCCGTGTATTATTCCGCGCAGGGATATCCGGCGACGGGAGGCGTCCCTGCGCCCAGCGCACAGAGCGCAACTCCGGAGTACCAGGATTCCGTTTTGCCCTCGGGCGCCAGCGCAGGCGGTTACTACCAGGCCACCTCCGCATACACCAACGGCGGCTACTACTACGGTCAGCCGGCGCCGGGTCCAGCATCTGCCGCAGGTACGGCTGCGGGTCCCGGCACAGCCTTGGGCGCTGGGGCGCTCGACCCCGGCGCAAGAAGAGCACCCAGGCGCTCCGTTCTGAAACCAAAGATTACAACAACAATGTGGGAAGACGAGAAGACTCTTTGCTATCAAGTTGAAGCCAACGGTGTTATTGTGGTACGAAGAGCCGACAACGATATGATAAACGGTACAAAACTATTAAACGTTACAAAAATGACCAGAGGCCGCAGAGATGGAATATTAAAGGCTGAAAAAATAAGGGATGTCGTTAAGATAGGCTCGCTACACTTGAAAGGAATTTGGATTCCATTCGAGCGCGCAGCGGCTATGGCTAAGCGCGAGGGAATATACGATTTACTATATCCTCTTTTCGTGAAAGATATTGCTTCGCTTATTCAGCAAGGGACGCCTGTTGATGCACCAGATATGATGGGGAGCGCATCTTCGACGCTTTCGTATGGCGCGGCCGGATATAAGCCGCTGCCCGTGCTCCCGGGAGCGCAGGAGGTGCGCACACCCGCCGGTGTCCAGGCGCCGCCACAGCAGCAGCAATCTGCAGGCGCGCAGAGGGCGCAACAGGCGCAGCCGCAACAACAGCAGACATACTATTACTACCCAAATGATCTGGACCAGGCATATTACTCGGGACCCACAATTCAGCGCCAAGCGGTTCAGGCGCCTGCGCAATCGGAGCAGCATCAGTTTTCACAGCAGCCATATTTTCCATATTACTCGCAGATGCAGTATATGGCAAAGCCGCAGGGCATGGAGCAGGCGCAACCGCGGACTCAGCCGCAGCTACAACCGCAACCACAACCGCAACCACAGGCGCAGGCGCAAGCGCAACAGCAGCAGCAGCAGCAGCAACTCTATGCGCAACCGCTGGGCCAGCAAAAAGACAGAATACAGCAAGAAGGACCACTTGTGGCAAAAAGTGATTCTGCACAGAAATAGAGTCACCTGTACGATAGAAAATATAAAGTTAGCAGTTCTTCAGTTAGAGCCAATCAGCGCTTTTAGTTTTTGATGTTGCTTACACATTTCCAGCTTAAGAAATAATAGAATATGGCTCTAGAAGAAAAATGCCACCTATCATATTAACCAGCATATAAAAGGCAATTTTTATTTAGCTTTATTGGAATTCTTTTGTCTATCACTGTACACGTACGCACGCACAAGCATGCATGGATCACCGGCAGAAAATTTTTATTTTATGATTTAATTTTTACTTTATGCTTTCTTTTCATTAGTGATTTTTGCCTTTATGCACGTTTCCTTTTGTCACATTTGTTTCCCTCACATTTGCTTTAGTCACATTTGTTTCAACCATATTTGCTTCAACCACATTTGCTTTAGTCACATTTATTTATTCCCTTTATTCCTTTTTTCCCTTTAATCCCATCATTCCCATTTCTGCTATCATTTTGTGTTTCCCCCTATGTTTTCTTCTCTTTCTGATTTAAATGCATTCGGAAAAAGAGAAAATTTCTCCCGCTCTTCTTCACATTCACATTTTTTAATGTTTTCCTCTCTGCAAACCTGTCTAATCCCACACCTACTTCCAAAATGAACTTTCGGTATACCGCGTGTTTTTCTCCGTCGGAATATTACTACAATATTTACTCGTGGGATCTCAGACTCATAACCCTTCAAAAAGACTCACAGAAATATTGTCGGCGGATTGTTTTATTCATTCTAATATGCTGTACTTGTGCTTTTTGCCTTTTTCTTGGAAAGTCTCTAGGGCCGCCTTTTTCTGCCCCAAATTTTTGTCCAAACAAGCAAGCATCCTCCGATTTCCAATCCCACCCACACCTTTTCTAACGCTCTATTTTTGGGATCCCACCTTTTTAATGCACTCCGGCAGACTTTTTGCCTGTTCAAGTTTCCGTGATTGCCGGAGACCACTTTGTGTAATAATTTTATTGTTTTGTGCACCTCATTTTACAATTCCTCCCATACTAATAGATGTACTCCCATATATTGACATAAACAAAAGAATATTACCCACTTAGTTGTCGATCACGGCGCGGCAAATATTTTTTCCGAGACCTCATTCATTTTAAAAAATTACTTGTCTTAGTTTGGACAAAATATGCGGATATTATTACGCGAGGCAACCGCAGATGCATAATCAATGCTTATCCTTCGTAAGGGTCCACACGTTTTTTTTTTGTTGCTGCCTTTATAATAATTTGTGGTTTTCATCCCACCTTTGCTTTATTGCCCACTCTCAACCAGCCCTCTTTCCATAGGTCCCGTAATTCTAGACCATTTCCGCATGTGCTTTTCATAAGATTTATCTTGAGTTTTAATACCTTCCATGTGACATTGCGATATTTCTTTTACGTTCTGGCGAGGGAGGCGTCTCGTCGATCGACTCGGAAGTGCTTTTTTACTATTAAGTCCGAAACGCACATGCATGCGTGCGTGCATACATATACACGTACATACAAATGCACGTATAAATTTACATACGTATGCACCTATATATCTACGTATGTATGCACCTGTATATACATACATTTTTACATTCAACCGCTAGTGTTTAAGAGCGAGATTTATCACTGAATGCATAACACATGCTAATATGTGCATTTGTATAGACTATCATCAGAATACCTTCTGAGTCCACCTTACTCGTGAATAAATTTCTGAGAATCATTCTGAAAATCTTAATGAGACATATATACTACGTTCTGTTTTCAGTTCTGCTTTAAGAGTAAGTTTGACAGTGATTTAAGCAAATCCTCATTCAATCAGAGCATTTCTTGCTCTTGGTTAGTCTGATGTTGCTTTTTGCATATAATATTACCTGTGCACTTTTCTTTGATGCTACAGTTCTACATTTGATAGTATGCACACAGGCTTAATTATGTACCATAACTGGTTGTTACACTATGAGTATTGTTTTGCATGCGGTAGAAGATACCTTCCTACACATTTTTTCTTGCAGTATGTAGTAGGTGATATTATGGCTGATAGCCTTAGTTCAGCTTTTTCATTTCATTCTGTCTTCTTGTTTGGTTAAACAAATTCGAATATATCTGTACATTATTCGTGCTTTTGCAGTAAGCTGAAGTATTTTCAATTTGTAACAGCGAAACTGAGGTTTATATATCTGGAATGAACCTTTCATATCCCTACTTTATCAAAGTGAAGATATACATGTATATGCAATCTGATTCTTACCAATTACTACCTTCATCGACAGAAATATTCATCACCAAAATTTTCGGTCGAATAATTTTTCAATTTTTTTTTCCCTAATTTTATTATTTTTTTGCTATACGTTTGAAATTTTCACGGCAGTACTTTCCCAAGACTTGCCAGTCAGTTACAAATCAGTTACAACTTCACGATACAAATAACTAAAAGCCATCAGTTATACAAAAATGCCGTTATTTAGTGTTAAGGGATGGGGCTTGGATAACGAGAAAGTGGCGCCTGGAGTGTCTAAATCAACAAAAGGCAAAAAACAGAAAAGTGAAAAAGTCAATAAAGTGAAAGATGACAAAAGACAAGGTAGTAAACATAAGATGATGGATTCGGAGAAAGATGATGATACCAGGAAGCATAAAAAGCAGAAACACAAGGCAGATCAAAAGAAGCCGATTGCGGGAAAGAATATAGGGAAACAGCAAGTATATTCTGATCAGCATGAAAAGACAGATGATGACAGTAATAAAAAAGAAGATGTTGCACCACCTAAAGCACCAATGAATATGGATGTGTCAAAACTTACGCCATTGCAAAAGAAAATGTTAAGCAAATTGTCTGGGTCGAGATTCAGATGGATAAATGAACAGTTTTATACCACGGATTCGGACAAAGCATTCGAAATCATTCGAAAACAACCTGATTTGTTTGAAGAGTATCACAAAGGATTCAGATCACAGGTTGAATCGTGGCCGGAAAACCCGGTGGACTTGTATATTAAGCGTTTGGTGTTCAGGGGGGTCTCAAAGCCGGCTAATTCACCAGGTGGACTTCCTGGCTTGAGAAATGATAAAAAGAGAACTGTTGTTGTTGCAGATATGGGATGTGGTGAAGCAGAACTAGCAACACAGGTTGACAGGTTTCTTGAATTTTATAGAAAAGACCACAAGAAGGCTTTGAAAGTGTTCAAGAAGAAGTACGGGGGAGATAAGTTTGTTTCTGCAAGAAATAAGAGAATCGAGATAAAAGTGCATTCTTTCGATCTAGACAAAGTCAACGATAATGTGACAGTTGCCGATATAAAGAATGTTCCAATGGATGACGAATCATGTACAGTTGTTGTTTTCTGTCTTTCTCTAATGGGAACAAATTTCTTAGACTTTATTAAAGAGGCATATCGAATTCTCACACCTGGAGGAGAGCTCTGGATAGCAGAGATTCAATCCCGGTTGGCCGATAGTACGGGAGAGGAGTTTTCCAATACGATAACGAAGCTTGGCTTTAGACATAAGCAAACTGATACTTCCAACAAAATGTTTACGAGATTCGACTTTTTCAAACCATTAAAGCCTGAAAGATTGGATGTTCAAAGCATACAGGGAATAAGGGAAAGCGGGAATGAGGGCCAGTGGCTTTTGAAGCCATGCATTTATAAAAGGAGGTGAAATAGGTGTATAAAAATTAGTTTAATAAATAGAACGGGTATTTCATTCAGACATGCTGCAAGAATTTTGTAGGGGAAAAAGATTGAGAAAGTAGAAATATGAAGGATCAAAAAGTGTGTGACTTTATGGAAAGTACAAGTGAATAATGTAGAGTGAATAATGTAGAGTGAATAATGTAGAGTGAATAAATGAGGAATATTAGATAAGGTATAGTAGAAATGGTATAATAGATAAGGTATAGTAGAAAATGTATAGTGGAAATACTAAGGACTGAGAAATTAAATATCAAGATAATAAAATATAAAAGTGGATGAAAAACTAAGAATCCAAGAATAAATTTATCGCTGTCAATTTGGAAAAGGATCAAGGATGTATTTACGTTTGCATCCTTCTCAATCTTCTTTATTCCATATTAATTTATAACAGCCTGCACCAAACTTTCATCATAATATTTAACTATCTATTCAAGGCCCTCACATAAGTCTATTCAGCTATTTGAAATGTCATTACAGCACAAAGTTACCGTTGGATATATTCCAGAACATTTCTCAGTCCCTCTTTTGCTTGCTAGAGATCACAAAATTTTTGACAACCTCAAATTATCAGTGGAATTTATTCCTTGCCCCGAAGGCTCGGGAAGATTGATCTCTCTACTAAAGAGCAAAGAGATCGATATTGCAATTGGACTAACGGAAGCGTTTGTAAGAGGTCTCTGTCAAGGAGATGACTCTTACCAGATTCAAGGAGAATATGTCAAATCACCATTATGTTGGGCTATTTCTACTGGTTATGGTAGAGATGACATTGAAGATGAGGCTGATCTAACTAAAGGCAATACTAAAAAAGTTGGTGTCAGTCGTATTGGCTCCGGTTCGTATGTAATGTCATATGTTCTTGCCCTAAAGCTCAAGTTAGGTGAGTCCCCCTTTGAGTTTGAGGTTTTACACAATTTCCAAAACCTACGAGCTTCCGTCAACAAACAAACTACCGATATCTTCTTATGGGAGTATTTCACAACAAGGAAGTACTACGAAAATAAGGAACTTAAGCAAATTGGTGAAATTTACACGCCTTGGTCCTCCTGGGTCGTTGTCTCCTCTAGATCACGTGACTTGAGCCCATCTTTGGGATTGTTTTTGGATGGTCTTCAAAGGGGAATCCAGTATTATCAAGAACACCAAGAAGAAGCTGTCAATTACATATTAGAGCACTTGGATTACAATTCAAAGACTGATCTTCAACAGTGGGCCAAAAGGACTGTTTTTTCGAACAATGTACGTTTAGTTGATTTTCGACGAAACATTATTGAGACCAAGGACGTTCTCCGGTTGGCCGGGGTGGTCGATAATGAAGATGACGTAATTTTGGAAAGGCTTCATGAAGGTGTGCGGCAATAATTGCATGTTATTTATGTACTATCTAATTGGATTTTGAATATCTTTGACATCTTTTCACTTTTTTGTTGTTCTATGTAGGTAGGTGTCCCAACAAAACTTGATTGAGAAACGAATTGAAACGAAAAAAAAAAAAAAAAAAAATAGAATAAAAGAAATCCGCCGATCGACGCGGAGTCGTTGAATTTTTAATTTTCACAGTCGCCGCATGTGATTTTTGACTGCTAGTCCACGCCTCGTTAAACAAATTGAACCCCTTGCTAATTGTAGAAGTCATTATTTGAATCATCGCTCTTTTTCAGTAGGCACATTTGGACTTGGCACAATTAGGCATCCATAGGATTTGTACCAGGGGTATATCGAGTGCAGTTTTGGGTTTCCTATTACTATTTTGTCACGCCTGTTAAATTATTCTCCACATTTCAGAAATACCCTGCATCTCGTCATTTTTTGCATCGCACTCACATTTTTCAGCTATACGATGAAGCCTCTAACTGCAGATGGGATCCAACATCAGAAAAATGCACAAAGTGGCCGGAGCTTGGCGCAACAGTCTGCAATGGATCTCCTTGGTTTAACCAGAACTTTCGAATCGTCCAATCACAGTTCACCACGTACGAAATCCCCAACATCAGCCACAGATGCCGATTTCGAGGCTGCATACTTGCTCATGACATCCGATCCACTGAAATCAAGCAGTTTTGCCTCTTTGGGTATACCGTCAGCTGCTACACCGCCAAATTTTGATGATTTAGTGCGAACAAGGTTTTCTCCTCAACGGGAAACGGACACATACCCATTTCCAGCCCATCCAGCAAGATCTGTGACTTATAACAGTCAACCGGTGGGCAGTAACAGTTCCTCCGTTCATGCTTTAAGCAATTCTCAGGAGGGTCCTACAGGCAGTATTGAAAAACAGCACTTAAATGCGGGTCTTGCCGAACAAAGCGTCCCGAATCCGGTCCAGGGAACAAACTATTCGCCGCAAATACAACAAATTCCAACATCAAATTATCACACACCGCCTCCTATTTCACCAGTGCCGCCTACAACATCAACCGTTTCTCCAAACACAAGAGTTCTTCTGAATACATTCAACAATCTCAACTATAGCGTATCGTCAAAAACGGCAATGAACGACTGGGGGGTCCCAAATCAACAATATTCGCATCTGGCACCAAACAACAGTGCACCACCTTCCGGGAACGCCACTGGGCATAGTGTTTCGAACATTCTGGGCCAATCACAGTGGGGAAACCACCCAGAAATGGCAAATTCTTCCGGGCAGTCGACAGAGTTGCTTTCCATGACTGAAACTTCCGCTTTAGAGAATTTTCTCGACTCTATAGCGAGCGACGTGAGTTTCGACAAGTTGGCAAAGCAATGGTCGTCGATCGACCCGGGGAGTTCGGCCAATAGTCTCAAGGAACAAATGCAGGATGGAACTGCAGCAAGAATTAGCATTCAGCCAACACAAAGACAGGATGTTGGTGAAAAATCGATTCTTCCGGGTCGTATTTTGGTGGAAAATGGGAAGGTGAAAGAGCAGTCAAAGCAGGTGCTGACAGATGAGGAAAAAAAACAGAATCATACAATTTCAGAACAGAAACGACGACTCATGATCCGAAGCTCGTTTCTCAAATTATCCCAACTCTTGGACAAATCCAAGTTTGAACAGACTTTGCAGGATCGCCAGAAGAGCAAGAGTAAGCGGAAGGCCATGTCCAAGTACAATGTGCTTAATCGGGCAGTTATAGAAATAGAACTTCTTGAGGCACAGAATGAAAAGTTGCGGAAATTGTGCCAGCAGTGGGGGGAATAATGCTTTATATATGCACTGCGAAATTAGTGGGCTTTTATTTATCTTTATTTTATTTACTTTTATGTTTCTCTCTCCCGGGTTTTGCGTTTGAGACCCTTGGCTTGTTTATTGGCAAAAATGAGCATTATAAATAGAAATGAAAGCAAAAGCAACTAGGCCGATGCTTTGAACCCGAAATAGGAAAAGCCGCCCAGGAGATGCGGATGTGAGCTAGAAACAAGGATTCGCGAAATACTGGCATCACTTATATAGAAATGGGACAGAAATAGAATGCGAATAAAGCGGGTTGCCGGAATGACAATAGAGTCGGATGTATAATTTTTAGGAACAACAAAAAAAAAAAAAAAAATAGAAATCGTATTTTCAGGTGACCAAACGTAAATAAAGAAGATATACATTTTGATCTGAGAAACAACCTATCCTTCTACTCATGTTTTCCTTCATTTTTTATTAACGTTTAGAAAAAATATTTGGCATTATGGCATTTAAGATGTCTTCGGACGTGCAGCCGCAATTGCACAAATTTGTGGAGGATTACCATTATGCAAAGAATTCACCTAATCACTCAGCCTTGTCTTCTCAAGACGGTGAATTCAGTAGTTCAAACAACGAAGATGACACAAATAAGGATTCGCTCAAGACGATACCATCATCTGAAATCAAGCGAATGTTTTCAAGGCGGCAGAATCGTCTACAACGTCGGTTTTCTCAGAATTTAGGGGCGACAGATCAGGATCATCTAAATCAAGAGCAGATAAATACAGCAGAGTCAAACATGAAGAAAAAAGAGCAAACTCGTCCCCATCTACCCCCACCAGTCTCGGTTGCTCCAAAATCATCTGAAGCCGAACCCAGGGGGCAAAGCCACAAGGTGGAATTTGTCGAATCAAGCACACCAATGCGAAGCCCGTACCTTAACGCGTCAGTGAGTGCACAACGTCCAGAAATTCGAGAAGTACATCATGGGCATTTTGATTATGCCCCTGAGTTTAGGCCACAATCAACCTCAGAGAGTATTCGGCGTCTTGATAGGTCTGTATTTGATGAAAGAGAGCATGAGACAAGTGCAATGGAGGAAAATAATGTGAACATATACAAGGAGCTGAAAAAAAAGGATGAGAAGATCAATCAACTTGAGAAAACACTTCAACAGTACAAGGCACACTTGGACGAGCTACAGCAAGAGATGCATTCCTATCGGGAGGTGCCCAGTAATCGGCAAGTGCCGAAACCAGAGCCACAGTCTGACAATCTGACAGCAAGAGTGAAACTATGTGGGGCAGGAGAGAGAATTCTTGATGAGACGGATTTTGGGTCGAACTATTACACGCTATACATGGATAATCTCCAGAATGTGAGCTGGGTTGGTGCAACCAACAGCCTTAAGAACATTTTGAACAAGTTTGGAATCACATACGATGAGCTTAGGGGATATATAAAGTTTTTGGGTGAAGACGAGGTTCAGTTCATCCAGGATTTGCATCAGGAGCTACACGGCCGGCCGTTGAAGCTTAATCGGCAAAACAGAGACCTCATGCACGATTGCTTTAAGGTGATGCTTGAAGAAGTTCATCGCTTGCGAATTCGGGCAGAAAGAGATGAAGGAAGAAGATAGATGCGAATGTGTAAATGATGAATTTTGACGCGTTGCTTTCATGTAGTTTCGTGTTAATCTTTACCAGCAGCTTCGAATGCTGCAGAATTCTGTTGGTTTAATGTCCTATATAAATGAATACCCAGTTTAGTCATTAGTTGAACGTACTTTGACAGACTACGGATTCAATAATGTGTGTTTCGTCCTTAATTTGGTGCAAGCAGTGTACTTTATGTATAGCTGTGGATAAACGATAAAGCCATGTCAGTAAAGGATATGTAGCAAGTGCTTTTTAACCGTGAAGATAGTTTTAGATGTATGGCTTGATTAGATAACTAATTGGTATATGATAGTACTTTCTACTTGCTTTCGGTATCCAGTTTGAGTTATATTTGCACATTACCTCATTAGATATGCTATTTATTTCAGCTAATTGTACATACAATGTCGTATATGTCTGCTAATGCATTCAATCCAGACAATACTCATGCGATAACTTCTATGTTTACTAATATCTTGATTAATCCAACTCTCTACATGTAATATCATATAAGTTTACTAATATCTTGATTAAGCCAATTCTGTGCATACAATGACGTATATATATTTTAATGCATTCAATTCAAACAATAACTACATGCAATAACCTCTATGTTTACTAATATCCTGATTAAGCAAACTCTCTACATGCAATACAAGTTTACGATATCTTGATTCAATTCGATTCGGAACCTGCACTTAAACATAAGATAAACATTTCAAATAGTATTGGTTCCTCTCATGGCTTCAAGCTGGAGAGGTCGATCGACTTTCCAACCGTCGTGATCTGCGGATACAAGATCTGGGTCAAGAACTCCGAAAGTGGCTTCTTGTTACCGATTTCATCGGTTAAAGCCTTGGCGGCCTCAGCAAACTTGTTCCCATCAGCAGTTGCGAGTTTCTTCGCCTCTTGGTCAATGAGCCCGATCACCAACTCTGGTGTACAGGTTTCCCCTGTGTCCTCGAGTCTGACCTTCTGATGAGACCAGGAATAGAGCTGCAAACGTGAAACTTCGGCCGTAGCAGCATCTTCCATCATGTGGTTGATTGGAACACAGCCAAAGCCTCTCAACCAGGATTCCATGTAGTTCAAGCCGATGTAGATGTTGGCATCAACACCCTTTCTGGTGATTTTTCCACCGATGATGTTTGTATCAACCAAATCGGCCTCGCTCACACTTGTGTCAGGTTTCTGCACGTAAACTTGGTTCGGTGTCGGCATGTGCTTCTCAAAAACAGATCTTGCAGTTTGCAAAAGGCCAGGATGTGCAATCCAGGTTCCATCGTGTCCAGCCAACACCTCCCTAAGCTTATCTCTTCCAACAGCATCGAGTGCCTCCTTGTTTTTCACAGGATCGTCCTTTCTTGGAATGAATGCTGCCATTCCACCCATCGCATGAACTCCTCTCTTGTGGCACACCTTGATCAACTGCCTCACGTAGTTTGTCATGAATGGGACCGTCATCGTGACCTGGTTTCTGTCCGGAAGAATGTGCTCCTTCTGGTTCCTCAACCGCTTGATTGTAGAAAACATGTAATCCCAACGGCCGCAATTCAAACCTGAAGAGTGCTCTCTGAGTGCATACAACACCTCATCAAGCTGATACGAGATAGGCAAGGTCTCGATCAACACTGTGGCCTTGATGGAACCCCTTGGAATTTCGAGACAGTCCTCTGAAACAGAGAAAATGTCGTCCCATAGCTTGGCTTCCTGCCAATGTTCCATCTTTGGAAGATAGAAGAATGGTCCCAAGCCCTGCGAGATCAAATACTTGGCATTGTGGTAGAAGAAAAGGCCGAAGTCCATGATGGAAGCCGAAATCGGCTCATCATCGATCAGAATATGGCTATCAACCATGTGCCAGCCTCTCGGACGCACAATCAGAACTGGAACACGTCTTCCCTCGTGATGGATCTTGTATCTCTTGCCCGTTTTCGGGTTCGTGAAGTCGATTTTGTCCCTGATGGCATCGTACAAGTTCACCTGCCCGTAAATCATGTTGTGCCAGGTTGGAGAGCACGAATCCTCAAAGTCTGTCATGTATGTTTGCACATCCGTGTTGAAGGCATTCACAATCATCTTGGCATCTGGAGGTCCCGTGATCTCAACCTTACGACACTGAAGCTTGGGATGTGTTGGAAGGCACTTCCAGTTTGGATCATCTCTGATGTACTTGGTGTCTTCCAAGAAGTGCAAATGTCCTCCATCATCCAATTCTTTCTGAACAACCTGACGGTGCTCCAAAAGCTTTTCTCTTCTTTCGTTAAAAGTCCTGTGCAAGAACACAATGAATTTTAGTGCTCCCTGCGTGAGAATATCGCGGGGAGTTGAGGGTGCCTTCTCGGCCTTGTCCGAGATTTCTCCCACAACCCGAACACCTTTTAGGGAAGAATTGTATAATTCGGCGGATGGCATTGTTGAGAAAAAAAAAATTTCAAGAATTCACACTTGACTTCCAATTAATTGTCTTAATGCTCGTGTCTGCGTGGCCAATACAAAATACTGCTTTTCCAAATGCAAGCAACAAAGTCAATCTCAATGCACAGCTAATTAAAATATGTTGGAAACTGGTCTGTATTTATATCGCACCTCTTTTAATTATCATCCCACACTCCATTTTCGTCCTCCTGTCACCCCTGGCAATTAATGCTCGGCCCATCGCTATTCTATGCAAATAATGCTCCTTCCGGCCAACCGAACCTGCCTTCTGCTTTCTTGATTTTCTCCCCTTATCTTCCATCCGTACATATTTTCGACAAATCTTGGTGTGCCTTTTTATTATTTTTTTTCTTTCTCTCTCCCTTATCGCCATCTCCCCGTTACCCCACAAAATTAATCCATGTGCGGGCAGATGGGCTCCCTCATTTTGCTTTTAGAATACAGGCATTCTAGTCCGAATTCGGCTTTGCCTCAGAATCCCATTTCATGCGTCACATTCTGGGAAAAGAAATTATGCTCGATCTACACTGCAATACTTATGTATATTTAAGAAAGCATATAAAAGGGAAATAAAACGAAAATAAAACGAAAACATAAAAAGTGAATTAAAGGGGAGTAAAAAGAATTAAAAAAGAAGTAAAGGGAAGTAAAAAGGAAGTAAAAAGAAGTATATAAAAGGGATTCTTTCCATCCCTTTTGTCTCATTTTATTTACCTTTAGTATCTTATTAATCTATTTTATTGAGTTATTATAATCCTTATATCACACTCTTCTAGCCGGATCCGCATATTCCTCCACCCTCATAAATTTAAAGTCCTTCTCAGACTCAAGCCCAAATGTTCCAGGCTCATTGTTAAAAGTGTTTATATATCCCATTTCTATCCATTTCAACCGATCATGCCTAGAGTACCTGCCTCCATTTTCGATCTGAAGCCTATCTATGAAGTTCCAATCCTTCTGTGAACCTTCACTTTTCACAATGAGCAAACCTTCAGGGCTGATGCTGAATGTTCCCTCATAGATATTATACCACCGTTTTGTTGTTGAGTTAACTAGCGGCCTATTGGAACCTTCGTTATCTTCAAGTTCTTGCCTTTTTATTAACTCCTTCCAGTTCTTGTATAAAAGAGGGATGACCTTGGATGGTTCAAGAATTGTGAGCAACTTGAGAGAACTGCCATCTCGGAAAAATCGGTAGTAACGATAGTATGTGATCATCCTGAAAGGCACAGCCCAACTACTCGAAAATTCCTCCCTGCCACCTGGTTTTTGGGTAATTACTGTGCTCACATACACCCCTCTATATTTGATGAAAGGTCTTTCCCGAAGCATCTTCAAATACTGTCTCCCCCATTTCTTACGCATGATTTGTCGATATTTGGTACCTTCCTCAATCCGATACACTTGCTTGCTGTATACGGACTTGGCCATTACTTTCCACGTTCGGCTATCGTAAAACCCCAAATAGGCCATTTTCTTGCATGTCATCGAGAGATTGAACCAGGCAGATGCATTCATCAATTGTAAAAGCTTCAAAATATACATGAGCATCTCATCTGGAAGAATAGCAATTGGTATTTCCGGGTTTTGCTCCTCATCCAGTGGTTCAAATTCGCACTCTGAAAATGTTGATAGCAGTTTCTGCACTTGAATCTTGCTGAGATCTAATCGAACAAACCTATGGTCAACTTTTGGTATTCCATCCTTCCGCTTTTCCAATGGTGGTAATTTCTCCAAAAGTTTTGTTCGATACTGTTTGTCCACCTTATCATCCAACTTATATGCCTTTCTATAGTATTCTGCTGCCTCTGAAAGAAGACCAACATGCTCTTTTGCAGCAGCTACCTCAAAAAGCGATATTGCATACTGCGTGGGCGATATTTTCGAGTTGCATCTCATATCCCTGAGACTGAGACCTTTGAGTTTCCGCTCAATCTCATCTATATCTGAAGACATTGTGCGATAATTTGTTCGGCAACTCTACTGTTGTCCAAATCCTGTTTGGAGTGTGGTATGTACAGGAAAACACGAACCGCATTTTCCTTGCAAAGAAAAAGCCTGAGCGAATTCACTATTAGGGAAAACTGTGCATCCGTACACCAGCACTAATTTGGAAATTTAGCTTGTATGAGAACCCATGTCTATGATTTGATGTGAACAAATGGAAACTTGACTTTTCCAATAGTTTTATCCTCTAATCTGGACACAGGGCAAGATAGAATATTTGCATTGTACTTGATACGTCAAATATTATAGTTTTCAATAATGAATCACAAATACATTTTCCATGACTGCTCCTACAGTTCTGAAACAAGTCCGAATCCGCATTAAATTTTTTCACACAGATGGAACCAGGATGGAGCTTAAAAAACCATTAGGGATCATATTGATCTGTTGAATATATATAGCTACAAAATCTGTGTGATACATCGAAATGATATGTCTTAATGATACAAAGTAGTGAAAATGATATGTTGAACAAAAGCAAGTCATTATGAAGCAAGTCGAGAATTATCTAAAGGAAATCCAAGAGAAGGCAGAGATCTTGAACCAGAAGCATGGCCTTCAATATTATTGCATCTTCTATGATTCAAATGGTGTATTTAAAAGAGAGCTTATGTCATCGGAATGCAGACAGAATGTGCCTTTAACCGATAGTACGCCTGATCAGGCAACGGAGCCAGATCCAACCTTCTTTTCTCCACACAGCAGTCCTGTTAAGATGATAGTCGTCAACACAAGCAGCCAGCATGAAGTAAACAACTATCTCTTCAACTGCTTTGAAGAATTTCAGCAGATTCCATGCAAAATCCTTGCAAAGCAATGGATCAAGATTATCGAACCACGAAAGCAATCACGTCATCCATATAATCAAGGAGATAAGGCCAAACCGTATTGGTGGCCCATATCAGCTCGCCATAAAGAGCCGGACCATTTGAAAAAAGATGAGAGAATCAGTCTATTGATCAGCATTCTCAAAAAGTTCAAAGAGAGAGAGAACGAGTTGATAAACAGTGCTGAGCGCATAGGTGATGTTACCATATCAGGAGCTGAAATCAAGCGGGTGGGACCCATAACGATTAGAAAAATGAAGATTTTGAGGGATATGTTTCGGGTGGTGAAAGCTGATGGTTCGTGTTTGGAGGTTATTAAGCCCGGAAAGAAGTACTCAAGCAAGGTTTATCAAAGAAACAGAATGAAACTGGAAAAGAAATACCCCCAGAATACCCTACTTTCGAAGCTCATTAAAGCACACACTCCTAAAAATGGATCCTCCAGCTTCTTTCCAACGTCTTCATCGGATCCTTCTAATTTCCTACTCCCTATTCCTGGACAAGAAACGCAAGATCCATTCAAATATCCGTTCATCACTCCAAGTAGAACAATTAACACATCGCACAATATCTTATCCTCGCCTTTGACACTAGTGCCACATACACCGCCGCAAATTCACGCATCTGCATCTTTCAATAAGCAAATTGATCCAAAGATCTTTGCCAACGAGAACACGAGTACGCTCTCTCCTTTGGATAAGTTCAAAACACCAAGCAGGTCGCAAACTTCTACGCATGATTTACCGCTAAGCGTTCTTAATGCATCTGTTTTTAATACAATGTCCAATTCACAGTCCCAGATAAAGCACGCCTTTAATGAGGCACCCGATAGTGAAGACACAATAAGTCAAATGTCTGATTAGACTGTAACCTTCAACAGTTACACGCTTCCAAATGTGTTTTTAGAAACAAAAATTAAAACTCTCATACTAATTTCTGGACTGTAGCTTTCTTTTCTTGCTTCTATCCCTAGGCTCTTCTTCTTCTTCCTTTTGCTCAATCTTGTCTTCAGACTGGAATATATGCTCTAATCTCTCGTTTTCCCGCTCTATTATATGTCTCTGCTTGTCCATCTCTCCATATCTCAAAAGCATATTGTCGAACGCAAACACAATTTGAATATTTGATGAATTTCGCTCCATCTCGGGGCTAACTGGAACCTTGAAGATGCTAGATCGTGTTTTAAAAGAGGCGTACTTTTTAAACGGATCAGACAGATTTATCACCAAATCAGTTGTCTCTTCATCTTCTGTCTTCTTCTTACTTTTCATCCTCAATTCAGCTTTCTCACGCTCATCCTTTAACGCCATAATGACTCTAGGGTCACCAAGTTCGCTTCTGGGTAATAAAGACGCATTTTTTAATTGCTCGTACACCTGCTTTGAGCAGCTGAATGAACGATATCTTTGACTGAAATGCGTTAAAATCACTTTTCTCGCTTTCATCAAAATGGCAACCTGGACAGCCTCGGAAGTTGTTGAGTGTCTTTTCTTTAATGCATCGAGAAGTTTATCATCTTCCAATGTGGACTCGTGAATCAACAGATTGGAATGGTGTCCAATGTGTGCAAACTGCTTTCTCGGTCTTGAGTCTCCAGAATATGCTATTTTAAAACTTTTCCCAGTGTCGTTAAGCCAAAACTCTAAGGCGCAAGAGTATGCGTATTCACAATGAAAAGCATAGCACGTGTTGAAGCTTTTCAACTTCAAGTCTTTAAACATCTGCTCGCATAGATCATTGTTAGGGGTGAAGGGACGAATTTTGACTTTTGAAGAAAGAAGATCACCGGAGTTGATCGCTTCCAAAGGCTGCTGCTCAAGTTCCGGCAATATTTTGGATGAACACTTGTTGAATTGCTCACAACTCAAATACCGGAGTCTCGACGTATCACCTAGATCTTCTATGCTGTTCAACTCTTCTAGAAATTTCTCATACTGCCAGGGAGTAACTATATACAAGAGTCTATTATCATCATTGTCCTCCCGAGCTCTTTTGAGCCATTCCTTAATCAATCCAGCAATTCCCATGTGATGATCAGCATGAAGATGTGAGAGATAAATAAGTTTTAACTCTCGCATCAACATGTCCATGTCATCTTTCTTAAAGAGTCTCTTGATTGTACCCATTGTATTCTCGCCTGCATCTAGAAATATCGTCCTATATCCACTATCGCCGGTCTTCGAGTCGATGAATGGAACTCTCACCATATTTCCAAGGACATTTCGAAACTTAGATGGAATTGCCGATCCAGTTCCACAAACCAATGTCTCAACTTGATCTGCCAAAGAGACATTTTCATCCGGCTTGCAACGAATTAAATGCTCTGCTTCCGATGGAGTGCTCCATGACACGAAATCCTTCTTTAATTGTTCACTATTATCCATATTCAAAGTTCCAAAAACGCTGTCGTATAGTTCTTCATAGTAGTGTATATCCTTCTCCGTCCCTTTAATCGTTGCTTCGTCTAATGTCACCGGCATTCCAGCCTTGAAGTTCACCTTCTGGCCGGAAATCATTGGGAAAATTTTATTTGTGGATTTAAGTTCTTCCGGTATTTCCAACTCCGGTTTGTTGCTCCACCGGAAAAGTGGAAACCACCGAGGTAAAAAGCATTTCCATTTAAGCGATGTTTCATACGATGTTTCGTAGTTGATGAGATCGGGAGTGTACTGTTTATGCGAAATAAACTGGAGTGTCTTGTCACCGAACGAAGTAATGAATTCCTTATAATCAGGTCTGCTGAGTGGTCTGTCAATTGAGCTTCCAATAAAGTGATAAACTGCTCCAAAATGGTCCGCGTGAACTGATTTCAAAACCCGGCTCCAGTCGTACTTGTAGGTATTGGCAAGATATTCCTCTGAAGGCACCTCAAGAAAGAGTATTGGTTCAAATGAGCGAGTTGGTTCAAGTACCTGGTCAGGTGTCACAACTGTTCCATTATCCAAAGTGACAGGTTGGAAGTTGCAGAGTGCTTTAAAATGCTTAATCTGGCATCCAAGCTCCCGGGCCTTCTTGACTTGGAACTTTCCACGTTTCGGTATGCCGTTCATTACCCAACTTGTGCAGATCTTATTGTTTGTGATTGTTCTGGGCAACGAAACATTGGTGACGGTTTTGTTCGAGACATTTGGATTATTCTGGATCGGAAAGATTTGCTTCACAAGGATGTCTAGCTTCCTTTTGAGCGAGCTGCTTATGTCTTTGGTTTCAGACCCGTTTTCTGGTTTAATCGACACAGGACTAATGACAAACCCACCTGTCTCTAATGGCCCATTTTTCGGCTTTTCAACATCTAAGTCGAGGCCAAAGCGAAACACAAAAAACCTCCAGCATGAGATTAGATACTGAAGTACATGTTTTGTGCTGTGGTACACACCAAGTCGTTTAAGACCTTGATCACTCACCGTTAGAATAAGACCCGGAAGACCACTAATGGAGCCCCAATCAAGGGTTCCGGTTAGAAATATGTTTTCAAGCCTCGATGTGCGCACTCCAAGTTCATTGCACTTTCTTTGAAATCCTTCTGGAACGGATCCAATCAGTTGTCTTTGTCCCGTGAGCGTATTTCTTATAAATACACTTGATCTGTTCAAATCCGATGTAGGATGAACCACCGGTATTATTTCAAAGGACATCCCCGGGTTTTTCGCTATTGCTAATCTCTGTTGACTCCCTATGTGTGTTTTTGCTTCCTGAAAGCTTGAAGTGTGTATCGTGCTTCTGCCTAAGCTTACCTTCTCTCCTATTCCAAATTTACCGATTATTCTGTACATATAAGTTAATATATGCGCATCTGTGTGTATTGAAAACGGGAATAAAGGTATCACAATCGGATATCTCCTTCTATACGGTGGGGAATGTCGTTAGACGTAATTTTTTCACAGTAACAAACTGAAAAAAAGGCTTTTTGCACTTGATCTGAGTCTATTGTTTCAATAATAAGGAATTGATGGACTCGCCGACCACCTATTTTTTTTTTTTTTTTTTTTTGTACACAGATCTGGGGAAAGCAGGATTAGGGTTGAAAAAATTTTTTGATCAAGGTATGAAAAGTTGAAAAATAAATAAAATTAAAAAAAAAAAAAATATGTATGAAAATTTTATCAGCCCTTATTGTCTGCTTGAGATACCATATATCGTGATATACAGGTTGTCAACACTCAAGCATCAGACTCTTGACCCAGAAAACAAGGCATAGAAATCGCTCCAAGTGTCAGAAGATGGTCGAAAAACGGAAAAGAAGCAGTGTGGATGATGACGCAGAGCAAGATCAACCACCTGTGAAATCTATTTTAAAGCAAAGTGCAGAGATAGCATTTCCTCGTGGTGGTGAGTCTGTTTTGACGCCTCTTGAAATCAAGAAAATCTCCAACCAGGCTAAGAGCGATGTCCTCTTTGAGCAGGCGCATAAAGAATCGAGAAAATCGAAAAAGCATGGAGGTAAAAGCCATCCAAAGACCGTGGATGAGGAAGAGCAAGAAAAAAGCCAAAAAGTTGAGGAATTGTCATTCAAGATTCTTCAACCGGGATCGTATGTGTTGGGAAAGGTGGCAAAGGTGACAAACATTGAGCTCACACTCTCTTTGGCTGATAACTTGCAGGGATATGTGCCGATTACTAATGTCAGTAAGGAGCTCAGTAAACAGTTAGATGCATATGAGGAGCAAGAAGGGTCTGAAGATGACGATGATGATGAAGATATGAGTTCTGATGACGATGAAGGAGAGGCTGAGGATAATGGTGATGAACAGGACAGAATTACAATTGCATCAAAGGCCAAAAGCTCTTCTTCTAGTGCCAAGTTCCCAAATCTATCGACAAGATTTTCCGTCGGCCAGTATCTCCGCGCATATGTCGTTGAAAACACATCTGATACTGGGAAAAAGAGATTCGAGCTAAGTATCGAGCCGGAGAATGTGAATAAAGGATTGAAAAAGGACGACTTCGAGCCAAACACGTATGTCCAGGCATCCATCAGGTCTGTTGAAGATCACGGTGCTATCTTGGACCTGGGAATGCACGATATGAACGGATTTCTTTCTAAGAAAGATGCAACTAAGGGCGGAATCGACTTGGCCAGTCTTGAAGTTGGCTCTGTGCATCTTTTGGCTGTGAAAAAGCGCTCAGGTAGAACTCTACAGCTCACAATTCCATCCGATAATGTGGAAAAAGAGCAAATACCATCGTCAGTTTCGACTATAGATGCCATATTGCCTGGTTCGTTGGTTGACTGCACTATCACGGATGTCGTTTCGGAAGGTTTGATAGTGAAAGCCTTTGGACTTGCGAATGGTTCCATCAGTTTGACACACATTGGCAAGTACAACTCATCAGAGTTGGAAGACACTTTCAAGGTTGGTGAGTCTGTGAGGACCAGAGTTTACGCCTCGTATATACAGGATGGATTGAGAAATGTTCAGCTGTCTCTTCTTCCTCATATTGTAAACTTGAAGAAGCTGGCATATGATCCAAAGGACGAATCTGCACCTTTGGTTGCATTCCCTATTGGGCACATATTCGACGAGGTTACAATCTCAGGCTGTGACTCCAACTACTTGTTTGCGGATCTGGGAAGCAGAACTGCCGTTGGTCAAATTCACAAATCGCGAGTTTCGAAAGGTGCAGATTTGGATGCAGATTTCAAGACTGGCTCGACTCACCGGGCCAGAGTTTTGGGATATTCTCTTTTTGATAATGTGTATATTCTCACTATGGACGAGGAGAAGATCGACCAAAAATACTTGAGAATGGAGGATATTCCAGCAGGCCAGTATGTGAAGTGTAAGGTGGATAAAATTGTCCCTGGAAAGGGTATACAGGTGAACTTGGAGGACACGTTTGAGGGTTTTGTGCCGGATGTCCACATCAGCGATGTGCATTTGCTTTATCCACAAAGGAAGTTTAAGATTGGCCGCACAGTCAAAGGAAGAGTCCTCAGAGTGTCCACAAACAGCACGCGGCCAACAATTTACATTACACTAAAGAGAACATTGGTCAGTGCCGATGATAGCGAGATCATTTCATCGTTTGACGAGGCCACAGTTGGAAAAAAGGCTCTTGCAACAGTTGAGAGGTTTTATCCTGGTGGATGTCTTGTCAGTTTCTTTGGATTCCTCAGAGGTTTCTTGCCAAACTCTGAGATTAGTGAGACTTTTGTCAGCAAGCCACAGGATTTCCTAAAGCTTGGGCAGACTGTTAGAGTGAGGATCATCAATGTTGAGAAGGAGAAAAACAGAATGAAGGTGAGTATGAGAGTTGCTGAAACTTTATCCGAGAAGCAGACAGAGGCCATGGAGAAGATTGTTCCTGGAAAAACAATTGTGGAGTGTAACATTGTGGAAAAGAATAGAAACAGCTTGATTGCAGAGCTTGCAGACTCAAACTTGAGAGGTGTTATACCTTGCGGACAGCTTTCGGATAAGACTTATGATGAGTGCCGTTCGCTTTTGAAAAAGACCAAGGTTGGATCAACCGTCAAGGCTTTGGTCATCTCGAAAGTTCCAAATGGAAGGTTTGTGGACTTGACCCTAAAGCCATCACTGATGAAAGATGCAGCAAATGGTGTCTTGCCATCTGATTATTCCGACATTACAATGTCTTCAAAGGAGCTCCATGGATTTGTCAAGAATGTAACCAGATATGGTGTGTTTGTCTCCTTTGCTAACCAGCTAACCGGTTTGATTCTCCCCAGATATTTGAACTCAAACGATGTTGAGTATCTTGAAAAGAAGTTCTTCGTCAATCAGTCGATCTCGTGCCGTGTTGTCAAAATGGATGATGCCAACAAAAGATTCCTTTTATCCATGAAAGAGTCTAAGGGTGGCGTTATACAGCCTGCAAGCAACCCTGTGGATAAGCATATCAAGAAATTGAACGAGTATATTCCTGGAAGAATTACCAGGGCTGTTGTCAAATCGGTTAAGCTAGCATACTTGATAGTTAGGCTAGCTGACAACCAGCTTGGTCGTATTGATGTTACCAATTTGTTTGACAAGTTTGAGGACATTAAGGATCCAAAGAATCCAACATCACAGTTTAAAGAAGGCGAGATTCTCAAGGTGAAAGTGATTGGATACTTCGATTCCCGAAATCACACCTATCTTACCGAAAACCACAGGCGTTTTGATGAGTCTGTGATAGGACTAAGCGCCAGAAAGGTCGATATTGACACAGGTAAGAATACTGAAAGACTGTATCTCCCAACTATTGAAGATGCAAAGATTGGGGACGAGATTCTAGGATTTGTCAATAACTTTTCGATTGGCGCTGTGTGGATTAGTATGGCCGCCAAGTATAAGGGAAGAGTTTCGTTCATGAATCTCAGCAGTGACATTTCAGTTCTTTCCGACGTCGAAAAAGTTCATCCGTTAGGTAGTGCTTTGAAGTTGAAGATCGTTGATGTCAGCAAGCAGTATTCGACTGTTGAGCTTTCGGGAAGGGCTGACTACATCACTTCTATTGATTCAGTCCATGTTGGTGATCGTGTTCCTGCACGTGTGGTCAAGGTTTATGAGAGTTACGTTTTATTGGAGTTGGGTGACCATGTTGATGCCGCCGCTTACATAACAGAAGCTCTCGATGACTACGATCAGAAGTTGGAGGAGGTTTACGCTCAAAATGATGTTGTTGCTGCCAGAGTTCTTGAAGTTGATAAGCCAAGCAAGAGAATTGAAGTTTCGCTTCAATCCGACACTGCTAAAGATAAATCTATCGACTCCGTTGACAATTTGAAGGTGGGAGATATTGTGAGAGGTTTTGTCAATCGAATCAACAACGGAGGTTTGCTTGTTGCACTTTCTAAAGACGTATATGCGTTTGTCAATGTGGCCAACCTTTCAGATTCCTACTTGAAGGACTGGAAGCCATTCTTCAAGCTTTATCAGCCTGTTACTGGAAAGGTTGTGAGGGCCGATGGTTTGGGTAAGATCATGCTGTCTTTGAAAGAAAGTGATATGTCTGGCAAAGCGCACTTGCTAAAGAGATTTGAAGACCTCAAAGTTGGAGAAATATATGATGGAGTCGTCAGGTCCGTCGTTGAGTATGGTGTTTTCGTTAAGCTTGATGGATGTCTTAACCTTACCGGTTTGTGCTACCACACGGAGATTGCCGACCATCCAGTTAAGGACATTAAGAGCATATTTGGGGAGGGTGATAAGGTGAAAGTGAAGATTCTCAAGTTGAACGCAGAAAAGCAGCATCTTTCTTTGGGTATGAAGGCTTCGTACTTTGCAAATGAGGAGAATGAGGAGAATTCTCAGGCTGAAAAAGAGAATACTGAGAGTGATGCGGAAGAGAACGGAGAAGGTGAAGACGAAATAATGTCGGATGCCTCTGAATCTGAGAAGGAAGAGGACTTTGTTGATGCCACATATGCTAATGACAAGTCTTCTGGTGATGAGGATGCCCCAGCTTTGGAAACGGAAACTGCAAGTGGACTATCTACATCTGAAGGTTTGTCCACAGGCATTGATTGGACAGCTTCTGTTTTGGAGCAGGCCAAGGATGAAGATGAGTCGGATAGTGATGATGAATACGATGAGAACCTAAAGAAGAAGAAGAAGAGGTCCAAGAGAACTAAAATTTCGCAGATCGAGGACAAAACCGCTGAAATCAACACCCGTGCCCCAGAGTCTGTGTCCGACTTTGAAAGATTGCTCTTGGGTAATCCAAACTCATCTATTATGTGGATTCAGTACATGTCTTTCCAGTTGCAGCTTGGTGAGATTGAGAAAGCCAGAAAGATTGGTGACCGTGCCTTGAAGACGATCAATTATAGGGAGGAAAGTGAGAAGATGAACGTTTGGATCGCACTTTTGAATTTGGAGAATATGTTTGGAACAGAGGACACGCTCAAGGATACATTCACTCGGGCTTGCCAGTATATGGATGCGTACACTATGCACAGAAAGCTTGCCTCAATCTACATTTCATCCGACAAGTTTGAGGAGGCTGATTCCATGTTTAAGGTTATCTGCAAGAAGTTTGGATATGATCACGTGATCGTCTGGGTTGCATACGGACGGTTCTTGATTGAGAGATCAAAGCCAGACGAAGCACACCAGGTTCTTGCCAAAGCATTGCAGGTTCTTACAAAGAGAAGTCACGTGGAAGTTGTGCGAAAATTTGCACAACTCGAATTTTCGGAAGGTGACCCGGAGCAAGGAAGATCTTTGTTTGAGGGACTTCTCTCAGATGTTCCAAAGAGATTGGATATCTGGAATGTCTACATTGACCAGGAAATCAAGAATGGAGATAAGAACAAGGTCGAGGATTTGTTTGAGAGAGTCAGTGCAAGAAAGTTAACCAAGAAGCAAGCCAAATTCTTCTTTGGAAAATGGTTATCTTATGAAGGTAAGAATGGTGACGAGAAAGCATCGGACTACGTTAAGGCTAAGGCTGCAGAATATGCACAGCAGCTCGCTGAAAAGAATTAAATTTTTATCGTGTTATAGAAGTTGTTGAATTTAATGTAAAGTATTTGATAAGCATAAAGCTGTAGTTGTTGGTATTATTTGGTATTTTACTTTTTTTTTTTTATTCTCACTCCTTGAGAGTTTCTCTTTCCTTTTTCGGGGTGGACAAAAATATTGTGCCAATAATAAATTAAGTAAACGAGTCCTTATTCACAAGATACTCGTACTCCCAATGAAATATCTTCTTTCTGACCGTAATTACTGTTTTTTGGACAACTATGATGTGGCTTCAAGTTGTTGCTCTAGCTCACCTTCTGTTGCTAATCAGACTGGGGTTGAATTGGCTTTTGAGTGATTTCCAAAAGAAGCCAACTCCTATATTGTTTTCCGAACTTTTGCAGCATTTATCTGACTGCTATCAAAACATCGATGATTCCTACAATTGTGCAATTTCAAAACAAAAAACTATAACAAAAATGGTCTCTAAATATTTTGGAGTATCAGCCTCCAAGCAATTCGACATGTGAGTATTTGAAATGTGAACTTTTATTTTTAAGATGAGGATACTAACAAATAATACTGATCAAAAAAATAGATGCACAAGTAGTGTGTTTATGCTTGGAAAAGACGTCAATCAGATGGCTCTATTATTAAGAATGTGCTATGATAATGCTATGCTTACCGAGGACAATGTGGGATATATGGAGATTTCATATAAATTCTCTATGTATGCCTTTAAACCAGCAATTGCTATCTCAGTAGTCTGTGCACAATTGTTTTGTCTTCTACAAATTACGCAGTTTGCATTCTCATACTTTTCAAATAATGAGACACTGTTTCAAGTTCCCAAGAAAGTGCTCAATACTAAAATTATCCGACAACCTCAGAAACCCCTAAGGTTGAAGCAACGAGAATATAATCTTTTCAAACCAAATTCGAAAGATGAGATTGAGAATCACTTAAAAACGATATCACAAATTAACAAACTACTTGTTGAAGATGACAAGCAAACAGCTGATATCAAAAGCCTGAAATCTCCTTCTGCAGTTAAGAGATTTACGTTTGGAGAAACTCTTATACCTTCAAATAGTATTTGGAGCGTGCAAGCACCAAAGAAGTCAACAACTATGAAGTCGGAGACATTAAAGGTCAAAAATGATAAAGAAATATTGAAAGTCAAAAACGATAAAGAAAATGTGAAAGTTACCAAAGTAAAAAATTCCAAGGTTAGTAGTGGTTCAAAGATGTCATCTGATCAAATCAAAGCAAATTTTAAGAAGAAGGTGTTAGCTTTAAAGAATCAAAATAAAAAGGTTAAGTCATAAATTAAATTATTTAAATTATATACATACGGGCAATACCATAATAAGGTATGTAAAAATATCAAAGCATGATATGTAGAGAATGATTCAAAGATTTAAAGTTTTACCGTCAGGATAGGACTGCACGACAAATTTCCGGATGTGGCTCAAACAGGCAAAGAAGAAAAAAATAAGAGTACAATAGGAAAGGTACAGCGGGGGTAAAAGTAAAATGTGGGAGAGAAGCAAAAACAAAAACAAAAATAAGAAATAAGAAAAAGGTGGGGAAAATGTGCCCCTGCGGGAAATAAACATTGCACACACATTCCCCGGAATGTCCTCTTTGATTTCTTTGGTTATTCTCAACACCAACAATAAACACTCCATATTCAAAGTTTTATCAGGAACTTACGATGCTTAATAAGGTCTAAGGTGTGGGCTGGCCTGAATATTATTATCTACATTTGCATTTACTGCAGTCATGGAAGACACAACCTGTGATAATAATACTAGATACACAATTGTTCTCGATATATTTAAGCCGATTGATTTATTTGAAGAGGGACAACTTGAGCTGAAAACAAATTCAGGTTCATCGAATTCACCCCGTCTAGGTATAAATTATCTTAGAACGGTTCAAAGAAAGAAATTAGTCAAGTATCCTGAGGATTTAAGTTTGGACGCTTGGTGTTCTGAAGTTTACGAGAAAGAGGATATTTTCACGAAACTATCTGGTGAAAAGGCATCAGGACAACAGAAAGAGAAAGATTTGGCGGAGTTTTCAATAGAAAAGCTGGCCACTGAAGAAAAGATATCTTTGCGAAAGAAGGACAATAATAATTTTGTGGACTACAGGTTTTCAAGGGTGGATATTATAGCAGCGGACATGAAGAAGGGTGAGATTATATCCTCAAACGAGCCATTGAAGGCAAAACTACTAGGATATGGTGTTGTACGTCTTTACAAAAACAGGGAGAGTAAGAAGGGGATACTGATGAAAAACAAAGGCGATGATACCACAGTTGCCATTCTGGGAGTTCCATTTTACTTCACGACGAGTGACTTGCTGTTGGGCTTTTTTGATAAGGACGTTCTTGACAATGCATCGCACATGAGGCTTTTAAAGACACAAACACCGAATCGATACATGGTTTTGATGAAGTTTAGAAGTGCACTAAAGGCAAAAGAATTCGTCGACAAGTACAACGGGAGACATTTCAACTCGATGGAGCTGGAGGCGTGCCAGATAATATTCATCAAAGAGATTATTTTCAGGCCTCTGACACACAATATGGGGAAGTTAAGCACCATCCCGTATCTTTTGGATGATCCCTTTACGTCAACAAAGGCTGCAGAAGTCGTTTCAGGCAAGGATGTGAAGAATTCTCCCAGAAGAGGGTCCTCGTCAAGCTTTAAAAAAGACTCAGCTGACAAACCAAGGGAAACAATGGGTCAGGGACCATCTGAATATACAGAATTGGCCACTTGTCCAGTCTGTTTGGAGAGATTAGACGCAACTGTGACGGGATTGCTCACAATTCCTTGCCAACACACTTTCCACAGCAACTGTCTTGCCAAGTGGACAGATGACACGTGTCCGGTTTGCCGGTATTCGAGCCGGCTAGACATGAGAAAGTCGCAGGAGGAAAAACGGGTTGATCGGTGTACGGAGTGCGAGGCCACGGATAATCTTTGGATTTGTCTTCTTTGCGGACATATCGGTTGCGGCCGGTACGATTCAGGCCATGCAATTGATCACTACGATAAAACTTCGCATTGCTTTGCGATGGAAATTACCACGCAGCGAGTCTGGGACTATTCTGGCGATAATTACGTGCATCGTCTAGTGCAAAGTGAGGTGGATGGCAAGTATCTGGAGCTTCCAATCAGAGACAAGCCTCACAAGGGCTTTTTGGGAGAAGATGATGACGATTATGAGGATGATGAAGATGAAGGTGACGAGGAGGATGAAGCCAAGGAGGCGAAGATTGAGAAAATCGGCCTCGAGTATTCCAATATGCTCATTTCGCAGCTCGAGTCGCAGCGGGAGTTTTACGATTCGAAGTTTGCCGAGGTCCAGAATAAGTTCAATCTTGCGAATCAAAACTTGGTGAGTGTGAAAAAGACGTTGGGCGGGTTGAAGGAGAAACTCGAAAAAGTGTCCGAGGACTATCGAGCATGTAAGAAGGTTGATCCGAAGGAACTGTCAGATGTCAAGCGGAAGTACGAGGACGAGAAGTCGTTGAATAAGGCGTTTATGGAGAAATTGTCGTTTCTGACTTCGCAGAATTCGGAACTCCAGGACAAAAATAAGGACCTCGAGGATCAGGTAAGGGATTTGATGTTTTATTTGGACACTCAGAGCAAGCTGAAGGATGCACCTGAGGAGGTCAAGGAGGGCCAAATAGTGATAAAGAAAAAGCCTAAGAAGCACAGGAGGAGTAGGAAGTGACTATTATGAAACATATGTAATTAAAATAACTGAAATGTAACGAATGCAATTAGATAAATAAGCAACGCGCCGGAACCATCATGGGGTTCATGTCTAGAAAAGGAAAAATGCAAAGAGATAGCAAGAGAGAGAGAGAAAAAAAAAAGTAAAAGTAACAAAAACATTGGAAGAAAGAAAAATGATTGTCAATTAAACCAACACGATTTCATCGGAGAACACTCTCGTCCGTATATGAAAAGTTGGTGAAGTAAACAGACTTCTTGACATCGTTATTACCGCTAGGATCAGTCCTTTGAATCGGAATAAATGAGGAGGTACTTGTCGATCTACTTTCTTCAATACTCTCAAACAGAGACTCACCAATTGGAGAGCTTGGAGGAGTAATAGGCATCGAAGTGAACTCTTCATCAAAGTTCTCGGCATCCTCCGGATTAGTGATTATTGGTACAATTGGAGGAGGCAACTTGTCATCATCTTGTGCGATAAGTGCATCCCAATCTATATATCTGAAAAAGCGGTGCTTCTTCACCTTGTCAAACTCCTTATCGCAGTTTATTCTCTTCCTTGGATTCTTGTTGAGCAATTTCCTGAGAAAGTCGTTTGCATCTTGCGAAAGATAAAATGGATACCTGACTTTTTGCTTCACGATTTTATCCATGATCCGTTTATGGTTGTTTCCAATAAATGGTGGTGTTCCAGTTAGCATATCATATAAAACAGCACCCAAAGACCACCAATCACATTGCGAGTCGTAGCATTCTCCCTTCACCACTTCCGGTGCCATGTACTCGGCCGTTCCAAACATGGAGTTGCACTCATTTGAAACCTTGCTGAGTCCAAAGTCTGTGAGAACTAGATGGCCGCGACTGTTAAGCATGCAGTTTTCAGGTTTCAGATCCCTGTATATAACACCCACATTTATGTGCAAATGCCGCAGTGCAAGCACCAATTCTGCCGCGTAGTAACATGCCACTTTTTCAGAGAGCATCCTCTCCTCTCTTAGATAGTGGAAAAGCTCTCCTCCATCCAAATATTCGAGGATCAAGTACACTTTATCGAAATCCTGAAGTGCATAGTACAATTTCACGATGTTGGGGTGTCTCACCTTTTTTAGGATCGTCCTCTCAGTCAATGTCTGCTCATAATTTGTCGCATTGACAATCATAGAGGCTTTCCTGAATTGCTTTTGTGCGTACAACTTACCCGTTTTCTTATGCCGGACCAATAAAACTTTTCCATAACTTCCCTTTCCTAAGACCTTGAGCTGCTTGAAGTCCTGTATTTTCGGTTTTTGCCGCTTCGCCTCCTTCTGCACCCCAGTTTTCTTCTTCTCATTTAGCTTGCCCGCCTCGTTTGGCTCTTCTTCGCTAGAAAGACCCCTACGACTTCCTTGTCTGCTTTCTGCATTATCAGAGTCGTAAAATTCATCCAATGTCACTTTGTAAGACGTTCCTAAACGTTTACCAATGGAACCAACTGAAACGACATTGTTCGAGTTGTGTTTTTTGAAGAATTGCACTCCCTCTCCTTCATTATCTGAGAGGTCTGGAGTGTTGATAGTGCTTAAATCCTCATCTTCTTTATTAATGCTGACTTTATCCCTGAATTCAGAGGCAAGGCTGTCCTCATCGAATTCGAAAACGTCACCCATGCCACCGCGCGTTTAAACACTTCTTAATTAATTCCTTTACCGCCAGATATGTGCTTTTGTTTGACTTGGTAGCATATTAATTGTTAGCTGGTTTGTTATCTGTTGCGGAAAGAACGTGTGAGGATCTGTAGAAAATAAATAAAATAAAAAAAAAGTTGAGACTGAATTTTCAACTTTTCCGCACCTACTGCATTGCTGATTTTTTTTTTTCGATTTTCTCACATTTCTGCTCAGATCTGGACGAAGCATATCTCTGTAAAGCTTCTTGATAGAAGAACACATGTGCAGAAAATAAAGGCAAGACAGCTTGCATTGGCATTATTCGTATTACTAACATTTGATAATTTATTTACTTACAGAATATAACACTAGGAATGGTGAATTTACCACCTCATAATGATGATTCCTCCATGCGTAATCCAGCCAATTGGCCCAAGTCGTTACAAGAGTTTATAAGTCATTCATTTGAGCAGGCAGCAAAGCAAAATATACAAGGAATGGAAAAAAAAAAGTTTCAAGGAGAGCTTAGAAACATAATCAACAAATCTATTAAGGAGAAAAAGGTGTTGATAAATGATTGGACCAAACAAACTCTTCCTACACTATGTCATCCTTATGGGCAAGGGCTGCAATTGTACTGCGATATTGTTGAAAAGAAAAGGGCAAAGAACTTGAAGGGAAAGAAAAAGAGTGCGACGAACAACATGGAGACCACCAAACTTGGCCAGAACAGCAAGGCGGTGTCGATACCAAAGAAAAGAAATATATTCGAGCAGGATGAAAACGATCCAGAAGCGATAAGTGGTGTAGAAGAGGATGGCGACAAAGAGAATCCAAGCAAAAAGAGGCACAAGGCGGATATTAAGGTGTCGAAGAATGTTCTGGAAAAGATACAAGAAGCAGAAGCGGACAAGAATAGGGAAAAGATGAAGAAAGAAGACGAGTTGAGAAGAATTGTAGCAAGAAAAGTTGAAGAAGAGAGAGTTCTAACGGCTGAGAAACAGAAGCAGAAAAGGCTTGCAAAGTTAGAGAGGAAGAGGATGAGACGGGCAATGAGAAAAGCTGCATTAAAAGCCACCCATGAAGCGGATCAGAAGGCAAAACAGAAAGCAATACAAGAAGCAAAACAGAAAGCAGTACAAGAAGCAAAGCAGAAAGCAGTACAAGAAGCAAAGCAGAAAGCAATACAAGAAGCAAAGCAGAAGGAAATGCAAGAAGCAACTCAAAATGTAAACCAAAAGCAGCTGGCAAACCAACCGACGAACATAATCATGGGCAGTGCAGGTACCAGCAAGGAGAAGTTGGATGTTATGAACTCGGAACAGAGGAAGAAGCTCCGGGAAAAGAGATTTGAACGAGAGCTTCAATATGAACCAACCACTGATACACAAACCAGCGATAAAGCAGATCCAGAAGGAAGATTTGTTGGCACATGCGAGAAACTCGAGAAGAAGTATCTTCGGCTTACATCTCAGCCGAATCCTGAGCTTGTGAGACCTGTGAGAGTGTTGAAGCAGACACTTACTCTTTTAGTGCGGAAATACATGGAGCATGCCCACTATGGCTATCTATGCGATCAGTTCAAGTCTCTTCGGCAAGATCTCACAGTTCAGAAGATATGGAGTTTGTTTGCAGCACGAGTTTACGAAGTTCACAGTAAACTTGCGATAGAGTTTGGTGATATGGGTGAGTTCAACCAATGCCAGACACAGCTCAAGCTTCTATATGCGGATTCCAGGTTCCAGTGCATCAACAAGTATGAGTTCTACTCGTACAGAATCTTGTACTGTCTTCTTACCGAGGATCTTGAGGAGGCCTTCAACATCAAACTACAAGTTTTGTGCGAGCTTCCAAAAGATGCAGAAATTCCAGAATTCCTAACACGTGCTTTTGCAGCCTTGAATTTCTCTCTAACGAGCGATTTCTACAGATTCAGCAAGCTTGCAATGAAAGTGCGGGATGAGACTGATGCAGATGAGATAAAGGTAAAAGCAGACTCTCAAACAGATTCCCAAATACAACAAATCTGGTCTGATCACCATCTACTACTAGGACATGGAAAGTGGTATTTCTTCAATAAAATGCTAGAAAACATCATGCATCGAGAAAGAATCCGGACTTTGGACACGATCTGCAACGCTTATAGACAAATCGACAACTCGGTCTTGGGGCAGTTGCTACTTTTGGACAGGGCGCATGATCTTGCGGACTTTTACACAAAGCACAGTCTGGCTGGATTTGTAGAAAACAACAGTTCTGGTGGAATTCTAGTGTGCCATAAGGCAAAATCAACCGTTGATGCTCTGTTCAGGTCTACATTCCAAACAATCGACATCAAGGGCCAGATATAGTTTATTCGAGTTCCGGTCCCAATCCCATCATTGCAAAATTCAGGCTGTTCTGACCCTCTGCAAAACTCATGTACAATTTTATTTTGTCGATGACTTCTTTTGAGTCTAAGATGTCAGAATTGGAATCGCACCTTCCCATATCGACAGGTCCGACTCTTCGTCCATCCAACTCATAGATATGACCATTTCTCCCCTTGGTGAAGCAAATAAAGTGCAAATTGACATCCTCCTCTGCATCAGGTGCTGGGGTTTGTCCCTGCTGACTATATTCGCTGTAAGCGGAGAGAAATAGGTTTGATATGAGATGTGTTTTTCGAGCAAAGTTATTGTAGTTTGTGCACCCTTGTAGTGACCTAATGTCATTAATGAAATTCCATATCTTCGACCTGTCCACGATTAGACCCTCGGGCAAATTGCAAACTGCGTGTAGCAATCCGTATAGTCCACATCCATTCTTAAGGAGTTGCTTAAACCACAAAATATTTTGGATATCGCTGCCATCAGCATGTTGCCGTTTGTCCTCAGACTCCCTGTACTGTTCGTATGCATCCGTAACAGGAAATAGTAAGATGATTGCATTGAGTGGCCGGGGAAGAACCGCTAATAGATCAGGTTCTGTAATTGAGTAAATATCGCAAAAGGCAAGAAGTGGGGAGAGTCCAAGCTTCCTCGAAAACTCGGTGAATATTCTAGGATCCGACTCTAGGGGAACCACAGCTCCAAAGTCTGCATTACCAGCCATTTTTGGATATGTAAAATGTTAAGTTACTGTACCATATCCAAACCATGACAGAGTGCATGCATGTACTTCTCTTATCTTGGCATAATTACATTTTTCTGTTTTTTGTATTTTTTTTTTTTTTTTTTTTGTATTTTTTGTCCTCGGGCAGTGCAACGATAAGAAAGCCATGAAAAATAAATTTGCGGAGATTATCGGTTTATTGCGTATCCATAATTAAATACATACCCACAATTACTTACACATCTACCTCTGTAGATCAACTATACAGACCTTCTGAGTCTTGGGCCCACCGTAAACAATCCCCCACTTGGTTCCCCTGGCTGCCTCTTTGGCCAAAGCATTGTAGATGTTGCTGACAAAAGATCGAGGAGTAGCACTGGAAACACCTCCAACTCTTCTTTTCCATTCTTCAGGTTGGTCTAGCGAAGTTATCGAGATCATATCTAAGACTTCTTCCCTCGCCTCTATGGTAAATATAGGGGCATCTCCAAGGATCGAAAGCAGGCCACCGGTTGCCTTTAGAGCATCTTCAACAATGACCCATTTCTCTTTACGGTTGCTCTTTTTATTGGCATTTGTAGCATGATTGGCCACCACGATCACTTTCTGGTTAGGGTTTCTGATATTTTCGGAGCTGTCCTTATGCTCAGTACCGTCAGGAATCTGCTCATCCGACTCATTCGAGGCCTCAGTGTCGGCAAGTCCGGTAGTTTCACTTTTAATTATCTTCATCAAACCTTTCAAATCAACATCGAAATCCCGAGAAGCATCCAAGTTCTTCAATCTGAGTGGCTTATACTTGGATGAGCCACTGCGACCTTGTCTGAGCAACAACTGCAGCGTTGTTTGGGCCTTCACGATTAGCAAATACTTCACGTTGCATTTCACAGCCTCTGCCATCATATCGTCAGTGGTAAGACAGTTCTTGGTGACATCGGCACTAATGCCATAAGACCACATGTAGTTCAACAGGTAAGGTATGACCTCTTTCAAGGCAGCAACAGAAAACGTTCCAATAAGAATCTTACACTCACGTGGGTTCCATGCGAGCCTCAGCTGTTTGTCCAAGTGCTTCTTCTTCTTTCCTCTGTGGTGCCTTATGGCACTGATGTACTTCTTCATCGAATTGTAAAAGAAGTCCCAAGCCAAACGCATTCCTACAGCAGTTGGTAACGTGCGTGGAGACTTGTTGCGGGCCAATGAGCCAATCAAATGCGTGTATCTTCCACCGGCACAAAGTATTGATCTTGCCTTATCCTCGTAGATTGCCGTGAACATTAATCCACCGCGATAAAACGACGCATTATATCCGCTGAATGGACAAACCTCAATCGCTAGATCGATCTGGAAAAGCTTCAAGTACCTCACAACCCTCGCAATATAGTTTAAGGCGCTGTCAATTCTGCTTAGCAACGGGCTGTCCAGCATGAGCTTGTGTATTTTCGCACGCACTACGTCAAGTGGTGAGCAGAACTGAAACTGGACTAACTCATTCAACACGGTCGACGGTATGTTCAACTCCTCCTTTAATGTGGATGTAGCATCCTTCATGGTTCGGCTGTAGCCCACTTCAGATAGAATACGTGCCACCATAAGCTTTTGTGCCCCTTCAATTCCACAATGCTCAAGTATGGTTTCCATGAGATTGCAGTGGTTGAGGATTATCTTCACGTTGCACTTTCTGATGAACGGGAAGATGCACACGATCTCATCTATGGCCTTTATGCACTCAGCATCCGAAAACGGAATGTACTCGGGTGCATCGGTTGAATGATTCACGATGTCAAAGTCCGCCTCTCTGAACTTGATCGGACCCGAGCCTTCATCGTTTGCTCTGGAGCGATAAACATACTCAATTCGAAACATCTTATGGACTTCAAGCTTTCTCCTTCCAAGCAATCTTGCCATTGGAAGAGTGAGATCGTACGGAAGCTGCAAAACAGAGCCTGCTCTATCCAAAACATCGTACACCTGGTAGCTTTCGTCGTAAAGTGGCGTCTTGGGGAAAAGAATCGAGTTGTTATCGTAGAACTTCACGGCCCCATGCGTTTCAAACACCTTGGAGATCTGCTTTTCAATCGTGCTGTGAAGCAAGTACTCCGTCACATCCGAGTTTGTATCCTGTGTATAATCGCCAAAAAGCAAGTCACGTGCAAAACTGTACGGCTGTGAAAAGAGGATGTTCCTAGCCTGGTGATGCCAGGACGAGGAAGGATCCACTAATGCATTCAAAGCCTCCTTCATGAGATCATCCTGCTGCTGAACACGGATCAATCCACTTTGCAGCAACTGCTTTGCCGATGGTCTTTTCTCCTGGTTGTGATTTAGCAACATCCTTATGATTTTCTTCTCAGTGGCCAAGCGCTTGGAGTCAAAATCAACTGGAAAGACGATTTCAGGGGTCCTTAGATTCTTGATCGCATTGTACCGCTCCATTGACGTCTTGAGCTTATACACCATCTCGAAAAAGATGATACCAAGCGAGTATAGATCCACCTTCTCGTTGTATGTACCGCTTCCATTCAAAACCTCCGTTGCAATATAAAGCGTGGTTCCTATGTTTGAAGTTAAATCCTCATTGGATCTATCAGCCTCCGGGACTTTAGCAGCAGTTGCCGTGTTGTGCATATTTTTGGCCAAGCCAAAGTCACCAACCTTAACATTGTTGCTGCGGTCGATGAAAATATTCATTGGCTTCAAGTCCCTGTGAATAATTCCCTGTGCATGAATATGGCTTAGTGCCTCGAGGATTTGCCGTAGGATTCTCCAGTAATTATCGGGATCATCCGGAAGTCCCTGCTGTATGAGATCAAAGAGCGTGCGGTTCTCACAGTACTCCATTTGGATAAATAGAACACTTCTCTTCTTTGTTCGCCTTGGCTGGATAATGGTCCTGTTGCTTTTCTCCCTTGCACCAATAGTGTATCCTGCAGAGTCGTCGCTTTGTGAACCAAAGGTAAACGGGTCCTCACTAGACTCCTCTGTTTCTGAAGTTGTAGCAATGTCCTGACTTGAGCTGCCAGAGTACTCAGTACTGCTATCATTCTGATCCTCCTCCTCACCTTCATTGTGACTTTTCCCATTCTCATCCTCATTCTCATCCTCACTGGTATCGGAAAAGTCAAAATTCAACTCCGGGTTCATCGAGCTCGAGATGAAGTCCGTGAAACTTTGACTGTTTGTGTTCGTGTTAGCATTTGGCCTTGCGGGAGGAACAAGAGACGGAGTTGTGTCCTCATCATCGACACTATCGGTATCCACACTTTCGTACTCATCGGTGTCCTCATCGAAACTCTCGATTGCATTCTCGTTGTCTGCATCATACGCATAGTCGTCCTCTAACCATGCCGCATAGTACCGGACCACATACTGGTGGTTAAGGCGTGCCAAAAGCATCACCTCATTCATAATCTTGGCCAACTTGTCCTCCGTGTGGCGGATCTTCTTGATCGCATAAAACCGGCCATCCAACTTGTTTCGAGCCTTCACCACCTCCCCAAAACCACCTTTTCCTAGTATGCCAACTTCATCAAAGTCCTGTGCATAACGTGAAGTTGTTTTTCGTTCAGATGCAAAGTTGGAAGCACCAAACGAGTCTCGTTTATATCGTACCACTGGTTTCCGTTGAGCAGGAATCATGATAACAGGCTCATTCGAGATATCCGAGAATCCAGAGACACTTTTGGCTCCCGAGTCTCGCACAACACCCATTGAAAGCTCGCGTGAAGAGCCTATACTGCCCCTATTAGCATCAGCATTGTCATAAGATGTGTCACGAAGTCCAGCGAGAGGGGATACATCCAGATTGAGACGAAGAAACTTCGCCGGAAGTAGTTCTAACGGATCGGGTCTCTTCCTCAGCTTCACCTGGAAAATACTCTCTAAAAAGCTGCGAAGACTATCGTCCAAGTTGACGCAGTCGACAAGAAAATCAGACGGATTGCCAAACTGGTATATCACATCGGCACCCAGTACCGTCTGCAAAAATGCAACTCCAATATCCCAGACGTCTGTTTTCCGCTGGGGCTTTAAGAACCTCGACGGAACTTTCGGGTCTATTCTTTCCGGTGCAGTCCAACCATTTGTTCCAAACGGAATCAGATCCTCATCATCGTCAATTCCAACATCAAAAGCGTCTTTCGTCTCGTCGTTCGGATACATGTGGAGCATATTCAGCAGAGTGTATCCGTAAAAAGTGGATGAGAGCTTTGGTGTGGATGTCCTCATCCCCCCATGCTCAGCCATCAATATAGAGTCCAAGGTGATGCATCTGTGCATAAGACCATTCTTGTGCAAGTATTCCAGACTCTCAAGAAGCTGGATGGCCCACTCCCGGGCAGTGTTAATGTTAACAAATGCCACCGTCGAAAGAAGTGACCCTAACGATTGGCAATAGCCACTAAGAATCCGTATTTTCCAGATGGTCATGTCCGCATCTTGTGCCACAATCTTCTTCGAGACCTTCCTGGACGACGAGTTCCTCATCGTGATGTTTCCCTCTGAGTTCACCTGCAACTTCTCAATGCTAAATGCGTGTACCTGGTCGATATTCTCGTGCTTCAACCTCATTACTGCCTGCAACTCCTTCTCCAATGTAAGCATCATCTTTTTGCCATGCGAAGTGTTCCAGAATGGGTTTGTTAGCTCCACCTCAGTCAACAGATACTCCATATTCTTCCTTAGGTCATGCCCAGCATGGCCATGTGCCCTATTGGAGACCTTTCGCTTAAGTTCTGCCGACCGGAGAAGTTTATCCGACGCCGACCCCTTCCTTACGTACGGCCTCACAATGAACTGCTTGGAAATCGCCTTCAAAAGACCCGTCGGCTGGATTGGAACAAACCCGGTCACTGTTCTAAACTGAAATTGTACATACTGCATTTCCACTCTGATCGGTTTATCGAATATGTAGTAGTACGACCCGGCACTTTGAAGCTCCTCCTGTGTGGGGACAAGCGATTCATCGTCTGTCGTAATTGTGGAGCTTTCTTTAACTGATTGGTCGGAAGAGCCCGGTCTTCCCTCATTATTTCTTCTTTTCAGCTCTCTTTCAACCATATGATCGAGCATTTCCTGTTCTTTGGCCCTTTCCTGTTCAAATTCCTGCTCTTCTCTCTTCTGCTTCTGTTCCAGCCTCCGTTTTTCCAACTCAAGCCGATTCACGCGCTCCTCCTCCAAAGACTCTGTCCTGGCACTTTCCTGTATTTCATCTATGTACTCTTGAATTGTCGAAGTTATAGAATATATTGCCGGCTGCCCCTTTTCGTCCTTCAATATCTGATTACATTGCCGCTTTATGCTGTCCATCTGCGAGCCCATGATGTTCTTGGGCTCCTTAAACTTAATGATAGGTGCTGATTGAGGATATGTTGCGGTAAATTCTACACTTACTAGCAATGATAACACCGGCTCTTTTTCACTGTCGGATGAAAGTGTGATCTCAAACTTCGGATGAGGCTTCTGGTTCCATGCAGATGTCTTCGGAGTCAAATCAACCAAGATATCTGGATAAATTGCCTTAAGTGCATGAAACTCATCCATCTGATCTCTGTAATATTGTTCTAACTGATCCATCCTTTAAATTCAATTCTTTCTTTTTTCCTTCTTTTCAATTTACTCCAGTTCAGTTTCCACCATCTCTTATCTGGATATAGTAACGAGAGAAATTTCTGTGCGTAAAAACTTCTAAACTCTACTCAACAACTAATCCTGTGATTATCGGGCTATTATTTCCAACCTCCAGGATCGACGGTGATCGCGCTATCGAGCTTTTTATTACTTATTCGTATTGTTACTACTTTTTCTTTACCCGATTTCTGCACTGCCCGCACATTCCCCATCCTGTTCATATCAGCGGGTCGATCGACGTGCAAGAATTCGTGTACACCCTGTCGTTCTTCTATTTCATTTTTTTTTCAACCTTTATTCTTACAGACTGTTACTTGTACAAGTTGGCCATACGCTTTCTCATTGCATTTTATATTTTTGGAAAGCCTAGCATTCTCAAAGATTGTCGGGATACACTTCTAAGAATGGACGGCTTGAAAGAGAGGAAAGAGGCATTTGTAACTGGGCTCACCGGGGGTACAATTACAGATGTGTATGTGGTCACATCTATATCGGCAGTTTCATACTTGATCTGGTGCATCATCAAGAAAAGAACAAATTTATTTGAGAATCCACGGTCGGTGCTCAGCCAATTGCTTGATTTTTTACTTAACTGGAACAACTTGTTATTGGCAGTGACTATATATGCGAATAACATCTCGCTCTTGACATTCTTAATCTTAATTCCTGCTGTTTTCATTTTGCTGACATCGAAATCAAAAAAGTATGTTCAAAGGGTTATTAGGATCAATTTTAAAACACTTACAGTGAAGGAATATCTTCCATTTAAATCATACATCACGATATACAGGTCTCAAATGATGATTCTTACGTGTATTTGCATTCTTGCCGTGGATTTTCCAATCTTTCCCAGAAGATTCGCAAAAGTGGAAACTTGGGGTACTAGCTTGATGGATTTGGGAGTGGGATCATTTGCATTTTCAATGGGAGTTATTACTGCCAGAGCTTATCTTCGCCAGCATTTCCTTGGAAAATATTCATATTTCAGGAATCTTTTCCGCGCAATCAAAGGATCTCTTCCTATTCTTGGACTGGGTGTTTTCAGATTGTTGAGTGTGAAATATTTCAACTATCAGGAGCACGTTACTGAATATGGCAAATATTGGAATTTCTTTTTCACTTTGGGATGTCTTCCACCCCTTACTAATCTTCTCTCCCCAATAATCTTGAAGGTTTCTCCATTAATTTTAAGTCTCACAATTGGTACTACATACGAATACATCCTTACCAATAGAGGATTGATGCGGTATATTATCTCGAGCCCAAGAGTGGATTTTCTATCCGATAATAAGGAAGGTATCTTCTCATTGATCGGATACTTCTGCATTTGTCTTAACGGTCTTGCTTTAGGATCGATGATTTTAACTGTGGTTCCAACACCACACAATCTTACTAAAATGACTAGCTCGCGTGAGGATTTGATGGCTTATCATAAATCGGGAAAAAAGAGCTGTGATTTCACCTTTACCCCCGTTCAAGGACTTACTCTCATATCACTTCTATATCATGTCTTATACTTACTGGGTGACAAATACTATAAATACGGCGTTTCTAGAAGAATGACCAACATGCTTTACGTTCTCTGGGTCTCGGCTTATAATAGTACCTTTTTGCTTTGCTACAAACTCATTGAAAACTTTGTCTGGGGAGATGTTAAAGTCCAGTATGTTGACGATAAAACATCTGCCAAAAAGCCAAAAAACACCGATTTGAGTGTTATTGATCCTTCTGTATCCGTTCCTAGTGCTCTGACAGCCGTCAATAATAACAGTTTGGTTCTTTTCTTGGTTGCCAATCTTTTAACTGGTGTTATCAACATGAGTTATGATACATTAGATTCCTCAGACTGGTCTGGAATTCTTGTTCTTATGGGTTATACCTTTATTTTATCGACATTTACAATGGTGCTGTATCATCTGGGAATTAAGCTTAGGTGAGCATTATATTACTTTCAATACCAATAGTGTATATTAGAAAGATGATGTAGTAGAAGAAAAAAATGAGGAGAAACGTGCTGCGCGCGGCTTAAGTAGAATTGTAAGTAACTTTTTTTTATTTTATTTTTATTTTTATTTTTTTGTCATTCGTAATTTAACGGTCAGAGCTTATCATGATTTCATATCTAGAAGTGATAGTGTACTAATAGAAACCTGCTGTACTTGATAAATACTACTATCATTAACGGTAACAACATCGTATAAAACACAATTGACAAAATGCCCCTATCTGAAGAAGTAAGTTCGATCAAGATGTGTTGATACTGAATGAACTTATTACTAACTACACATTCTTACAGATCTTATTTAAAACAGCCCTTAAGATGACGTCGTCAAAGCTTCGATTTAAAGCCAATAAGACAAGAACTTTGAACAAAATGGCCTTAGGGTCTGTTTCAAAGGATTTAAAAAGTTTGGCTGGTACCAAAGGGCCAAAATTCGACAGAGGACTTTTACTTATCAAGATACGGATTTCAAAACTAGTCAACGATGATAACACGGCAGATATTTACGAAATCCTTGTAGTTGATTGTGAATTAATGCTTTCGAAATTGAACAGATTGTTAAGTGTGAGACATGACAGGAAGAATGAGGAAATTCAAGGAGGTGATGAAACTGTGAATAAGTTAGCAAGAAAGATGATGTTTGCCTCAAATTACGTGAACATCAAGGAATTTAAGAAGCTTGTGACTCTTCTCATCAATAAATACGGTAAATTGTATTATGAAGAGGCTGTCCAAAATTATGGGTTGGATGAAACGTCAAAAGCGGATGAAGACTTCAGAAAGAAATGTACAGAAGATAATGTCGATGAGTTGACAGAAATGTACCTGAAAGAGTTTTGTGACACATACAAGATTGATTTATATGGGGAGGGGTTGTACAAAGATGAAAGTAATTCGAGTGATGATGATTCGGATGGTGATATAGCTGAGAAGGAGGACGAGAACAAAAGTGGAAATGGTAATGATAAGAAAGAAAAAGACCAAAGCAAAAAAGGTGATGACATGGATGATCTCAAGAAGAGATTTGAAGCGTTGAAGAGAATTTAGATACATGACAGAGATTCAAAATAATAAAAGAATGTACATTAAGATAGAAGAAGAGTACAAAGTAAGTATATAGCAGTAAAAAGTAAATGATGCGAACTACCTGCGGGTAGTATGTAGAGAAGAAGAAGAAAAAAAGAGACCTAAGTCTAAATTAGTATTATCCATCAGCATTCATATCGTTTTCAATGGGTTCATGAGGTATCAACATAGGGTCCCTTCAATTTAAAAAGTCCTTTAGCGTGATCGGTCTACCGTCACTGACCATGGCCTCTGAATTTCCATAAAACAAAGCTCTTTTATTTAAAGCTCTGGCATGTCTAGGCTCACACATCTGTTCATCAACGTTATCCAGGCATGCCAAGTTGAGATTATCGCTGTTGTATCTATATGGGAAAACAAGGTTGTGACGGCGGCGTCCAAGACTTATTGAGGAATCATCCGATGGCACGTCTATCTTAAGATAATCGGAAATCCTGATAGATGTTTCTGGAATCATCGAAGGCTTGTTATACTGGGGTAACTCCAGTGGGTAGCATGAAGCAAATTCTGGTTGGCTTGTCTCATCTGCCAATAATTTGAACGAAGATGTAGGAGAAATGAGATCACAATCGCTGGAGTTTCTGTTGAAAGATGAAGAATCGAATGTTTCCTCATCCTGCTGATTTCCACTATCCAGTGAAAGATCATCTGAACTGTAATCAGCAAGAGACTTGTCAAGTGATGCATTCACTTCTGTTCTTGAACCGTGCTCAAGTTCAAACAGATCGGTACTGGTTGCAGTATCATCCATTTCCTTAGCAAGTCTTATCAAATGATCCACAGGTTCCAAACCAGTTGGAACTTCGGACAAGGTTTTTTTCACCTGCTCCGGATCTTTCTGACTCTTTCTTGTGTAAGACTCACCGCGTTTTATGGCCAATGATTTGTCAGATTCATCATAAATCTCTAGACAATCACTCAAGTCAGAAAGATTATCGCTGTTCTCATCTTCTTCCATTTTTCTTCCAAGCTCAATCATCTGCCTTTGTTTCTGAAGTCTTATTTCAGAGTCTGCGTCGATTCTGAGAGATGATGGATGTGGAACACAGTTCGTTTGCTTGAAGAAATTATTGAAGCAAGATCTAAAGTCGCGTCTTGAGCATCTCTTCTTACCCTGTTTGTCATCTTCCTCGATCTTGATTCCCCTTAATTTTCCAGATTCTGCACTTTCTTCATAGTCTGAAGTTGAAGTCACATCACTCAACTCCGATTCTTCTTGGTTCTCGTCAAACAGGCCTTCATCATCTTCGGACAATTCTGGTGATAATGGTTCGATATTTGAATAGGAGGATTTCTTGTGTTTTGGCGACAACTTTAACTTTAGCGTGATTTTAGACTTCGACTTCGATTTGTTCTTTTGTTTCGTCTTTGATTTACACTTTGCTTTCGAAATCCTTCTTCGCTTCAAGTTGTGTGTCGATTGCTTCGACTTTGATTGCGATTCTGCCAATCCTCTCTTTCTAGTTGTTAAGCGTGGCATGCTTGTGAATTTTCAGTGGCTAGCTTCTCGAATATGTAGATAGCACTCCAGTGGACCAATGTTACACCTAGGTAATTAACTTAAGGAAAAGAATATGATGCTTTTAACGTCTTGGCTTCACATCAATTCCCCTATGAACTATTTTGCAGTCGTCAAATAGATAATCGCTACATCTCGAATGAACAATGGAAGAAAATTTTTTACAATCGAAAGCGGCAAAGTCTAATCGTTACAACAATGAAATTGATTGATTTAAAAAAATTTTTGAAAATTTTTTGAAGAAAAACTTAACAATAGAAATGTGAAGGAAAAAGTAGAAACCGTTTCGATTGTTAAGCAGAAATGGCGTACTACTAAGGTTGGTGAGGTATAAACATCAGAAAATAAAACGTACTCAGACAATATATATTCGACCCTATAAAACAAGAACACGATCCTGAATACAGTGTCAATTCCATCTAGACTCAAAGCTTTTTCCCCTACTTTACCTGGTTTAAAATCATCAATTTGAATTTGCTTTTACGTCAAATTTCTACGCATACTTTGAATATTGGTGAAAGGCAATCCGCTTATTGAAACTTCTCCGTTCACTTTGGAGGCGATGATGTCTAACAAAGTAACTCGATATTATTCCAACGGGAAATTTTATAATTATCCGGCACCAATCCTCAATGGCATCTCCTATTGTAGGTGGAGGAAAAAGTAAAAAAAAAAAAAGTGAAAAAAAAAAATACGACAGAGCCATTCGGCACTACCACATAGTGCAATTAATTATCTCTATTTACATTATGTACCCAATATTTACATGTATTAAATGAAGGCAAATAAAAAACCACAGATATTTACAAAAGAAACACGATAAAATCAAGCACCGCTGAAACTTAGAAAATGGACAGCAAAAGAAAGAGTAAAAATAAAAATGTCTGATATTATGAGCTGCAACCAGGAAACTTAAAAGTCCGCAAAGAAACCGATGCAGGTGTATTAATTAATTAGCACACTGTAGTCTGAACCTCGATCTATCAGTTTTTCGGCTTGTCCGCAGTCTTTTCATCCTTCTTTCCATCGCTGTCACCATTTTCCTTTTTTTTTGGTTCAGCCTTCAGAGCCAACTTGTTCTTCTCAACATGAACAGTCACCTCCATATTATCTCTGATATCACCAGTGAGAATCATCTTTGACATTGGATTCAACAATGCTCTTTTAATTAATCTGTTAAGAGGCCTTGCACCGTACTGAGGCTCGTATCCATTTTGTGCAAGCCAGTCCTTAGCTTTGTCTGTAAGCTTTAGTACAATTCTCCTATCATCAAGTCTCTGTTGGATTTCCTTAACCCTCAAGTCGACGATTCTTCTAAGAGCTTTCTGTGACAACTTGTTGAAAATCACAACATCGTCAATTCTGTTAATAAACTCCGGTGGATAAGTACTCTTTAACAAGGCCTCGATCTTCTGCTTGTCAGGATGATCCGAAAGCATTATATCTTGGCCAATGTTCGAAGTCATGATGATCAAAGTATTACGGAAATCGACATGATTACCTTGTGAATCGGTCAAGGTTCCTTCATCCAACACCTGTAAAAGCAACTTGGAAATGTCTGGATGTGCCTTCTCAAACTCATCAAACAAGACAACCGAATAAGGTCTTCTTCTCACCTGCTCAGTCAACTCACCACCTTCTTCGTAACCCACATACGATGGTGGAGCACCTATTAACCTCATAACGGAATGCTTTTCCTGGAATTCTGACATGTCGAATCTGATAATTGCATTCTCATCATCGAATAAGAACTCAGAAAGGGCCTTTGTAAGCTCAGTCTTACCAGTACCAGTTGGACCTAAGAACATGAAGGATGCAATTGGACGTTTTTCGCTGATCAATCCCGCACGCTGCATTCTGATGGCATCAGAAATGGCTGTTATTGCTTCGTCTTGACCAATAACGCGATTCCTCAACGCTTTTTCCATAAACAGCAACTTATCCTTCTCTCCACGCATCATATTTTGCACTGGAATTCCAGTAGCCCTCGAAACGACCATGGCTATATCATCTGAAGTAACAGATTCATGTAGAAGAGGACCTGCACCATCATCTTTCTTTGCAGCAGAGTCTTGCTTTTTCACCAAATCATTCAACTTCTTCTCCATCGATGGAATTGTCGCATATTGTAGCTTGGAAGCTTCTGCAAAGTTACCCTCTCTCTGCATAGTCTCCAATTCGTGTCTCGATTGCTCCAGCTTCTTCTTCAACTCCTTGATGTCCTCAAGGTCCTTCTTTTGCGATTCCCAGATCTTTGTCAATCTGCCTAACTGCTCCTTTTTCGACTTCAACATCGACTCGAGTTTTCCCCTTCTTTCCTTACTGACAGGATCCGTCTCTTTTCTTAACGACTCCAACTCGATCTTGATCGTCATAATCGATCTGTCCAACTCCTGAATACTGTCAGGCTTCGACTCGTGCTGAAGTCTCAAAGCTGAACATGCCTCATCAACCAAATCAATGGCCTTATCCGGTAAGAATCTGTCCGTGATGTATCTGTTGGAGTAAACCGCAGCCGTCACAAGTGCATTATCCTGAATTCTGACACCATGATGAACTTCGTACTTCTCCTTCAAACCTCTCAATATACTAATTGTATCTTCAACTGTAGGCTCCTTGACAAGAATCGACTGAAAACGACGGGCCAATGCAGTGTCTTTCTCAATGTACTTCTTGTACTCATCAATAGTAGTGGCACCACAGCATTGAAGCTGTCCGCGAGCCAAGGCTGGCTTCAAGAGATTTGAAGCATCAATTGATCCCTCGCTCTTTCCCAAGCCCAAAAGCACATGCAACTCATCAATGAACAATATCACCCTTTCGTTGACCTCTTTTAAAACCTGCTTTAATCTCTCCTCAAACTCACCACGATACTTTGCACCGGAAATCAAGGATCCCAAGTCCAATGCTATCACCTTTTTATCTTTCATCGATTCCGGAACTTCGCCTTTTGTGATTCTTTGAGCTAATCCCTCAATAATTGCCGTCTTACCCGTACCGGCATTACCTATAAGAACTGGATTGTTCTTTGTCCTTCTCGATAGAATCTGAATTGTTCTCCTGATCTCATCATCTCGGCCAATCACAGGGTCCAATTTTCCCTGCTTAGCCAACTCTGTCAGATCTGTACCATATTTTTTCAATGCTGGTTCAGCTTGCTTTGGATTCATCTTCATCTCGATTCTTGATGGTCGAGATGTGGAAAACTGCCTTGTTGAAATTAAAGGTAATGCCATAAGCTTAGGTTTTGCCCGAACCCCATCCAAAATCAATGCTGCCTGTTTATCTGACACATTTGATCGAAGTAATGAAGTTTGTACATTGCTATATGGTCTCATGCAACTTATAGATGCTGCTATTGCAGTGTTCCGCTTGATTCCGTTATTATGAGTCAACGAAGAAAGAATAGCTCGTCTTGCACCAGTTGGTACTCTAGACTTTATAGCACCGAGCATTCTAATAACTTTGTTTTAAATCTAATATATACTGCAATGAATTGCCACAAAAAAGCAGAAACAGAGAGAGGTAAACGAAAACAAACAGCTGAAAATTAAAAAAAGTTGAATAAGAAGATCCCCTGCTCGAGCAACAAATTCTATGGAGCACCCCGCGCTTTTATACAATTTTAAACTCCGTAGACTCCGTCGTAATATGGTGTAGTGGTGCATAAAATTTGCCTGAATTTGCCTGATTTCGGGATTTTGCATTTTTGCTGGAAAGTTCTCCGGAGATCTGGATTCTAGAAAGGTGTTGCACAGAAGACGGAAACTGATTTAAAATGTATTTTATCATACTCTACATCAATCTGAGCAATATGGCAAAGTCTTGTTCTGGAAAAATTACGGAATTCCAAAGGAAGAAGAAAGAATGTGAAAAGATGACAAGTAGGTTTGTCCAGTAGCATCTAGCGGAGAGAAAGAGCGAACTGGCAGTTTTTCTTCTTCAAATATAGACGCGTCTATTGGAGTCGTCGGTGCTTATTCTTTTTTTTTAAGCGGTGCCTCACCTCATTCGAGCCCATTAGGATTCGTTTTGTGCCACATCAATTTATTAGTTGAATAAAGTATTTCCGCAATATCAAATCATCATTCCAAATCATAGACAAAGGATAGACGCAATATTAGATACATTCACTCAATCAACAATGCTGGGTGTTCGTTCTGGTTTAATTAATGGACTACGGCCAGCATTAAGACATAATTTTATTCACCAAGCAGTATTGGCCAACAGTTATAGATTTTACACAACAAAGAAGCCGAAGGCACCAAAACAAGTGAAAAAGGAAGACATAGGTTTTGCATTTGACATTGATGGGGTTCTTATTAGAGGAAAGCACCCTATCAAGGAGGCAACTGAGGCTTTAAGCTTTCTTTCAGCCAATAAAATACCGTTTGTTCTTTTGACAAATGGAGGTGGAGTTTTGGAAGCTGATCGTGTAGCATACTTGAACAAGCTCTTGCATCTCGAAAAGCATCCAATTAACCAGAATCAGATCATTCAATCGCATACTCCACTAAGGACCCTTATCACAAAGCATCACCGTGTTTTGGTGGTAGGAGGTCCTGCTGACAAATCGCGTGCTGTTGCCAAGCATTACGGATTTCAAGAGGTGCTAAGACCGGTTGATATTATAAGAGCCAATCCAAGTATTTGTCCATATCATCGATACACTAAAAGGGAGATTCAGGAGTGGAGTATTCCGCCAAATGAGGCTAAAGTCAGTGTGGATGATCCATCTTGCAATGAGCCGATTGACTCCATTATGGTTTTCAACGACCCACGGGAATTATTCTCAGATATTCAGATCATCATCGACTTGCTGAATTCGGAATTTGGCCAGCTTGGAACAAAGCGGATAACGGGTAAAGCGAAGCCATCCATTCCGATCATCTTTTCGAATGATGACCTTTATTGGGCAAATGACTTTAAGTTACCGCGCCTTGGCCAGGGTGCCGTCAGAACTGCCATTGAGGCTTTGTATGCTAAAACAAATGACGGCGTTAAGTTGCAATCAACGGTACTTGGAAAGCCATTTAGAGTTTCGTATGATTACGCACATCATATTCTTATAGACTGGAGACATAAGCTCCAAACTGGTGATGTGAACACTGACGCCTGCCTACCTGAGCTTAATGATCCGCCAATCAATTCTCCGTTCAAGAATATCTACATGGTGGGTGATAATCCAAGAAGCGATATTAAGGGAGGTAATGACTATGGATGGAATACCATATTGGTGAGAACTGGTGTTTACAGAGATGGAGATTTTGTCGTTGACCCCTCACTTCCTAAGCCAAACTTCGGAATAGCCGATAATGTCCAGGAAGCGGTTGAGCAGGCTTTGAAAGCCAATGATATACTATGACGTGTAAATATGAGTTAATTTATATTGGTGAGAGATAAAAAGAAGAGAGAAAATAAAAAAGGTGTCTATACGATGAAGAATAGTGTTATTGTACATCCTATCGTAAAAACGGAGAACAGTAAGAAAAATAAATGTATAGCACAAGGGAACCCAGAACAACCCGAAGAAGTAAAGCAAACAACAACAAAAACACCAAAACGCAGCATGATATTGAAAAGAAAAATAAAGAGAGAATGACAGTGAGTCCACCAAGAGAAAAAAACGCATGTTTGTCTCGAGCGCCATCTTAAAAAAAAGGTCTATGAGGAGTCGTTCTTGCAAAAGAAACATCAGCAGCGTTCATTAAGACAGCAAAGAGTAGACAAACTGCACCACATATGGAGAAATCTAAACTTTGGAGGCAACAGTCTGTTCTTTACGGAGCTTCAACGCATTCCTCTCAAAGCACTTGTCCTTGCATGTTTTCAATCCCTTGCAGTTGTGCTTTTCAAGAAGTCTATGCTTGGAGCAAAACCGGCCTTTGCAGAATTGACATTCGCCCGTCAATCTCAAAGCGGTAGCATGACATGTGCCAAATGAGCATCTATTCTTGCCCTTTGACTTTGACTTCGATCTCGACTTCTTCCTGGTGTGCCGTATAGTGTGTTCCTGGTCTGATTCACTCTGAGAAATGCAAGACACAGCAGACTCCGAACCTAACTGGCTTTGCAAGTGTTCTGAATCCACAACATCAACAACAGGTTTGCTGCCAGCTGTCAAGTACACTGTTGAATTCGAGTCGGAAGTAATTCCATAACTCTTTAAAGTACTTGTGAATTCCATCTTCTCACCGGAATACCAAAGCTTTGCTGTATGCCTTGATAAGCCAACTTTAGGGGGCAGCGCCACTAGTGAAGCAATTTTGAGATCCTCCACTGTAGAATTATCTGGCACTGTAACGTGGAAAATCTGTTCGTTATTAAGCTTGATGATAACCTTCATGTTTGATTATCAAATAGTTGCTTGGGTCTTTTTTTGGTTCGGAGGCAAACTCGAGTGATCAAACGGATTTGTATATTCTAGTTGATGGTTTGTAATATGTATACGGTGGCAAATCACTGATTTAGTATCAGCCAGAGATGTGTTTTTTAAGTTTGAAAAATATGTAAAGTTAAACTGACACCAGTCTATTTCAAAGAGATGTAAAGGGGGAAAATACAGGATAAGAATATGTTGTTATTTTAAATATGAATCATAAAACAAAAAAAAGTAAACCGACAGTTTTTTTTTTTTTCCTTAGGATATATATAGTTAAAGTGTATCTGTCGCCCATCGTGTAAACAATAGGAGGCCAAGGGATAAAGTTCGCTCTCTTGCCGTTATCGCTGCCAGATAAGGACGCAGAACTTCCAGAAAAAACAAATTTTGAGAATGTAGGAAAAAGAATGTAGTCATAGCCACTACAGGTCACAGGAGCAAAATGGTATGTCCTGGGTTACGAAAAAAAAAAAAAGAGATTCCGAATTTTTTTTTTTGGTGGTCTGTGGGCTGGTTACAGCACTAACAAAAAGTAACATCTCATTGGTGTGCTGATTGCGGACCATTTCACCTAATAATATTTATTTCTCCTGAATTTGAGATCCACATGTTTGTTTTGCTTGTTCCAATCTGCTCTCCCCAACTTCCTTAATCGGTCTCTCTCTATTTTAAATGCCGCTTTCATACCCTATAAAAAAGCAGGCGCGGGAAGTATTTGGTTAGTCCTATTATACATCTTAGTTACTACACGTATTATATTAAGCCGTGATCTTCTTCTAAGGAATTACATGTTTTATACATAATCGTCCCGTCTGCTCATCAAGCAACTAGTTCAACCTATTTTGATCAGAAATTAATACGAATCCTTACCCTGCACGAAGCACTTCCGAAATTTCTAAGGAGCCTAAACGGCTTAAATGTGAAACAAAAAATGGAGGAAAAATACCTCTCGACGTTAACATTTTTTTTCTCGTTACGGCGCTTAAATTTCTCTGTGGCAAACAAAAGTGCCTATTAATTCTGTATGTTGAGATATGTGGCACTTGGAAGGGAAAAATGCAGAATTATTTATTTGTTATTCCCACATGCTTTGTATCGGTGCCTTCCACGCTCCCAAGCAATGTACTCTGTTACATTGATATACTATGCCCTTCTTTTCGAATTGCTATTTTTTTTCTGCCTTATTGTGAGTAATTCCATCCGCATTTGTTTCCGCCTATCCTTTGCGAGTACTGGGGATTATTTGTCAGTGCACTCTTTGTTGCCTTGGTTATGTAGCTTGCTCATGTAGTAAGAATGCAAACAATTCTCGACTTAAGAGTAAAACTGTGCCACCATATTTCCAAGCTCTTACATTTATATCTGAATTAGCTTAAGGATCTAATTGCCAATCCCTAGTATTTTTGACTGTCCGTCTCTTATATTATACCTTACCCATCTTATCCTCTTCAAAGTGTACATAATGCATAAGTATTTGAGTCATTTTTTGGTATACCACCCTTTAGCCGCTATTTTTCTAGTTCTCGTTCCCAGTAACTTTTCTTTTCTTTCATACTATAAAGCTCCCGTTTTAAAACCGACATCAAATGGCCGCATTTTTTGTTTAAAAGCTGTCGCGTGACTTGAATCACGTGCTTTGTCCAGTCGCGCGCTGGTATCCTTCTTTATAGGATTACATTTTTCCGCAATACTATTCGCTCCTTTGGCACATCCAGCTAACAATCTGCCAACCGGTCTATTTTCCATTTCGGTAATTTCCATTCTATTTTTCTTTATGTCTATAAGTTTTCCCCTCAGCCTTACAAAGGATAACAAAAAAATTTAAATAAGGAGAAGAGAAAATGTTTTGCTCCTGATCTGTTTTAGTCGGATTTGTTATGGAACTGTGCCGACTGGATCTAGTCTAGATAATTAATTATTTATTCCACATATTTCAGTTTTGGTACTTACTTCTTTTTCCTTCCTCTAAGCATCCAAATATCCAGAAATTGAACGCATCTTCTTTTAACGCACACATCGACCAAGAGTTGCTATAGTTTTTCCTCGTGTTACTGACTTTATTGTGCATTTTAACCTTGAATAACCTGCAGTTATTTGCCTTGCCTCACATTCAGTTCAGGGCAAGCCCTGTTCCATTCAGCATTCATATTAAAGAGTTGTGTATTTTTAACACTAACTTAAAACTGCAAAGGTAAACATCTGTGCAGCCAGGCACGCTATTTATTACACAAACATGTCCTTGGTGGCTACAAAGAAGGCTATAACAGGCTTAATTACCACATTTGCAGATAAGGTGAAGTCATCTGGTAATGCTAGCAATGCCTCTGACCATGAGCATGATCCGTTAATTGTTTCGCCTAATACTTCAGCATCAAATATAAATACCCGGGAAGATGGCAGTCATTCAGGGCACACTTCAACAGTTAATGTTGTTGACACCTTATATGTTTCCAGTACGCCATCTGTATCGTCAACAAATGCCAATGCATCTAGTAAATTTGGAGATAAGTGTGATGAATCGTCATCATCACTGGGGATATTCGGCAAGGTGGACCCCAGAGTAATGAGTGACTTGATTATTGGTTTATCGGACGGATTGACGGTTCCATTTGCATTAACGGCAGGTCTTTCATCTCTTGGAAATTCCAAATTGGTTATTACCGGTGGTATGGCGGAGTTGGTTTCTGGTGCAATTTCTATGGGTCTAGGCGGATACCTTGCGGCTAAATCAGAATCTCAGTACTATGATGCACAGGTGGGAAGAGAGAGACAGCTTTATTTTGACGATCCGGAAATCATGGCGGGTGAATTACAGGAAATTATTATAAATATGGGTGGCAGCATCGACACTGCCGATATGCTCATAAACGATCTCAGCTCAAACCCAAAGTTGATGATCGATTTCATCATCCGATACGGAAGAGGCCTTGAGGAGCCTGCTGAGAATCGTCAGCTTACGTCAGCTCTAACCATTGGTTCTGGGTACTTCTTTGGCGGCTTTATACCGCTTGTGCCCTATTTCTTCTCCAATACTGTGGGTACCGGCCTCACAATTTCCGTTGTTGTGATGCTCATAACTTTGTTCTGGTTTGGCTTCTTCAAAGCTAGAATATCGATGGGTTCGGAGGTCGGATTTGCCACATGTTTAAGTGAAGGCCTCCAGATGATTCTTGTCGGTTCATTGGCTGCTGGCTCTGCGTGGCTTTTAGTTGATTGGATCGACAGTTGAAACTACGCACTTGCCTTTTTTTTTGTTGTTTTGCTTGCTTTGCTTTTGCCGTCTGTACTATGATTTCGTCTTTTCTAATTACTCCCCCACAATAGATTTTTCTTCTCCACATTAGTCTATTCCAGCTGTTCAAAATCCATTCAATGCGGCGTAATGTTATTACTCTTCGTCTATACTGGGAATAACTAACAGCAAAGTAAGTAAATAAGTACACAGCCCGTATATACAATAAATTAAAGAAGAGGTTTGTCGAGTGAAGTCAGCCACCGGCTTTAATTGGAGTTCTCTGGCTTCTTGCAGATATAGAGCATCATTGGGGTGAACAATTTCTTTCTACCTCCTTCCACCAAGTACACGGCAGCATCTTCCAAGGCATCAGTAACCTTTGTCGAGTCCTTTGGTGCAATTCCAAAGCTCTCCATCATTCCAACCATACCAGAAGTGATCTTTCTTCCAAGATACGAGGTCCTGAAAAATGTCAATAGATCCTTGACGCTCTGGACATACTTCCACTCTCCAGTCAAAGGATAATACCATGGGATCTGGTTGTTGTTCTCGGCAACATCGCGCTGGTATGTAATCTCGAATCCAACCTTCTTCAAGGCCTTCTCTGCAACTTCTCTCTTGTACATTTTTGGAATACCATCACCTTTCTCGATACCATAAGCAATTTTCCTGTGCTCTGGGTTTTTCTCGTCGTAATTGTCAGTCATGACCCACTCGTAAACACCGAAAACTCCACCAGGTTTCAAACTCTTGTAGATTTCACCGTAAACACCTTCTAAAACAGGAGCATGAACGGTTGCCTCGATTGCGTAAGCAGCATCAAAGGTTTCCGGCTCAAAGTCCATCTGCATGAAATCTCCCTTGACGAATTGAAGCTTGTCCTCCATTCCGTAAACCTTAGAGTAGTGGTTGGCTCTTTCCACCTGGTAGTCGTTGTTATTGAGACCAACAATCTTGCAACCGGTAAAACGGCAGATTTCTCTGGCTGGGCCTCCAACACCACATCCAACATCCAAGACTTTCATGTTCTCATTGAGACCCATCTTCAAAGCCAAGTAGTGCTCATGACGGGCTATCGATTGACCAAAAGGCTCTCCCTTGTAGAAAGTGCTAAAGTGGAAGGAGGATCCCCAACCGTATTCGTAGAAGTCAGTGACCAAGTTGTAGTAATGCTTGGTCAAACTCGAGTAATCTTCCAATCTCTCCTTTTCTGCCTCCTTGTCTGTCTTCCCGTTCCAGTGCTTGAAATATCCATCTAGTGCCTCCTTATCGGCCTTCTTATTCTTGTGGGCCAATGCTGAAAGACCTCCTGTCTCTGCTGCATCCTTGCCATGCAAAGCATCCGCAAAATCCTTATCTTGCTTGAAATGCTTTGGTGCAAGAGCAATGTGTTCTGGTTCCGTTGACATCTTTCTGACGTTCTATATGCTTTTCTCTGCTGTCAAATTCCTGGTTAAGGGTGAAAAATGAGCGGTGGGGCTTGGTTCTTCCGGGCTTTACTGTGACTGAATAATTTTATTTCAGGGTCTACAGTGCGAAAGCCAACTGGAATCGCTACACTTTTTATACATCCGAGAATTAACGGCACGAGGAAAATAGGAGGAAACACGAAATACAAGAAAAAATAAAATAATTGCAAGAATTGAAAAAAAGCTCCCACCAATGCGATTTCGATTTATCCTGCACTGGAATTAAGAAGCTGGATGTGCACCAAGGTTTCCTTCCCTTTTCTTTCCGAATGCTGAAATCTCGCGCTTAGAATAAGAAGAGCCGTTTTTGGTCCACAAATCAAATTTTACACTGGCCCTTCCTTCCTTGACTTAGCTACAAAATAAATATTTCGTAACAGCTGCATAAATAGATTGTATCATTGTAGATATGTGCACGATTTTCTTCTGTGTACAGCTAAATGGAAGGTTATGTTACTATTGTGTTTTTCTATTCATCACACATCTTGATGCGTACTATTGCCCTATTCTGCAGATCACCAGCCTCCCTTCTTGCTACCTTAAAATTTTACAGTTGAACTTTTACCGAGTCTAATTTGTGGAAAAAATCTCGTTTATCGTATAGCGCTGAATGCATGCAGTTCAGCTCGCGGAACGATTTTTTTTTTTTTCTTAGCAACCGCCAGCCAATTACAGGATTGAGCTGAAAGAATCATCGCAATGACAATAAAATAATGACAATAAAATAATGTAATCAAGTAGATTATTACTATTACACCATGTTTACTAAGCATCGACAACTGAGACAATATTCTTTGAGTTGCCAGCTTTCTTTTCTTGTTTATTGCTTTCATTTGTTTTCCTGTGTGAGCCGATAAGCCTGTATGTAACGAATTACAATAGAAACCGCCGTATGTATATATATATATATATATATATATATATATATATATATATATAGAGACATATATACATACTTCCATGCAACATCTATTTATTTTGTTTGCTTACAGATAATACACA
>ERZ746981.64-NODE-64-length-98358-cov-697.698294_pt1 | contig 98358 bp, 78 predicted proteins | sample MGYA00374948_ERZ746981 | MGnify/ENA primary metagenome ERZ746981 (study PRJEB28757, sample SAMN06711160) | food metagenome | host: microorganism | place: China:Harbin | collected 2017-01-30 | study: EMG produced TPA metagenomics assembly of the Analysis of...
GTATCCAGCGCGCCAGCCCCCTGGGACATGGTCATGCCGGACACGTTTTCCTGGATTTCCATCTGGTCGACACTCAGGCCGTTCCAGTTATGGAAACCCTGCCCGCCCATGGGGATGCCATCCAGTGTCGCACCAAGCTGGGACTGGTTGAAGCCGCGTACGTACAGTGTATTCGCCACCGTATCCAGACCAAATGCATCATCGGATGCAAAGTTGGCCCCCGGTGTGGTCAGCGCCAGGATCTGGTTCGGGCTTGTGCCCTCCACGAAATGATCCATCTGCTCGCGGGTGACCGCCTGCACGGCGTTATGGGTGTGTACGCGGCCCACACTGACCTTCAGGCTTTCGGGTGTTGCCGATGCGGCAACCGGGCCGGTATCCCGGTGGGTCTGCGCCCGGGTGGCGGCGCGGGCATGGCTGGCAGCGGTATTGCCCGCACGGGCGCGGTGCGCCGCAGGTGCGGGCGTGGCATCACCCGTCTGTGCAGCCGCGATCGCGGCAGGCCCGACGGACAGGAGCCACATAAAGGCGGACCCGGCCAGCAGGGGGCGTCGAGCCAGCTGTCGTCTTTGCCGTCGTAGTATATTTGGCATCAGAGGAACTTCCCAATCGCACCTGACTTCATGGAACGTGTAGGCACATTATTGTCCATGCTGTCATATTGTTGATATGCACACTGCGCGGAATGGAAAAATATAAACGCGCTGTTCATCTTTCTCTCTCCCCCGTGGTCGTATCTGCCTGATTATTGACCACTGCAATGTGCCTTCCATTGGGTTTCATTACAGTATCAGAAGGGGAAATATTCAACGCCGAAAAGAAAATGTACCACACGTCGATGTCTGATGTGGTCAAAATGCAACATTTGGTACATATTATTTAAAACCTTACTTTTATGCATTCCAAACTGTGCGGCGCGTTCACGCCGCGTAGCGGAAATCCGCCAATTGGAAGCCTTTTGGTATATTACAAAACATCCATTTATGAATTTAATATTATATCTTTGCGGCTGATCTTGACGAAATATAAATCTAACAGCGCAAAGGATACGCGCAGGAATAAATAGTTCGCGCCATTTGTAATTACAATATATCCGTCCGGGTGCGTGGTCGGATGACATAAAAAAAATGCAATGCGCGGAATCCCGACCACAACACGGCATGCAGGCCGCATTTCTGTGCCAGAGCGTGGCATGTGGCTCTATTGTCACAGGCCGGACGGGCCGGTTGCGCAGGTTCATTCCGGGTTTCGTCGTATCCGCGCCGGTGGCCTGCCCCCTGTTCGTCCTTCCATTCCGCCATATGGCGGCCGCGTCCGTTACTGGGGCGGGGAACAGGTTTTATTTTTAATTATGTGAAGTTTGGCATGGGCGGAACCTTCATGCCCCTGAATACGGGCGGAAACGTTACGCTATGGCTTGCAAACCCGGGGTTTCGGCGCCCGGGGGCGGTTCATGCCCGACCACCGCGCCGGGCGGATACGGATCTGCGCGTACGTTTTTTTGCATTTGCCGTGCTTGGGAACAGGGGGGGAATATGTATGATCGGCAGCAACATAAATAATACCCTGTCGGTAATTGCGGAGTGATACTGAAGTGAAACGGTTTTCCTGGCGGCGCCTGCCGTCCGTTGCAATGATGATGGTGACCTGTCTTTCATCCGGGGCGCTGGCGGCGCAGGACCCGGCAGGCAGTGCGGATGGCGCATCGCAGGATGTGCAGACCGGGTCCGATATTCCGGCCCATGTCACCTTTCCCACCGCGGCGCGCAACTACATCAAGCGTGACGTGATGATTCCGATGCGTGATGGCGTGAAACTGCATACGGTCATTGTCATCCCGAAGGATGCGGCCAATGCGCCCATGCTGCTGACACGCACGCCCTACCATGCCTCGCAGCGCGCCAACCGCATTCCCGATGCGCCGGACATCCGCTCCATCCTGCCACAGGGCGATGATGCGTTTGTCGAAGCGGGTTATATCCGCATATTCCAGGATATCCGCGGCAAATACGGGTCGGAAGGTGATTATGTCATGACCCGTCCGCCGCGTGGCCCGCTCAACCCGACAAAGACGGATGAGACGACTGATGCGTGGGACACGATTGAATGGCTGGTCCATAACGTACCGCAGGGCAACGGGCGCGTGGGTATGCTGGGTTCGTCCTATGAAGGATTCACGGTCGTCATGGCGCTGCTTGACCCGCATCCCGCGCTGAAGGTTGTGGCCCCCGAAAGCCCCATGGTGGATGGCTGGATGGGGGATGACTGGTACCATTACGGTGCGTTCCGTCAGGCGGGGCTGGACTACTTTACCGCCCAGATGACCGTGCGCGGGGAGGGCGGTACCATCCCGCGTGTCGATCATGACGACTATACCAATTTCCTCAACGCAGGCTCGGCGGCCCGGTTCGCGCATGATGCGGGGCTGGACCAGTTCCCGTGGTGGCAGCGCATGCTGGCGCATCCGGCCTATGATGCCTTCTGGCAGCAGCAGGCGCTTGATCACCTGCTGGCCCAGCGCAAGGCCACCGTGCCCATGCTGTGGGAACAGGGCCTGTGGGATCAGGAGGACATGTGGGGCGCCATCCATTCATGGCAGGCATTGCAGGCGGCAAAGCCCGCCGTGCCCAACGTGCTGGTCATGGGGCCGTGGCGGCATAGCCAGGTAAACTATAACGGGTCCTCACTGGGGCCATTGCAGTGGAATGGTGATACCGCATCTCAGTTCCGCCATGACGTGCTGCGCCCGTTCTTTGACCAGTACCTGCGCCCCGGTGCGGCCCCCGTCCACCTGCCGCAGGCCATCATCTACAATACGGGTGAAAACCACTGGGATTATATCGATCACTGGCCCAAGGCGTGCGAGGCGCACTGCACCCATCCGCTGCAGCCCTTCTTCATGCAGGCGGGGCAGGGGCTGTCCACCAGCAGGCCAGGCCAGTCCACGCAGGGCGGTCAGGGCATGGACCAGTACATATCCGACCCGGCGCATCCGGTTCCCTTCCTGCCGCGTCCGTTCGCCTTTCCCACCGATTCAGACCGCTGGAAGACATGGCTGGTGCAGGACCAGCGCTTTACCGAAAGCCGCCCCGATGTGCTGACCTATGAAACCCCGGTGCTGACGGCCCCGGTAAGGGTAAGTGGCGTGCCGGTGGCCGACCTGTATGCCGCCACCACCGGGTCGGACGCGGACTGGGTGGTCAAGGTGATTGACGTCAATCCCCCCACCACCGCCGACCGCCCCGAAATGGGGGGGTATGAACTGGCGGTTTCCATGGATATTTTCCGTGGCCGCTACCGGCAGGGCTTTGACAGGCCCACCGCCGTGACCCCGGGCGAGATCACGCAGTACCGCTTCACGCTGCCCGCCGTGAACCATGTGTTTGAACCGGGGCACCGGATCATGGTCCAGATCCAGTCCAGCCAGTTCCCGCTTTATGACCGTAACCCGCAGAAATTCGTGCCCAATATCCTGAAGGCCGACAAGGCGGATTTTATCACGGCTACCCAGAGCATCTATCGTGATCCCGCCCATTCCAGTGCCGTATGGCTGCCGGTGGTACCCTGAGCGCGGAGATGGCTGGGCAGATCAGTGAAACGGGCGTGGCGTCATCCCCCACGTCCGGTCCGCGCCCGCAATCCCGGGCGCCCGCCTTCCATGTCGTGCTGGCGATAGAGATATGGGAGCGATTCGGTTTTTACGGCATGCAGGCCATCCTGCTGCTGTACATGATCCAGAAACTGGGCATGCGGGATGCGCAGGCCAACATGCTGTGGGGCAGTTTTGCCGCCATGACCTATGCCGCCCCGGTTGTGGGCGGCTGGCTGGGTGACCGGGTCCTGGGTTCACGGCGGACGATGGTGGTGGGCGGTATCGTGCTGGCGACGGGCTACCTGCTGCTTGGCGCGCTGAGTGGTACCGCCCGCGCGCTGTTCGTCAGCATGGCCGTGATTGCGGTCGGCAACGGCCTGTTCAAGCCCAATTCATGCAATATGGTGAACATCATCTATCGCGGGCAGGACCAGAAACTGGATGTTGCCTTCACGATATATTACATGTCGGTCAATATCGGCTCCACCTTCTCGCTTTTCCTTGTCCCGCTCGTGCAGCAGTATTTTGGCTGGGCGGCGGCCTTCATGTTCTGCGGCGCGGGGCTGCTGCTGGGGGTAGGGGGCTATTTCATCCGCCAGCGTCGGCTGGAGGCCATCGGTACCGCGCCTGATTTCCGGCCGCTGCCATGGCGGCATGGCCTGCTGGTTGCGGGCGGGGCCGGGGTGGTGATCGCGCTGATGGCGCGGGTCTTTGCGTCCACTTCCATCCAGGGGGTGCTGGTGGTCGCATCCGGCATGGTGATCATCCTTGTGTGGATGACGGTGTACGCACGGGCGGCGGCGCATGAACGGCCGGGGTTGCGGATCATGTATCTGCTTACCTTTCAGGTGGCGCTGTATTTCGTGTTCTACCAGCAGATGGTAACGTCCCTTACCCTGTTCGCGCTGCGCAATGTGGGCAAGGATTTCACACTGCTGGGCGTGCGTCTTTTTTCCATGTCGGCCGGGCAGTTCCAGGCGTTCAACCCGCTATGGATTATGCTGGGCACGCCATTGCTGATCACGGCCTATAACTGGCTGGGGCGGCGCAGGGCGGACATCAGCATCGCGGGCAAATTCGTCATCGGCTTTTTCTGTGTCACGCTTTCGTTCCTGGCGTGGTGGCTCAGTACCGTGCTGTCGCCTTCGGCCTATGTCTCGCCATGGGTGATGCTGTTTGGCTATGGCCCGCTTTCCATAGGCGAACTCATGATCAACAGCCTTGGGCTTGCGGCCATCGCGCGCTACGTGCCCGCGCGCATCAGTGCCTTCATGGCGGGATGTTATTATGTGCTGATCGGCTTTGCCATGTATGTCGGCAGTATTGTCGCCAACATGGCGGCGGTGGACAATGCATCCGGGCTGGATGCCGCACGCACGCTGATGATCTATGGCGGCCTGTTCCGCACCCTCGCCTTCATGGCGGGGGCGGCTACGGTGGTGTTCGCCCTGCTGCTGCCCGTGGTCAGACGATGGGAGGGGGCCAGCATCGGGGCACGGAGGCCCTAGCCCGCGGCAGGCGCGGGTGTCCTGCCGCGCCGGGGCTGGTTTTTTTCGTTACGGTATGCCCATCATGGCAGGCGCGCTGGGGGTGGGAGAGCGGATGAAACGGATGGGAGTAGTGGCCGGACTTGTACTGGCCCATATCGTGGCGGGCAGTGTCCCGGCCCATGCGGACCCGGATGTGCTGTGGCATATCGTGCATGAACGCTGTGACGTACCACCCGGTGCGGCCCATGCGGGCATACCGTGCGAGGAGACGGACCCCCACGCGGGCTATGCCGTGCTGAAGGATCGGGAGGGCGCCACCCAGTACCTGCTGATTCCGACCCGACGGGTAACCGGCATGGAAGATCCCGCCATTATCCGTGATGATGCGCCCGACTACCTTGCCCATGCCTGGCGGCAGACCGCGCGGGTCAACCGCAGGCTGCCCCGTCCCCTGCCGCCCGAGGACCTGTCACTTGCCATCAATTCGCTCTATGGCCGCAGCCAGAACCAGTTGCATGTGCATGTTGACTGTATCCGTCCCGATGTGAAGGTGGCGCTGCACTGGGCGCTGCCCCGTCTGGGGCCGGGCTGGGTCACGCTGCCGCTGGATGGGCATCCGTACCGTGCCCGCCTGCTTGCGTCCTCCAGCCTGTCCGGCGTACGGCCGCTGGGCATGCTGGCGCGCGAAATGGCCGATCCCGCGCATGAAATGGGCTTTCATACGCTGGTGATTGCGGGAATTGTCCTGGCCGGGGGGCAGCAGGGCTTTGTCATGCTGGACGACCGCGCGGACCCGCATGCCGGTGACCGTGCCTCGGGCGAGGACCTGCAGGACCATACCTGCCAGATCCAGCATTTTCCCTAGAGACTGCCTGATAACAGACACTTGATTCAAAACAATAAAAATTTCCGGATGCCGCCATTTTTCAAAAAGGCGGCATGTCCTGAAGCATTTCGGGGCCGTTCCATCATATGACCTGTCTGGGTCCCGGTCGTGCATGCCCGGCATTAGGCGGGTTTCACGTTTTCCTGTAATGTCATGACAGAGAACCGCCTGGGGTGTGAACCGTTCTGTCCCCCTGTGGCGGGCGCAGGCAGGCTTTCGGGGTTTCGGCCTGCGTTGAACATGTTCGACAATCAGGGAAACATACATGTCTGGTGAGCATCTTCCATTTTCCGGAAAAGTGGCGCTTGTGACGGGTGCGGCTGGCAATATCGGTCTGGCAACGGCAAGGCGGCTGGCCCTGATGGGCGCGGACCTGGCACTGCTGGATCTTGACCATGCGAAGCTTGAACAGGCGCGTGCGGACCTGAAAGGCCATGACGTGCGCATCAGCATCCATGCCTGTGACGTGACGGACAACACGCAGGTCAGCCAGGTGGTTGACGCCGTGGTGCGCGGGATGGGGCAGATTGATTTCCTGTTCAACAATGCCGGCTATCAGGGGGCTTTCGCACCCGTGCAGGATTATCCGGAAGCCGATTTTGCCCGTGTCATGCAGATCAATGTATGTGGCGCGTTCCATGTATTGCGGCATGTGGCGGCGCATATGGTCACGCGCGGGTTTGGCCGGATTGTCAATACCGCAAGCATGGCGGGCGTGCAGGGGCCGCCGAACATGGCGGCCTATGGTGCGTCCAAATTCGCCATCATCGGCCTGACGGAAGTGGCGGCCAAGGATCTGGCGCCCCATGGCATCCGTGTCAATGCCATAAGCCCCGCCTTCATGGGGCCGGGCTTCATGTGGGACCGGCAGGTGGAACTGCAGGCCAGGGCGGGCAGCCAGTATTTCTCCACCGACCCGACGGAGGTCGCGCGCCAGATGATCGGCAGCATTCCCATGCGCCGCTATGGCAGTATTGATGAAATACCGGGTGTGGTCGCTTTCCTGCTGGGCGAGGATTCCAGTTACATGACCGGCGTGAACCTGCCCATTTCCGGCGGGATATGAACAGGCAGGTTTCGGTGGCTGCTAGAACGCGGCGCAGCCTGCCGTTACCACCAGCCCCACGGACTGCTGGGCAAAGCGCTGGCGGTAGACCTGCCGGATGGTATCAAGCCGTGCCTGCAGGTCTGGCGCGGGCGGGGTGACGATCCATACGATCCGGGAGGGTTCGCGGCCGACCCTGCCGCTGACGCGGTTCTGCCACTGCCCGTCGCCACGCAGGACGGTCAGGCCCGCAGGAAAGCGCGGGGTCACGACCTCACGCATGAAGGTGTTCCATTCGCGTGTGGTGATGCGGCCGCCGCCATCGGGGCGGTGCTGGCCGAACAGAAGGGTGATTTCCACCTGTGGCTCCGCCTGCAGCCCCATGCACGGCACGGGCTGGGCTGCGGCATCGGGCACCCGTGCCACGCAGGGGGAGGCGGCAAGGGGGGCCAGCCCCGCCAGCACGGCAATGCACAGGCCCCGCCATCCCCATATGGAAAAAGAAGGAGAAGGCGATGTCCCCGCTGCCGTCATGTCATCTGTCCCTGTTGCCGCGCTGGCGCGCATGAAGTCAGGGGCAGGATACTGTCTTTTGCGGCACCGTGCCAGCCCCGGCCGGATCGAAGGGTCATCCATGGCAATATGTGGGAACGCGGTGAATGTTCCCTTCTTTCCGTTTGCCGTCATCCTGCCCGGGACGGTTTTACGCCTTGACGCGATGGAGCGCGCACAGCTTGTTGCCGGTCGGGTCGCGCAGATAGGCAAGATACAGGTCGCCCGTGGGCAGGTGGCGGATGCCCGGCGGGTCTTCACAGGTCACGCCGCCATTGGCCACGCCTGCCGCATGCCATGCATCGACCGCCTGTTCGGAAGCGGCGGCAAAGCCGATGGTGCCACCATTGGCCGCCGTGGCCGGCTGGCCATTGACGGGTCTGGTCACGATCAGGCGGCCCGTGTCGGTTGCATAGACCAGCCGGCCTTTGGCATTGACTTCTGCAGAAGCCACGCCAAGGGCACCCAGCGTTGCGTTATAGAATTTCCTGGAGGCCGCGATGTCATTCGAACCGATGGTGATATGGCTGAACATGGATGCTTCCTGTATGATGGAACGGAGCGCGATCATGGCATGGCCGCCGTTCTGGCGACAACCATGCCTGTTGCCATGCGGGCCGGTAACAGGATGGACCGGGATACGAAATTTTGTAACACTCTGTCATGACCGGCGATAAGGCTGGTCCGGACCGGATATCAGCTAGGCTGAAAAGGAAAAACATGCGTTTTATTGCTTCACTGGCCATCACGGCAGGTCTGGTTGCGGCACCGTTTGCCGCACAGGCGGCGTCGCTGCATACGGATTGGGAAAAATACAAGGCCACCCGTGCCTTCAATCACCTGTCAGCGGATGGCCAGCGCGCGATGGTCGATATCCTGAACGCAAAGCAGGTGCTTGACGCGGGCCAGACCGAGCAGGCCATCCCCGCCCTGTATGACGCCACCAGGCGGCTGACCGCGGCAGGCAAGGCCAATGCCAAGTTCATGGCCGCCGAAACCGCCCTGCATCCTGCCCCGCAGCATCCCGTTGCCAGCACCCATGTACCGGGCACGACCCCGGTAACATGGATCCCTGTTGGCGGGGAAATTGTGGGGAGCGAGACGCTGGCACCGGAAAAGAAGGCGGCCATCGCCACCGCCAACAGCCAGCTTCAGGCCGGCAATACCCAGCAGGCGGCCCAGAGCCTGCAGGTGGTGGGCGAGGATGCCGATTTCATCCTGGCGCTGGCCCCGCTTGAGCAGACGCAGGGTGCCATCAACCGTGCCAGCGTGTTTACCGAAGCCCGCAACCCCAGGGAAGCCTCCGCAGCCCTGCAGCAGGCCCTGGACGGACTGGTGTTCGTGTCGGAAGATTTTGCCGAGACGGCCATCCCGGCACAGGGCGGCAGGAACGCCGCACCCGGCAAGTAAGCGCGCGCCGGTCTTTACGTCACGTATTGACCGGCAATCCTGTCAGAACCGGAACGCCGCCTTTGACAGCAAAGGCGGCGTTTCCTGTCTTTTCCTGAAAACAGGTTCCGCCAGGAATTGTCATGATCTGCGGCGCATCGCAACGGCGGGAGTCCGCAACGCATGCCGGCGGGCGCATGCGGCGTTACCGTTGGGTCAGTCGCCTCCTACCTTCTTCTTTTCGCGTTCGGCATCCACGCTCATGCGCTGGAATGCCCCCAGGGAAAGCACGATCAGCGTCGCCACCACCAGAAGCCCCGCGGGGTAAAGGATTTCCGTCGGTTCATTGGCCTTGGTCTCAAAAACGCCAACCAGCCCTTCTATGAATACGGCTATGATAATGGTGGTGATGAATTTGGTCAGGCTGGCACGGGCCTCGCCCAGGCTTTTCTTGCCGCTGGTCTGGATGACTTCCTCTTCCACGAAATACTTGGCCACGTCAAACACGGCCACTGCAATCACGACATAGCTTATGGTCTGCAGGATGGCATTGCGCCCCGCATGCCATGACCGCCCGAGCGCGGCCACAAGGTCGATCATCCCGAATATGAGAAGGGCAAGCGCCAGCAGCATCAGCATGATGCTGGCGCAGGCGAAGGCAAAGCGTGACAGGTGCTGCATCATGTATTTCCCTGTTCTGCCGGTTGCGGGGTTCACGCCCACACATGCGTCTGCCGCCCCCCGGTTTCAAGCGCGCGGAATGGATGGCGCGGGTCGGGACAGTGGCAAAAATATGAAGATGGATATTTATATTGTGAATTCGATACGTATTGAGTTCACTTACCAATGAATATTTATTTTTTATTTTAAATAAAAATGAAACCGGTCGATGAAAACCCCGTTGGGGTCTGCACAGCGCGCCCTGCCGGCGATTGCTTTCCCATCCGGTCCCTCCGGGATGCGGGCATGGAGAAAAAACAAGGATCCCGTGTTGCCGCTGTGATCTGGAAAAGGTGAACGATCATGGTTTATCGCATCAACCTGCACGAGCGCACCAGTATACCCTCCCTGGCACCGGCGGATAGCCGAGGGGGTAACAATCCGGGCAACTTTGCCAATGACCGCAAGAAGGCGTCCGAAGCGGGCCACAAGGGGGGCCAGCACAGTTCGGGCAATTTTGCCCGGGACCCCGCCAGGGCGGCTGAAGCGGGCCGGAAGGGTGGCCAGCACAGCGCTGGCAATTTTGCTGAAAACCCGCAGCGCGCGGCGGAAGCCGGACGCAGGGGCGGCCAGCACAGTCATGACCACGACCACGAAAAGTCCTGAACTGTCAGGCGGAACCCGACAGGGTTCCGCCTTCCATGCCCTGCGGCCCGTGCGCCGCCCGGAGGGGAAACCATCTGGTTGCCATCCACGCCGGCGTGATGGCATGCACCGTACAGACAGGGATTTTATTTATAAATAGAAAGTAATTCCCAATGAAAAAAAGAAAAATGGCAATACTTGGGCTGGCCCTGTGCATGTCCGTGCCAGCGATGGCGCAGTCCATACCGGAAAAGGCGGGAATCAACTCCCTGATGGGTGTCGCGCCCCGCACGGCCGATTTTGTCCAGATCGCCACGATCAGTGACATGTTTGAAATACAGTCCAGTGAACTGGCGCTTCAGAACCACGATCCCGCGCTGACAGGTTTTGCCACGCGCATGATCGAGGATCACAAAAAGACATCCGCCGCCCTGCAGGACCTGCTGCACAGCGGCAACGTACAGCTTGCCCCGCCCACGGCCCTGGATGAAAGCCACCAGGACATGCTGGACAAACTGAAAAGCCTGCACGGCCGCGATTTTGCCCTGCAGTACCGAAGCGACCAGATTACGGCGCATCAGGATGCCGTATCGCTGTTCCGGCGTTATGGCGAAGGTGGCGAGAACGCAAGTCTCAAGACATGGGCCAGCAATACCCTGCCCACGCTTGAAAACCATCTGCAGGCGGCACGCGCCCTGCCGCAGTAAACATGGCACATGCCGCTATACGGCGCATCCTGCGGGCCGATGGAATGCAGGGTTCGTACAGCATGGCATGCCGGATACAGGAGAAGGAATTATTCCAATGGCATACAGATCGGATGGCACAGATCGGTCGTCACGTCCCGCCGGTGAGGATCGTGACCTTCCCCTTGCAACTTCCCAGCAGAAAAAACACGTCCTTATTGTCGGATGCATGGTTGTGTTCTTTGCTACGCTGATCGTTACGGCATGCCTGTATTTTCCGCATATCCCGCTTCCCCGCTTCTGACTGACGGGGCAGGGGGCATGCACCTTCTGCTCTGCCCATGACCATGTGGTTCTGTTGCCATGCCGCCATCGTGGCCAGGGTCAGTGCGCGGGTGGCCCTGACCGGACTGCGCGCGGGTCCATGAACGCCCCCTTTCGCAGGGGGTGTTTTTTTATGCGCTCAGGATATTCCGGTCGAGCCTGTATTTTTATCAAGGTACTGTTTTCAGGACTGTTTGATATCGCATAAGGTCTGTCGCAACGGGATGATATTATGGCGGGCATGTATGAAAATTTCCTCGAATAATAAATAAATCCTACTGCAATATATTGAAGCACAAATTTTCGTATTTTCGATAAAAAACACAAAAGAAGTCGTATTGATCAGGACCAGATAGATCCAGATTGCCATGGAACGGCCTGAAGGAATGGAAAAAATTCCTGTTTTCCATCATATGACCGGCTTGATAGCTTTTTTATAACTATAGGGTTTATAAATTATAACGCCGTTTACCTGCATGAAGCGGTTGACAGGCTCTGTTAAAAAACGTAACAGGCGATTTTCAACCTGATTACACATAGTATTGCATTGTCAGATTCATTAAACCCACGCCCGTTTGTTACGGTAGAATCCCGCAAAGTCCGTTCCTGGTGGCATCCTGTATGTTACTTCGGAATAATGATCATGTTCTGGGTGCTGTTCAAACTGCTTGATCCGCTGGCAATGGAAAGTGCCACCAAGCAGTCATCCGCCCGTTTCCTGGCCGGTCTGTCCGATGCGTTCTATGGCATGCAGGATTCACCCGCGCGGGACCGTATCTCCGTGGTCGAAGTGACGGACAAGGACCTGAGTGGCGAATATTTCGCAACAACATGGCCGCTGACCTACGCCCGCCATGCCGAGGTGATTGACCGCATGCTGGATGCCGGCCCCGCGGCCATCATGGTTGATATCCGTTTCAATGCCGAACGTGCGGGCGAAAGCCTGCAGGATACCTTCGGCCCGGTCATCGCACGCGCGAAACGGATGGGGGTGCCGCTGTTCTTTGCCCGTGGCCAGTTGGGCGGGGGCTATGACGATCTGCCCGAACCGCTGACGCAGTCCCAGATCATCAATGGCTGGAAAATGCCCGCCGGTTTCTATCCGCTCCTGCTTGCGCCGCCCCCGCCGCAGGCGTCTGGTGATGAGGACGGTGGCGACGGGGAAGAAGGGGAGGACGCGCCCAGGACCGTGCCGGTCGGCGCCTTCGCGCTGTATCGGACGCTCTGTGCCTCCGGCTGGCAGAAATCCTGTCCGGCGGATATGTCCGAACATACATTCGGGCAGCCGCTGGTGGAACGCTGGGGCCTGCGCGCGCCCAGATACCAGGATTTGTATGCCAAGACCGACGGCTGCCTGCCCGATATCCATGATATGCCCGTACTGCGTGTATGGGACGCCGCACGTATCGGGGCGCGTGCCCTGTTTGGTTATTTCAGCAAGGATATCCGCCAGAAATGCCAGTACCATCTGACGGTCCCGGTGCGGTATCTGGACCGGAACCTGGAACCTGATGTCAGGAATCTGGAACCCGCCTTCAGGAACCGGGTGGTGTTTTACGGCACCCACATCAATGGCGACCACGATGTGGTGGATGTTCCCATGATCGGTCAGGAACCCGGGGTTCATGAGCATGCCATGGCCCTGGACAACCTGCTGACCTATAACGAACGTTATTTTCGCGAACCGGGTGAGTGGATCAGTACCAGGTGGCTGAAGATTGATTCGGCTGAATGTCTGGAATTCGTCGTCTGGCTTTTTATCGCCGCCTACAGCTACAGCATGATCCACGAACCGGTTTCCGTAAGCGCGCGTGCCAGCCGGGTCCTGACGGCGGCCTGCGTGGCCATGTCCGTCCTGCTGGGGGTGGCGACCAGCCTGTACGCCACGAACCCGGACCGGTGGCATATGCTGATGCTGCCGGCGCTGGGCCTGTTTGGCGTGGCCCTGGCGGCCTGGGCATATGCCCATCATGTAACGCGCAGCATCGGGCAATGGATAAGCACGAACCGCAGCCGTGCCATAATGGTGGCAGTCGTGTTTTCCGCCAGCCTGCTGGGGGTGGATGTCGGGCTGCTCCGTCACGGTACCTACGGGTTCTGGGCGCTGTTCCTGGTCTATGGCCTGCTGGCGGTGCTGCTGTGCCTGTCCATCCTTACTTCCGCTTCGAATGACCAGAATACGGGAAAGGAGAGAGAAAAAGGTAAACGGTATTATTTCAGCAAGCTGTTGCTTAGTGTGACCGTCGTGGCCGTGATGTTTGTCATTAACGAGGATTTACTGCTCTGGCCCATGGAAGACTGGATCGGTTTTGTCCTGCTGTGGCTGGCGCTGAGCGAGACGGGCGAGGATACGGGTTTTGTATGGAGCGTACTGACCCCGCTGACGGGTGAGAAAAAGCCCGAGGAAAACAGTTAGGCCACACAGTCCGATGCAGGTCCGCAGGCAGCATCGGCTGCCGGTGGCCGGTCCATTTCTCCAAATCCAACCTTAATACAGGATATGAAGAGTTTAAAAATGAAGAAGTATTTTATTGCCATGGCTCTGGCCATTCTGCCGTCCATCGCTTCGGCCGCGACGGTTCTGGGTACATTTGATCTGCCGACCGTCACCAGTTTTACCGCCAATGGCAAGCCGGCAGACAGGATTCCGGCATCAGCCGTTATTGGCAAGCCGGTCGTGGGTATTGTGCCGGGTGCTTACAAGCTGCTGAAGATCCAGACGGACCAGGGGGTCGTGCTTGTCCGTCCCGCCGCGGTCAAGGTTGATGTGCCGCCCAGCAGCCTGCCGATGCTGACGTGCAAGCAGGGCATTGCCCCCGGTATCGTCACCAGCCAGATGCGTGGCAGCAACGGCCTGACGGATGGATGCTGAACCAATGGCGCGCAGCTTCCTTTCACGCCTGGGCCTTGGCCTGTGCGGCGCGGCGGTACTGACCGCCCCCGGCCTGCCGGGTACGGCACAGGCAAAGGGCAAATTCATTGAGGGGGTCAGCGTTCCCGCGGCCTATCCGCCCCCACCGCCCGAGACACTGGCCCTGGCGCCGTTCAACCTGCAGGAAACCGGGACGTTTAACGATCCCTCGACAGAGGCCTATCTGCGCAGGATCGTGAACCACCTGCTGGAGGGGTGGAACGGGCCCCGGCCTGAAATCCCCATTTTCCTTGTACCCAGCATGTCATTTGCCAGCGAGGTCTCGGCCGGTGGCGTGATGTTCGTCTATGCCGGCACGCTTGATTACATGCGCAAGACTCCCGACGTACAGACGGAGGACATGATCGCCTTCGTGCTGGCGCATGAACTGTCCCATATCCTGCTGGGCCACACCCGCCACCGCACCGAAACACAGAACACGACCCAGCGTGTCATGGGGGGGATTGACCTTGCGGCGTCCATTGCGTCCAAGCTCAATATCGGTGGCGCCGGGCAGATGGCGCAGATGGCGCTTCTGTCCGATTTTGGCAGCAACCTGCTGACGGCACAGGCAGCCTTCCCCGCCTGGTCGCGCAAGCAGGAAAAGGAAGCCGACGTCATGGCGGTCGACCTTATGGCACGGGCCGGTTACGAGCTTGATGCCGCGTCGACCATGCTGGGACTGATCGCGCAGGATGAGGAACAGCTCAAGGCACAGAAGGCCAAGGGCCAGAAGCGCCTGTTCGAAGCCGGTCGCACGCGCAATGCCAGCGGGCAGCAGGGTTACGGCGTGCAGGTCAATACCGGTGCGTGGCTGGTGCGCAACTGGGATGCGCTGGCGGGAACGCACCCGGCGGCCTCCGCCCGGCAGGAACATGTGGCGCAGTACATTGCCCATAATTATGGCGATGTGGTCAATCCCGAACATCGGGCCCCATTCCAGCAGTTCATCAAGACCGCCCACATGCAGACCATGCTGCTGGACGTGCAGAGCCTGAACGGGATGGCTGACCAGATACAGGCGAAGAATTTCGGGGCGGTCGTGGCGGAACAGGCCCGCCTGCACGCGCCGGTGGCCAACAGCCAGCTTTCGCTGTTTTATGGCGCGGTGGGCAATGATGGCGTGCATCACCTCTCGCCGGTGGCGATCAGCATGATCGAGCGCGGGGCCAGTCGCCCCGACGTCACGCGCCAGATTGCGCTGCTCAAGTCTTCCTACCTGGAAGGCCAGAACAAGAACGATCAGGCTCTTGCCTACCTGGCCAAGATGCAGGCGGCTTTCGAGGATTCTTCATTCTATATCTACCGTATTCATCTGTTGCGTAAGATGAACCGCACCAACGATGCCGGCCTGCTGGCCATGGAATGCGTGGGGCATGGCGATACGTCGATCCGTGATGCCTGTGTTGCCGCCAGCAAGGGAGAGGACGGCGGCTGATCCGGCATCAGCCCCTTCTTGATGATGATCCCCACGGGTTCAGTCCCGTTCGGGGCAGTCGTGGTTGCTACCCGGCGGTAGGGGCAGGCCGCAACACCTGCTTCCCGTCCTGTCCTGTGGGGCTGGCATATCCTGAAAGTGCGGCGCGGGCTGGCTGTCGCTGCCCCCCGCCCCGCGTTCTGGATGATGGACAGGCAACAGCATGCTGCTCATATGGCCGGTGTCACGGTCGGTCCGCTGTCCCGATGCGCGGTATCGCAGCCCCGCAGGGGTGGAAGATGGAGCAGGTTCCGGCCGCGATGCCGCCTGTGGGCCGGATGCGTCCGGTCCCGCACCGGGACGCATGTCTCCATGCCCGTTAACAGGGCCGGAGCAGACATGACACAGAATTGCCTTTTTTCAAAAAAGGGACATGTCATGAAATAATACCAAGTAATGATCAGGCATTACGGGATCACTTAAACGTGTTGGTGAGACCATGCGCCGGATGGGTCGTTAACTGCTGCGGAACCGGAAAATCCGACCGCCACCCTCCCTTTTGCAAGGAAGCAGGCCCATGCTCAGTGCGGTTACTCCTTTCCTTTCGCCCGTCCGGCTGCTTTCGGTTGCGTCCGAGATGTTTCCCTTTGTCAAGACCGGGGGGCTGGGCGATGTCACGGGTTCGCTCCCCCGGGCCCTGGCGCCCTACGGGGTGGAGGTCACGACCCTGCTGCCCGGCTACCCGGCCGTGATGGCCGCGTTGCGGGGCCGCAAGCCGGTGGGGGCCTGGACTGACATACTGGGGCATGCCGCCACGCTGTGGTCCGGGCGGGCACAGGGGCTGGACCTGCTGGTGCTGGACGCGCCCACCCTGTTTGACCGGCCCGGAAACCCGTATCTGTGCCCTGATGGACAGGACTGGCCTGATAACGGCATCCGCTTTGCGGTCCTTTCACGCATGGCGGCGGATATCGCACAGGGCAGGATTGCGGCCTATCATCCCGATCTGGTACAGGCGCATGACTGGCAGGCGGGGCTGACGGCGGCCTACCTGCATCATGACCGCCGCGCGCAGGCCGCCCCCGGCGCGGGCGTGCCGGTGGTCCAGACCATTCACAACCTTGCCTTCCAGGGGCGCTTTCCCGCTGCATGCCTTGCGGAATTCGGGCTGCCGCCAGAGGCGTTTTCAGTCGAGGGATGTGAATGCTACGGCGCACTCAGCTTTCTCAAGGCGGGGCTGTACCATGCCGACCGCATTACCACCGTCTCCCCCAGCTACGCGCATGAAATCCAGACACCCGAGGGCGGGATGGGGCTGGATGGCCTGCTGCGCCAGCGGGGGGAACGGCTGGAAGGCATACTCAATGGCATCAATACCGATATATGGAACCCCGCCAGTGACCCGGCGGTACATTTTCCCTACGTGGCGGGTGACACCGTAGGGCGCGCGCCCAACAAGCGCGACCTGCAGGCGGAATTCGGCCTGGTGGCGGATCCGGATGCCTTTGTCATCGGCATTGTCAGCAGGCTGACCGCGCAGAAGGGCATCGACCTGCTGAACACCGTCATGCCGCGCCTGCTTGTGGCCAATACGCAGGTAATCGTGGTGGGGGAAGGCGACCGGGAGATCGAACGCGGACTGGCCGCGCTGCAGCGCCAGTTTCCGCGCCGTTTCGCCTGCCATCTGGGCTATAGCGAGGAACTGGGCCATCGCGTGCCGTCGGCGGCGGATGCGTTCCTCATCCCCTCACGCTTCGAACCCTGCGGGCTGACCCAGCTTGGCGCGCTGCGTTATGGCGCGGTGCCCATTGCATCGCGCGTGGGGGGGCTTGCCGATACCATAATCGATGCCAATCCGGCCGCACTGGCGCGGGGTGGCGGCACGGGGTTCCTGTTCTCGCCGGTGGATGGGGAAACGCTGGTCGCGGCCGTCAACCGCGCGCGCCTGCTCTATCGCCGCCAGCGCGCCATATGGCGCCAGCTCCAGCTCAATGGCGCGGGATATGACGTGTCATGGAATGCAAAGGCCGCCCATTACGTGGCCCTGTTTGCCGAACTGCTGGGGATGGACCTGTCCGCCCCGCAGGCCCCGTCCAACGTGATCGTCCTGCCCTCGGGGCGCCCTGAAGGGCGCAGGCGCCGTATCGCCCGCCGCCCGCCCCGCCTGTCCCGTCCCGTGGCCATGCCGCATTAGGCGCGCGGCCCGCAGGGGGTTGCCACCCCGGTACACGAAAACAGAACAGCAAAAGGCCAAGGCATGAGGATCAGACAGGATGAGGCCCATTACCGCCTGCCCCCCGGCGTGGACGATCTTGTGCATGGCCGCAGTGCCGACCCGTTTTCCATCCTTGGTCGCCACAACATGGGCAAGGTTGATGTCATCCGTGTGATGTATCATGACGCGGCGCGTGTGCGCCTGGTGGTTGAACGCCCCCGTGGTGACGAAGTGGAACGCCCCATGCGGCGCATGGGCGATACGGGGCTGCATGTCGGCACCATTGCCGCGGGGGCACGTTATCATCTGAAAATTGTCTGGGCGGATGCGGTGGAGGAAACGGCGGACCCGTATTCCTTCGGCCTGCTGCTGGATGGGGAAACGCTGCGCCTGTTTTCCGAAGGGCGGCATACGGCACTGGACCGTGTCATGGGGGCACAACCCATGGTGGTGGAGCACACGCCCGGTGTGCGCTTTGCCGTATGGGCGCCCAATGCGCGGCGGGTTTCGGTGATAGGGGATTTCAATTTCTGGGATGGCAGGCGCCACCCCATGCGCCTGCGGCATGAAGCGGGGGTGTGGGAGCTGTTCATTCCCGGCCTTGGGCCGGGCGAGCGCTACAAATTCGAGATCATGGCGCGTGATGGGCATATCCTGCCCCAGAAGGCCGATCCCTTTGCCCGCTTTGCCGAACGCCCGCCCGCCACGGCGTCCGTCATTGCGCCGGCCGAGGGTTTTGCCTGGACCGACGGGCCATGGATGGACCGCCGTGGCGCGGCTCAGGCCCATGATGCGGCGCTGTCCATATACGAACTGCATGTTCCCTCGTGGCGCAGGCCGCAGGGGGACCCCGAGCGCATCATCTCATGGCGGGAACTTGCGGCCGAACTGATCCCGTATGTGCGGGCGGCCGGTTTTACGCATGTGGAACTGATGCCGGTCATGGAATATCCGTTTGGCGGTTCATGGGGCTACCAGCCGCTGGGGCTGTTCGCACCTTCCGCCCGGCACGGCACGCCTGCCGATTTCGCGGGTTTTGTCGATGCCTGCCATGGCGCGGGCATCGGCGTGATACTGGACTGGGTGCCCGCGCATTTTCCCAATGATGTGCATGGGCTGGTCTGTTTTGATGGCTGCGCGCTGTATGAACACCAGGACCCGCGTGAGGGCGTGCACCGGGACTGGAACACCCATATCTATAACCTCGGGCGGCATGAGGTGCGTGGTTTCCTGATTTCCAGCGCGCTCATGTGGCTGGAGCGCTACCATATCGACGGGCTGCGGGTCGATGCCGTGGCGTCCATGCTGTACCGTGACTACAGCCGTGGGGAAGGGGAGTGGATACCCAATATCCATGGCGGGCGCGAAAACCTGGAAGCCGTGGCCTTCCTGCGCCAGCTGAACGAAACCGTGCACGCCACCGTGCCGGACGCCATGATGATCGCCGAAGAGTCAACCGCCTGGCCCGGGGTGACCCACCCCGTGGCGTATGGCGGGCTGGGGTTTTCGTACAAATGGAACATGGGGTGGATGCACGACAGCCTGCGCTTTTTCGCGCGTGACCCGTTATGGCGGGGTTTCCACCTGCATGAAATCCTGTTCGGCCTGCACTATGCGTTCAGCGAGCACTTCATTTTGTGCGTGTCGCATGATGAAGTGACCCACGGCAAGGGCGCGCTGCTGGCGCGCATGCCGGGCGATGACTGGCAGCGCCATGCCAACATGCGGCTGTTCTTCGCCTTCATGTGGGCGCATCCGGGCCGCAAGCTGATCTTCATGGGCAGTGAATTCGGGCAGGACAGCGAATGGTCGCATGAGGGCGAGCCGGACTGGAGCAGCCGCGACAATCCGTTCAAATCCGGCCTGGCCACCCTGGTGGGCGACCTGAACCACCTTTATCGCAGCCTGCCCGCCCTGCACGCACGGGACAGCGAGCCCGCAGGCTTTGCCTGGATCATCGGCGATGACACGGTCAATACGGTACTGGCCTGGCTGCGTCTTGCCCCGGCCCGGCCGCCGGTGCTGGTCGTGCTCAACCTGACCCCCGTGCCACGGCACGACTACCGGGTGGGCGTGCCGGTGGGGGGGCTGTGGCGGGAATGTCTCAATTCCGATGCCACCCCCTATGGCGGCAGCGGCGTAGGCAATGGCGGCACGGTATGGGCAACGGACCAGGGCGCCCACGGTCAGCCGTGCTCGTGCGTGCTGACGCTGCCGCCGCTTGCGGCCCTGTACCTTCATCCGGCGGGAGAGGGGGCATGATCCGGTTCCCGCCGGCGCTCTCGTCCGGCAGTCCGGCGCCACTGGGCGCGCACTGGAACGGGATGGGGGTCAATTTTGCCGTGTTTTCCGCCAATGCGCAGCAGGTGGATGTCTGTATTTTCGACCCGCGTGACCGGCGTGAGATCCGGCGCTACCGCCTGCCCGAATATACCAACGAGATATGGCACGGCTACCTGCCCGATGCGGAACCCGGCCTGTTATACGGGTATCGCGCCTTCGGGCCGTATGACCCGGCCAATGGCCACCGCTTCAATCCCCACAAGCTGCTGCTTGATCCCTATGCCCGTGGCCTGAGCGGCCCGCTTTCATGGTCGGACACGCAGTTCGGCTACCGCCTGCATTCTCCCCGCGCCGACCTGTCGTTCGACCGGCGTGACAGCGCGCCCGCCATGCCCAGATGCGTGGTGGTGCATGATGCGTATGAATGGGAGGACGACACGCTGCCCCGTGTGCCGTGGGAGCAGACCGTGATCATGGAAGCCCATGTAAGGGGACTGACCATGCAGCGCGAGATGGATCACGCCCGGCCCGGTACGTTCCAGGCCCTGTGCGCGCCCCCCATGGTCGCGCATCTGAAGCGGCTGGGCATCACCACCATCGAACTGCTGCCCATCCAGTGCTTCCTGCCCGAGCGGCATCTGCTCGAACGCGGGCTGACCAATTACTGGGGCTACAACACGCTGGCCTTTTTCGTGCCGCATGCGGGCTATCTTGCCAGCGGTTCGCCCCACGAACTGCGTGCCGCCATCCGCCGCCTGCACAAAGCCGGGATCGAGGTGGTGATGGACGTGGTCTACAACCACACCTGCGAAGGCAGCGAACTGGGGCCGACCCTGTGCTACCGGGGGCTGGACAACGCCACCTATTACCGCCTTGTGCCCGGTAACGAGCGGCATCTGATCAACGATACCGGCTGTGGCAACACGCTCAACCTGTCCCATCCGCGCGTGCTGCAGATGGTGCTGGATTCCCTGCGCTACTGGGCGGAGAATTATCATATCGATGGCTTCCGCTTTGACCTGGCCACCGTTCTGGCGCGCGAACCCTATGGCTTTGACCAGGGATCGGGGTTTCTGGACGCCGTGATCCAGGACCCCGTCCTGTCCACCCGCAAGCTGATCGCCGAGCCGTGGGACCCCGGGCCGGGGGGCTATCAGTTCGGCAACTTCCCCCCCGGCTTTGCCGAATGGAACGACCGTTTCCGTGACACCACGCGCCGTTTCTGGCGCGGTGACGGACTGCAGCACGGTGACATGGCGGCCCGCATCGCGGGTTCGGGCGACCTGCTGGACAGACGTGGCCGCAGGCCGTGGAGTTCGATCAACATCCTGACCACGCATGATGGCTTCACGCTGGCGGACCTGGTCAGCTACGCCACGCGCCACAACGACGCCAATGGCGAGGACGGTCAGGATGGCGCACCCGAGAATTACAGCGCCAACTGGGGCGTGGAAGGGGCGACCACCGATCCTGTCATACTGAAGCTGCGCGGCCGCATCCGGCGCGCCATGATGGCGACGCTCATGTTCTCGCACGGCACGCCCATGCTGCTGGCGGGTGATGCGTTCGGCCAGACCCAGCACGGCAACAACAACGCCTACTGTCAGGACAACGCCACGACATGGCTGGACTGGGGGCTGGCGGCCACGGCCGCGGGCCGCAGCATGACCGGCTTTGTCGCGCGCCTTGTGGCGCTGCGTGGCCGTCATGCCTCCCTGCGGGCCGCGCGCTACATGCACGGGCGCCACAGGCCCATGCCCGACCTGCCTGACATAAGCTGGTTCTGCCCCGATGGCAGTCTGATCGGCGCGGCGCAGTGGGGGGATGCGGGCTTTCACTTCCTGGGGGTGCGGCGGGCCTGCACGGATGAGGATGGCACGGTGGACATGACGTATACCGTGCTCAACGCCCATGCCGAGGACGTGGCCGCAACCCTGCCCGCCCCGCTTGGGAAATGGGCCCTGCAGCTTGATACCACCCGGCCCGAACAGCCGGAAATGACACTGGAGCACGGTGCGCGCGACATCATCGTGCCGGCCCATGGCCTGCTTCTGTTCGCGGCCGTCGCAGGGGGAGAGGACGCATGAGCGTGCATTTTCACCATAACCGCCACGCGGGGGCCACGCTGCTTGACAGGGGGCATACCCGTTTCCGCCTGTGGGCACCGTCGTGCGATGCCGTGGCGCTGGAAGTGGAAGGGCACGCCCCCGCCCCCATGGCACGGCGCAGGGGGGGATGGTTCGAATGCGTCCATCCCTGCGGTGCCGGTGCGCGCTACCGTTACCGGGTCGGCCCCGATCTTGCGGTGCCCGATCCTGCCTCATGCTACCAGCCCGATGACGTTCATGGCCCCAGCGAGGTCATGGACCCGGCGGATTACGACTGGCAGTACCCCCGCTGGCCCGGCCGCCCGTGGCATGAGGTGGTCATATACGAAGTCCATGTGGGCCTGATGGGCGGATATGGCGGGGTGGCGCGCGAACTGCCCCGGCTGGTGGCCCTTGGGGTTACGGCCATCGAGCTTATGCCGCTGTCCGAAATACCGGGCGGGCGCAACTGGGGGTATGATGGTGTCCTGCCCTTTGCCCCGGAATCCGCCCATGGCCACCCTGATGAACTCAAGGACCTGATCGACCGGGCGCACGGGCTGGGGCTCATGGTGTTCCTTGATGTGGTCTATAACCATTTTGGTCCGGACGGGAATTACCTGGCCGCCTACGCAGCCCCCTTCTTCCGCGCCGACCGGCCTACGCCATGGGGTGCCGCCATCGATTTCAGGCAGGATGCGGTGCAGACGTTCTTTGTGGACAACGCGCTGTACTGGATTATGGAATTCCGTTTTGACGGGCTGCGGCTGGACGCGGTGCAGGCCATGACCGAGCGGACATGGCTGGCCGAACTGCCTGCGCGCATCCGTGCGCATGTGGAACCGGGGCGGCATGTCCACCTGATGGTGGAAAACGAGAATAACGACGCGGGCCTGCTGCGCGCGGGCTATCGCGCCCAGTGGAATGATGATGCCCATAACGCCCTGCATGTGCTGCTGACCGGCGAGGACGAAAGCTATTACGGCAATTTCGCCCCCGACCCGGCAGCCGCGCTGGCGCGCGTGCTGGCCGAGGGCTTTGCCTTCCAGGGCGAGGTCTCGCCCGTGACCCGCCAGCCACGCGGCAGCCCCAGCGCCGACCTTGCGCCGGAGCGGTTCATCATCTTCCTGCAGAACCATGACCAGATCGGCAACCGCGCGCTGGGGGAACGGCTGAACGTGCTGGCCGCCCCCCAGGCGTTGCGCGCGGCCTACGGGCTGGTGCTGCTGTGCCCGCAGATACCGCTGCTGTTCATGGGGGAGGAATGGGGTTCCCGCCAGCCCTTCCTGTTCTTTACCAGCCACACGCCCGAACTGGGGCGGATCGTGCGCGACGGGCGGCGCAGGGAGTTTGCCGGTTTCTCGCATTTCGCATCAGAAAAGACACGTCACCTGATCCCCGACCCCAATGCGCCGGAAACCTTTGCCACGTCCCAGTTGCGCGTGGCGGAACGTGAGGCGCCCCCCCATGCCGGGTGGTTGGCGATGATCCGGAACCTGCTTGCCCTGCGCAAGGCCGAGATCATGCCCCGCCTGCCCGGTGCGCGGGCCATTGGCGCGCACGTCATTGGCCCGGGTGCGGTCATGGCGCGCTGGCGCATGGGGGACGGGACGGTGCTGGGCATGGCACTCAACCTTGGTGTGGCATCGGTGGCATGGCCCGACACGCTGCGCGGGCGCTGCCTGCATGCGGTCCTGCCGCAGGGGACGGACCTTTTCCATACCATCCTGCCGCCCGACAGTGTCGTGGTCTGCCTTGCGGAGGGAACGGATGAATAACCGTGACCTGGCCGACCGTGCCCGCCGGGCCGGGCTGAGCATGCGCTGGCGCGACGTGGGGGGGCAGATTCACCGGGTCTCCAACGAAAGTATCCGCCGCCTGCTGGCCGTGCTGGAAAATCATGGCGGTGCCGGGCGCGGCCCCTCCAGCCTGCCCGCCATGGTTGTGGCCGTGGCGGGGCAGGCGACGGTCCTGCCGCATATGGGCAGCGATGTCCCCGCCACGTTCCGCCTGATCATGGAGGAAGGGGACGTTGTTGAAGGCACGCTGCGGCAGGTACGGGGTCGGCTGGTGCTGCCCGCCATGACCCGCTGCGGCTATCACCGGCTGGAAATTGGCGGTATGCATACCACGCTGGCGCTCACGCCCGCCGCCTGCCCGTCAGTCGCGGCGCGAACGGCGGGCGGCCCGGCCCGGCCATGGGGCGTGGGTGCCCAGATCTATGGCCTGTGCACGCCGGGCGATGGGGGGATTGGCCATTTTGGCGCGGTGGCCAGCCTTGCGCGCGCGGCGGCGTCCCGGGGGGCGGATGCGCTGGCCATAAGTCCGGTCCATGCCATGTTCGCGGCCCGGCCGGAGCAGTACAGCCCGTATTCGCCTTCCTCGCGGCTGTTCCTCAATCCCCTGCTGGCCGACCCGCATGCGGTATTCGATACCGCCACGATACAGGCCGCCACCCTGCGGCATGGTCAGGCCGATACCCTGCGCGCGCTGGAACAGGCGCCCCTGATCGAATGGGAGCAGGCGGCCCCGCAACGTTACCGCCTGTTGCGCCAGCTTTATGAAGAGCGCATTGCCCCGGCCCCGCCCGATGACCTGCGCGCCTTCCGCCAGGCCGGGGGCAGGGCACTGGAACACCATGCCATATTCGAGACCCTGCACGCCCATTTCACCACCCGGGGGGCGCGCGGGGGGGACTGGCGCCGCTGGCCGCAGGCCATGCGCCAGCCGGACAGCCCCGAGGTCGCGCGTTTTGCCGCCGAGTTCGCCCATGACGTGGATTTCCATATCTTCGTGCAGTGGCTTGCCGCCCGTGGCATGGCGCAGGCCAGTGCGGCCGCCCGTACCGCCGGCATGCGCATCGGCCTGATTGCCGACATGGCGGTAGGCGTGGACCCGACGGGCAGCGAATGCTGGGCGCGGCAGGATGAATTCCTGGTCGGTGCATCCATTGGCGCGCCACCCGACCTGCTCAGCCCGCTGGGGCAGGACTGGGGGCTGACCACCTTTTCCCCCCGCGGGCTGCAGGCCAGCGGATACCGCGCCTTTATCGATACCCTGCGCGCGGGTTTCGCCCATGGCGGCGGGCTGCGGATCGACCATGTCATGGCACTGGAACGGCTGTGGGTCATACCGCAGGGCGGCGCATCGGCCGATGGGGCGTATCTGGCCTTTCCCGTGCGTGACCTCATGCGGCTTGTGGCGCTGGAGGCCGCGCGGGCCGATGCCATCGTGATTGGCGAGGATCTGGGCACGGTTACCGCCACTTTCCGCAGGGCGGCGGAAAAACAGGGAATCATGGGCATGAACGTGCTGTTTTTCGAGCGTACGGCACAGGGCGCGTTCCTGCCGCCAGCCGCCTGGTCGCGCAATGCCACGGCCATGACCACCACGCATGACCTGCCCACGGTGGCGGGCTGGTGGCAGGGGATTGACCTGGACTGGCGGGTCAGGCTGGGGCAGCTGCCGGCGGGCATGGATGCGCTGAGCCTGCGGGACGAGCGTGAAAACGACCGCGCCGCGTTATGGACGGCCCTTGTGGCTTCCGGTGCGCGCCCCGCGCGCGGCACACGGTCGGGGCGCCTGGTGGAAAAGCCGCCCGCGACCGCCACGGGGGCCGTGGGTGTGGTGGATGAAGCGGTCAGTCTTGTTGCCCGCACGCCCTGCCCGCTGGTGGTCATTGCGCTGGAGGACCTGCTGGGCCTGGCGGAACAGCCAAACCTGCCGGGCACCACCACGGGGCACCCAAACTGGCGCAGGCGCTACCCCGGCACGGCGGCCACCGTGCTGTCCGGCCCGGATGCGCGCCGGCGCCTCAATCGCCTGCGCGCGGGGCGTGGCCGTGAATAGCGGGGCGGGCGGGGCCAGCGTGCGGGCCACGTTGCGGCTGCAGTTCCGTGGCGGCATGACGCTGGATGGCGCCCGCGCGCTGGTGCCGCAGTTCGCCCGGCTGGGGATCAGCCATCTGTATGCATCCCCCCTTTTCGCGGCCAGCCCCGGGTCCACCCATGGCTATGACACGATTGCCCATGACCGGATCGATCCCGAACTGGGGGGGGAGGCCGCGCTGATTCGGCTGACCGACCGGCTGCATGCCCATGGCATGGGGCTGATCCTGGACATCGTGCCCAACCATATGGCCGCCAATGCGGATAATGCCTGGTGGCTGGATGTGCTGGCATGGGGGCGGGCTTCGGACCATGCCACATGGTTCGACATCAACTGGCATGTATCCGACCCCGAACTGCATGGCCGCGTCCTGCTGCCCTTCCTTGACCGGCCGGTGGAGGACGCCATGGCGGCGGGCCTGCTGTCCGTGCGGCATGACGGGGGCAGCGGGCTGTTTTTCGTGCAGCATCATGACCATCGGTTTCCCCTATGCCCGGCGGGTTATGCCGCCCTGCTGGTGGGGGTCGGGGCACCGGGGCCGTTGCTGGCGGCGTGGACGCGCGTGGCCATGCGCGCCGGCCCCTGCGCCGAAGCCGGGGCGGCCCTGGCCGCGCTGCGGCAGTGGGCGGCAACACGGGATGGGGACCAGGCACTGCAGCAGCTTGCCGCCCTGCATGACGGGACCAGTCCGTCCGGCCGCGCGCGCCTTGCGGCCCTGCTGGGGCGGCAGCACTGGCGGCTGGCCTGCTGGCGGGAAGCGGCGACACGCATCAACTGGCGGCGTTTCTTTGACATTACTGGCCTGGTGGGCGTGTGTGTGGAACGTAGCGAGGTGTTCGAGGCGGTGCATGCCTATGTCCTGTCGCTTTACCGGCGCGGTGTGGTGGACGGGCTGCGGGTGGACCACATTGACGGGCTGGCCGCCCCCGCCGCCTACTGCCAGCGCCTGCGCGAACGGCTGGATGCCCTGACCCCGTTCCGGCCCGGACACGCGATGCCGGGCGGGGCCGTATATGTTGAAAAGATACTGGTGGCCGGGGAAAACCTGCCTGCCGCATGGCCGGTGGATGGCACGACCGGCTATGATTTCATGGACCAGGTGGGCGCGGTCCTGCATGACGGCGCGGGGGCCGTGGCGCTGGACCGGCTGTGGGCCACCTGCGGCCCGGATGCGCAGCCCCTTGATCCCATCGTGAAAACCGCCCGTGCCCAGCTGATTGAACAGACCTTCTGCGCCGGGTTCACGCATCTGGCCGCCCTGCTGGACCGCGCGCTGTGCGACACGGCCGAAGGCTGCGCCACGCACGAAATGCATGACGGCCTGCGTAACCTGCTGGTGCAGTTTCAGCCCTACCGCACCTATTTTGCCGATGAGGTCATACAGGACCATCAGGCGGGTACGGCCGCCCTGCGCCGGGCGGAGCGGGCGGCCTTTCCCTTTCTGGCCGCCGGGCAGTGCGCCATGGTGGCGCGCATGGCGCGGCTGCTGGAATCCTGCCCCGACCAGGCCCCGCCCGTGGGTGTGCGCCACGCACAGCTTGCCTTTGAACACCTGACCGCGCCGCTGGCCGCCAAATCGCTGGAGGATACGGCCTTCTACCGCTACGGCCGCCTGCTGTCGCGCAATGAGGTGGGATCTGATCCACAGGTCCTTGCCCTGCCGGTCGCGGCTTTCCATGACGCCTGCGCCGCGCGCGCGGTGCGTTTTCCCCATGCGCTGCTGGCCACCGCCACCCACGACCACAAACGTGGCGAGGACGCCCGTGCCCGGCTTGCGGTACTGAGCGAGGTGGCCGTGGAATGGGAAGGGCTGGTCCAGGGCTGGTTTGCCCATAATGGCGCGGCCGGCGGGGCGGAAGGCCCCGGACCCGACCGGATTGATGAACTCATGCTCTATCAGGCACTGGTGGGCGCCTGGCCACTGCTTGCGCTGGGGGAGGGGACGGCACGGGACCGGTTTTGCCAGCGTATCACACAATGGCAGACCAAGGCCCTGCGTGAAGCCGGGCGCCATACCGGCTGGACCCGGCCCGACGCGGCGTACGAGACCGCCTGCGCCCGCTTTGCCGAACGCCTGCTGGACCCGGGACGCAGCGCGGCCTTCCTGCACCAGCTTGAGGGGTTCGTGGCCCGCATTGCCCCCGCCGGTGCGCTGAACGGACTGGCACAGACCCTGCTGCGGCTGTGCGTGCCCGGTGTGCCGGATCTGTACCAGGGCTGTGACCTGTGGGATTTCAGTCTGGTGGACCCCGATAACCGCAGCCCGGTGGATTTTGCCCATCGTGACGCGCTGCTGGAACAGGCCACCAGTTTTGCCGCCGCCGCCGCCGTGTGGCGCACGGGCCGGGTCAAGCAGGACCTGATCCGCCGCATCCTGTCCTTTCGCCAGCATTATCCCGGGCTGTTTGCCTCGGGCAGCTATACCCCCGTCGATATTGCCGGGGCGGATCAGGCCCATGCCATTGCCTTCCTGCGCCAGCATGACGGGATGAGCCTGCTGGTCCTGGCCCCGCGCCTGCCGCTTGGGCTGGGGGTGGGGGCGGACACGCTGGTGCTGGACCACACGCCGGATATCACGCTCCGGCTTCCGTCACTGCCCGGTCCGTGGCACAGCCTGCTGGGGGATGTACCGCCCTGCGTGGACCGGCCCTTCATGCGGGGGGGCGTGCCCGTGGCCTGCCTTGTGCATGATGCCCGCATTCCCTGAACGGCCCGCCCCGCGCCACAGGGACCCTAATGATGCAGCATGCCCATGCCCGCCTGCATGGCCGTGTGCAGCACATCGGACCACAGCCCCCGACCGCCGCCCGGACCATGGTCGGATGACGGGGGTGGATTGTCATCGGCAGCGGTGGTGACGGGCAGGCCATCATCATCGATCGGTACGGGATGGTGGGACGCACAGCCCGCAAGGGCTGCCAGGCAGCCAATGGCCGTGGCCGGGTGGCGGAAGGGGGCAAGGACAAGAAGGGCCCGCGCCCGGATGCGCCCGCGCGCATGAAACATGTCTGGTTTCCATATCAAGTGGCCGGTTGGCGTACAGTCTAGAGACTGGCGGGGCCGATGGATTATTAACAAATGTAATAATCCGTCCCGTCCCGGCCGGGCGGCGTCCCTGCACGATTTTTCCTTCACACTGTCGGGAAAATCTACGGATCGGGATGAACCTGTGTTATGGTGGGGCGTTGGATGCAGGTGGCACGCTACCACCGCATACCGGCATGCCTCGTGACAGTTCCAGTGCCCACCATGCGCATGCAAGGGAGATGGACATGACGCAGTCAGATACACAGCTGAACAACCAGGAACTTGAACTGCGGGCCATAAGCCTGTGGAGCAAGCAGCACCCCGACCGGCCGTGGCGGCGGCTGAGCAACCTGCACCGCTATCATAGCACGGCGCACCCGATGCAGGGCATTCCCGCCTTTCCCGAGGAACAGGAGCAGTTCCGCTTCCTTGCCTCCCACGCATTGACCCTGGCACAGGGGAAAAGCTGCATCTGAGGGGGCATTCCCCCGGTAACGGCCATCATCGGGCAGGGCGGGGCAGGCTGCGGGCAGGCCCCGCCCTGTCTGTTCATGGTCGGCATGCGGACAGAGGGCCGCGCAGGGGCGGACGACTTTCCGGCATGCCGGGTCCGTTCCCGCCGGACCGGCAGCGGGCCGATGGGGTATTGCATGGCGTGTTTTACATGCCCCACAGGCTGCCTGTGTAATGGCCATGCAGGGGTTGCCTGTGATCCTGCTGCACCATGCTGTAAAGGGTTCCGTCCGCTTGGATCATCCGCCAATATTCAGGAAGTCATACAAGAAAACGCATGTATGTCATGTGGAAATATTTTGAAACTTTACTTGCGTGCTTCTGTTGAACGTCCGTCCCGGTCCGCGCCACCGGCCCGCAATCCCGCAGGCGGGACGGGGCATGAAGGCTGCGGGCCCGCGCCGCCGTGCCATGCCGCCCTGTGCGTCATGCGGTGCCGGGGCGTAGCGGAAACAGGAGCCACATCATGAATGCCGAGGATACGACACAGACAAAAAAGGATTTCTTTGACTCCGATTTCTGTCAGCACAAGAATTTCTGGCAGAAGCGCAAGGTCTCGTTCCTGACCGACATGCTGTTCGACCTGCATAACAGGAAATTCGCCCGGCAGGTCAGGCGCATGACGCATCGGTATCCGCTGCGCCATATCCTGGTTACATCGGTGCATGTGCCCAAACGGGGCCGGAAGCTGCGCAACATGTTCAACCGGCTCAGCATTACACGGCACAGGGTTGACTTCCTGACCGCCGATATGGGCGACAGGGGCAAGTTTTCGAATATCAACGCGGCCCTGGCCCAGGTCAACCTGAAGGACTATGACTGGGTTGTGGTCATGGATGATGATGTGGCCCTGCCACAGCATTTTCTGGATACATTCATACCGTTATGCGAAGTCATGGATCTCAAGATATCCCAGCCCGCGCACCGGTACCATTCCTATACGTCCTTTACGTTCAACTACCGCAGATGGAACAGCCTGGGCCGCGTGACGCGCTATGTCGAGGACGGGCCGGTCACCGCGTTCCATCGTGACGCGATTGCCTACCTGTTTCCGTTCCCGGAACTGCGGTGGGCGTGGGCGACGGACATCCTGTTCTGTCATGAAGCCCGCAGGAACAACCATAATGTCGGCATTGTGGACTATACGGCCATCGAACATCTCAAACCGGCGGCGCAGGACTATCCGCGCCGGGAAGCCACGGCGGAAGCGCGTGCCTTTCTTTCGCGTCACGCGCTCCGTCCCGACAGGCAGGATCTGTTCCGTGATACCGGCATCCTGCGGCACATCAACGAAAGCCATCTGAATTACGACGTGCCGCGCTGAGGCCCGCATGCGTGGCCCGTCGCGCATGGCCCCTGCCGGGCGGGGGCATGATCCGGCAATTCATTCCTGCAACAGATATAAGATAAGTTGATATAAAATTAAATAATATATCTTATTTATATAAAAATTAAGCATGGAAATAAAATACAGTCCGCCAAAACCCTGCTGAAAAAGGTAGGGTAATTTATTGCATATCTGCCCGGCTTTCCCGTCTCTGCGCTTCCATATCCATCTCTGCAATAAAACCGGCAACCTGTCTGAAATGGCAAATGTCCCTGCCGCATTTACCTTGCAGATGGCCAGAACACAGCAGTCGGGACGGAAAAGATGCGATACCTTACGGATACATGCCGCCATGGCATGGGGCGCAATCCCGGATCCGCAGGCGTGACGCCAGCCGGGTCGGGCCGCCATCATGCCGGCAGGTGGCGTGGCATCGTATGGATGCTGCTGGGGCTGTGGGTCATGGCGGGCAGCGTGGCCGGATACGCGGCCGGAACGCAGCCCGCCGCCATGACGCGCGAACAGGCGCGGCAGGTGCTGGACGTGATCAATGACCCGGCAAAACGGGCCGAATTCGAAAATACCCTTGCCGCCATTGCGTCACAACTGCCTGCGGCAGCGCCGGCCCCCGCACCGGCCGCAACCGTGGCCGCGCGGCCGGTATCCGTCCAGCCCGACAGTCTGGGCAGTGACATCGTGCAGGATGCGTCATCCCTGCGGGGCAAGCTGATTGTCCAGGCGCAGCATTTCGTGGCCCTGTTTGGTGATCTGGTGTTTGTCGTGCACTGGACGCATACCATCTTTGCCGATCCGGACTCCCGCATCATCCTGCTTGACGCCGTGGGGCGGGCCACCCTTATCCTGCTGCTGGCGCTGGCGGCGGAACACGGTTTTTCACTGCTTCTGCGCAGGCCGCTGCTGAAAGTCACGGCGCGTGCCATGGCAACCGAGCAGCGACTCAACCTGCATGCCCCGCCACAGGGCATGTCCGCGCCATCCACCCCGGATGCAGCGGGCAGCGATGACAGCGCGGCACGCCAGACACAGCAGGACGACATGCAGGCCCAGCATGCCACCCTGCGGCTGCTGGCCCGGGTGCCCTATTCGCTGCTGCACCTGCTGATCAAGCTGCTGCCGGTCGGACTGTTCTTTGCGCTGGGCACCAGCTTTGCCTACCTGCTGACCACCACCCAGCAGGCCAGGGCGGTGACCATCACGCTGACCAATGCCTATGTGGTTGCCCGTGTGGTCTACCTGCTGATGGAGACGCTGTTTGTCCCCCGCTCGCCTGCCATCCGCCTGTGCAGCGCCAGCAACCAGACGGCCTTCATGGTCACGCACTGGCTCAATTTTCTTGTTGCGGCCCCCTCGGTCGTGGTCTGCCTTTCCACGCTGGGTGGCGTGTTCGACATGCCCGCGCGCGGCACGGAAGCGATCATCCGCAGCGTGGTGCTGGTCGAGCATGTGCTTGTCGCCATCTTTACATGGCGTGTGCGCACCCATGTCGCAACGGCCCTGCAACCCCCGGCACGGCTGCGCGCGCAGCCTTTCTGGATGTTTGTCGGGCGGCTGGTCCACCTGTGGTGGGTGCCGGCCATGTTCTTCAATTTTGCGCTCTGGCTGATCTGGGCCACCCATATCAGTGGCGGTTATGCCTGGATCATCCGCACGGTCATCCTGACCACGGCGGTCGTCATCCTGTCGCGTGTGCTGTCGGTCGTGCTCTATAACCTGCAGAACCGGCTGTTCCATGTCTCGCCCGCGCTGGAGGCACGTTATCCCGGCCTGCAGGCGCGGATGGACTATTATTATCCGGTTTCGCGCAAGATCCTGTCCTTTCTCATGTTCTTTGCCACTGCCATCGTCTTCCTGCAGGCGCTGGGGCTGCCGGCCATCCACTTCCTTGTCCATGGCAGGCTGGGGCAGAAGCTTATCGGGGTGATCGGGTCGGTGCTGGTGGCCTATACGGTGGCCATCTTTACGTGGGAAGCGGCCAATGCCGCCCTGCAGGGCCAGATCACGCGCTTTGAAAACTCATCTCAGACCGGACGCGCCAGCCGGCTGCGTACCGTACTGCCCATCATCAAGACGGTGCTGCTGGCGCTGATCATCATTATCGTGGCGGTCACCACGCTTTCACAGATCGGGATCAACGTGGCGCCGCTGCTGACGGGGGCCGGCATCATGGGTGCGGCCATCGCCTTTGGCGCGCAGAGCCTGGTCAAGGATTTCATTACCGGCTTTTTCATGCTGGTCGAAAACGCCATTCAGGTGGGCGACTGGGTTACGGCGGGGGGTGTCGCGGGTACGGTGGAACACCTGTCCATCCGCACGCTGCGGCTGCGTTCGATCAATGGCGACCTGCACATCATTCCATTTTCGGAAGTCTCGTCCATCGCCAATACATCGCGTGACTATAATCTGGTTGTGGTCGATATCATGATCGACCTCGGGCAGGACACGCAGCAACTGACCACCATCTTGCATGAGGAACTGGAAGAACTGCGCAAGGAACCGCGTTACACCCATCTTGTGCTGTCGGATTTCAAATTTCTGGGGATCGAGCAGGCCGATGGAAACGGCGCGCGCTTCCTTGGCTCGATCCGGACGTCACCCGGTGCCAAATGGACGGTCTATCGCGCCTATTACAGCAGGCTTGCCGTGCGCATGAACCGTGAGGGGATCAAATTCCCCGTTCCCAGTTTCCTCAACCTGCTGGGCAACCCGGATGGGGACAGGGGGCTTCAGGTGGCACTGGCAGACAGGCCCCGCACGCCACAGGCGTAAGGGGTGGCCGCGCCCGGTAGCAGGGCGCGGCCGTACTCTTTACGGGCAGAAGAGAGGGAGCGGCGCTTCAGGCCACGCGCACGTCAACCCGGTGCAGCCCCTTTGCGGCATGGGCATCGGGGTGGCCGGTGTGGAAGGCTTCCTCCGGCAGCAGTTTCATGTCCGTCATGTCCGACAGGGACAGGGTGCTCCATTCACCCATGGGGGGAATGCCCTTGGCATGGGCGTCTTCCCCGCGATAGATCAGGACCTGGGCCACGCCGTCACTTTCACCCAGTGCATGGGGTGAGCCAATGTAGTTCTTGCCATTGAAGGTAAAGCCGACGACGATTTTCTTGGTGATGGCTTCCCGAAGTGTAGCTGCAACTGACATAAATGGTTTCCATATGAATAAACAGGGGATTACCGTATGTTATAACGGATTGCGTCTGTTATAGCCTGCCCGGGGGGAGAAAGAAGCCTTTCAGCCGGGCGGCGGTTGCAACACTGCCGTGCGTCAAAGTGTTGCAACCTTTGCACGGCGTCAGGCCAGCGTGTCGTACAGCAGCTTGAAGTTCAGCAGCACGATGACCAGCGCCACCAGCCACGACAGCACGGCCATGGGACGGGAAATGACAAATGCCCCCATCTTGTCGCGGTCGGATACGAACAGGACCAGCGGGACGACGGCAAATGGCAGCTGCAGCGACAGAATGACCTGACTGGCCAGCAGCAGTTCGCTCACGCCCCGGCTGCCATACAGCACGGTCATGACCAGGACCGGCACGATGGCCAGCCCGCGTGTCAGCAGCCGCCGTGCCCAGTGCGGGATCTGCAGGCGCAGGAATCCCTCCATGATGATCTGGCCTGCCAGCGTGCCGGTAACGGTGGAATTGGTGCCCGCCGCCAGCAGGGCCAGCGCGAACAGTGTGGAGGCAATGCCCAGCCCCAGCACGGGGGAGAGCAGGCGGTAGGCATCCCCGATTTCGGCAATCGCTTCGTGGCCGGTGCCATGAAAGGCGGCGGCGGCCACGATCAGGATGGCGGCATTGATGAAAAGCGCGAATATCAGGGCGATGGTGCTGTCCCATGTGGCCCAGCGGATGGCTTCCCGCCGTCCCGGCCCGGTGCGGTCATAGGCGCGGGTCTGTACGATGGAGGAATGCAGGTACAGGTTGTGGGGCATGACGGTCGCCCCGATGATGCCGATGGCGATATAGAGCATCTGGCTGTTGGTAATGATCTGCGCCGAAGGCAGGAACCCGCGCAGAATGGCCGCAACCAGAGGTTGTGCCGCGGCAACCTGAACGGCAAAACACACGGCGATCACGCTTAGCAGCCCGATGACGAAGGCTTCCAGGTACCGGAAGCCCCGGTTCATGAGCAGGAGTACGATAAAGGCATCCAGCGCCGAAATCAGCGCGCCTGCCAGCAGTGGCAGGCCGAACAGAAGCTGCAGGGCCACCGCCGTGCCGATGACTTCGGCCAGGTCACAGGCGATGATGGCCAGTTCGCAGGCCAGCCACAGGACAATATTGAGCGCGGGCGGAAAATGGTCGCGGCAGGCCTGCGCCAGATCCCGTCCCGTGGCAATGCCCAGCCGGGCGGACAGGGCCTGCAGCAGGATGGCCATGAAGTTGGACAGCATGATCACCGCCAGCAGCGTGTAGCCAAACTGTGCGCCGCCCTGCAGGTCCGTGGCCCAGTTGCCGGGGTCCATATACCCCACCGATACCATGTAGCCCGGCCCGACAAAGGCCAGGAACCGCCGCAGCCACGACGCGCCGGGACCGGGCACCCGCACGCTGGAAAAGGCTTCGGGCAGGGTGTTGCGTTCGGGTTCCGCCGCCGTGGCAAAACGCCAGGCGGAACGGGCGGGGGCAGGGGGCGGCTTGCGGGCTGTCATGCCGCCAGTCAATCCGATCACCCTTTAATATGCAATATGCTATATTAAATTGCACAAGAGAATTTTATCAGCACAGGCAATACATAGGCTTGGCCTTGGAAACTGTTTGAAAACAAACCGTTGATAAAAAACAATAAAAGTTTTTGGGGGTGCCCTTTTTCAAAAAGGCGGCGTTCTTTCGAAGCTTGTGCAAAAAGCTTCACCAAGAACGTCTTTTAATTTTAAAGCGCTATCATGCGCTGACTGATCAGGCAGTCTTTTATGGCCTGCGGGCAAGGCGTGCCCGGCACCGGGCGCCTGCGGTTCTGTTACGGGGGCAGGCCGTACGGGTCCCACCCCGCCCGTGGGCGGGATGGGAGTTGTCGCGCATCATCAAAGGTACCGGCCTGTGGCCGGGCTTGCACGATCATGGCGCGGGTGGGCATGGCGCGGGTGGGCAGGCGGGATCAGCGGATCTGGGAGGCAACGGTTGCGCTGACAACGCCCGCAATCACGCCCGTGGTCAGCGCGGTCAGCAGGTACTGGTTGCCATAGCGCATCCACTGATAACCCGCCGGCGGCGCGGAAAGCCCATGGTAGCGCTGCCAGTCATTGACCACCCAGCGGCTGTTGCGCGGGCCATCATAACGCTCGCCCGCATGCCATGTGCGGTTCATGTCGGGGTTGTTGTCATGCCAGTTGTCCCGACCGTGTCCGTCGGGACGTTCCGCCATCTGGCGGCCATGCATGTCATGCGCCGGGGCATGGCGGTCGGACATGTGGCCCGGCCCGTTATCCGGCCCGTGGCCTTCCATCTGGCCCGGTCCGCCCGGCCCGCGCTGCGGCCCCATGGACTGTGCATGGGAGAGGGGGGCAAAGCCCATCAGGCAGGCCGCGCTGAGGGCAAGAAAGGATCTGGTTTTCATTAATGGCCTAACCTTGTCATTTACCGTTCTGATCGTAGAGACTATCTCCAACGCGGGAAACCGCTGTTGTACATTCTTTAAAAAAGATAATTTTCAGGCCATCCGTGCCCGCAGGGGCGGTCCTGTTTCCTGCCGTATCACTGGCATGTTGTTATCGCCCGTTACGGTTTTTATAATGGTCCTGTCCCGCAGGATCAGGCTGCCTGCCCGCCCATGCCCTGATCGGCCCCCGCCCGTGCGGGCCGGGGGGGCGCGGGTCGGGACGGCCGGGTTACGGTAATGGAGCCGGGATATTGTTGATAAACCGCAATGTAATACGGAAAAACGCTTCGGATCGATCTGTATATATTCATACGCATTTACACGATGACCTGCTATGAAGGGCCTGCGACTGTTTTTTAGGTGCTGTGGTGATCCTGTTCTTCTCTGGCCTGATGGCGCTGGTGCTGCTGGTCGCACTCAATATCTTTATTTCGCTGTCCGAAATCTCGTTTGCCGCCGCGCGCGACGTGCGCCTGCGGGCCCGTGCGGAAGCGGGGGACGAGCGGGCAGGCGCGTTCCTGCGGCTGCGGCGCAACAGCGGGCAGGTCATGACGGTGCTGCAGATATGCCTTAACGGCGTAGGCGTGCTGGGCGGCATGATCAGTTCGGAAATGCTGGCCCCTTCGGTGGCTGGTGGACTGATGGGCTGGCACCTGTCCCGTGCCACGGCCGAAACGCTGGCCTCCGTTTTCGGGTTCGTGCTGGTCACGGGCCTGTTCGTACTGTTTGCCGACCTGCTGCCCAAGCGCATCGCCATGAACGCGCCCGACAAGGTGGCCCTTGCGGTTGGCTGGTTTCCTGCCGCGGCCCTCCGGGTGCTCTATCCTATTGTATGGGTGTTTTCGCGGTTGTCGGACACCATCCTGCGTGCCCTGAAAATACCGGCTGCCGCAACGGTGGAGCCGGTAACCCCCGAAGACCTGCGCGCCATCCTGGCGGCCGGCACGGCGTCAGGCGTATTGCTGGAACAGGAGCACCAGATGATCCAGAATGTGCTGGGCCTGCAGGACCGTTCCATTACATCCGCCATGACGCCGCGTGATGAAATTGTGTTCCTGGACGTGCAGGAAAGCATGGAAGTGCAGAAAACCAAGGTCCGTGCCAAGCCCTATTCCCGCTACCCGCTATGCGATGGCGGGCTGGATACCGTCATCGGTTCCATCCGGGCGGAAGACGTGCTGGCCGCCGTGGTCGATCCCGAACAGCCCGGACCCGCCACGCCCGACCATAGGGAAAGCACACCCGGCGGCCGGGCGATCTTCCGCATGCGGCGCGATGTGCTGTCCGTGCCCGAGACAATCAACCTGTGGGATACGCTGGCCCAGTTCGATACGCACGGCGTGGGCTTTGCGCTGGTGGTCAATGAATATGGCCTGGTTGTAGGGCTGATCACCTTCAAGGACATCATGGGCGCACTGATGGGCGGGCTTGCCAATCCGTTCGAGGAACAGCTGATCGTGCGCCGTGATGCCCATTCGTGGCTGATCGACGGGGCGGCCTCCATCGGGGATGTCAGGCGTGAACTCGATGCCGTGGATCTGGATGAAAACGGTCCGTTCGACACGATTGGCGGCTTCGTCATGCACCACCTGCGCCGCATGGCCCGCAAGGCGGACCGGGTGGATACCGACGGGTTCCGTTTTGAAGTGGTGGATGTGGAGGGATTCCGCATCAACCAGCTGCTGGTCACCCGGCTGGGACAGCACTGATCCCGTTCCGCCGGCGGGCTGCCCTGTATGTCGGGCCGGCTTTCCGGACAGATTCCTAGCGGTGCAGCTTTTTCCTGATCGTGGCCTGCAGGTCGCGTATTTCCTTCAGTACGGGCTGGTAGGTTTCACGATCCGACTGGGCCAGGTCGGTATAAAGGGCGCTGGCTTCATGTGCCGTCTGCAGGGCGGTTTCGTACTGTTTGTAGATGACGTGGTACAGCGCAAGGTCCAGCAGGCAGCGCGCCAGTGGCGCACGGAATTCCTGTGGCCTGCGGGCGGCAAGGTGACGGTACTGCACCAGCGCCAGCTTCAGGCTTTCCATCGCCCGGTCAATCTGCTCTAGCCCGTTAAGGCACACGAACAGCCTGTACTGGCTGTCCGCCAGCGGGGCGCGGTACTGCTCCGGCCCGGTTTCGTACAGGCTGGTATACAGTGCCGTCGCTTCCCGCGCGCTGTCCAGTGCGCTGGACCAGAGGGGGGGCTGGGCCTGCAGCTGCGCCGCACAGAGTGCTATAAGGGCCTCTGCCAGTTCCGGCACGAAAAGATGGGGATGCTGCCCGTCAAGCCCGTGATAGATGGCCACGACATGCCGCAGACTGGCCAGCGCTTCGCCAGCCGGCGCCCCCGATGCGGGGGGCAGCGCCGTGAGCATGGCCAGCGCCTCGGTCAGGGGCAGGCGTCCTTCAGCCGGGTCGTCCGCCGTCACGTCCTTCAGCAGGGCCACGGCTTCCATAATGGATTCCCGTGCCGCGGCATGGCATGAAAAACTTTCCTGCACCCGTGCCTGTTCCAGCAGGGCCTGGGCAAAATCGGGCCGGGCACAGGCCACATCCGGGCAGCCGGGCAGGAATTCTTCCTCCGTGGTGGCCATGAACACGCGGAACAGGGCAACGGATTTCTGGCATGTGCGCAGGGCGCTTTTCCCGGCCCCCATCCGCTTCTGGCGGGCGGCCAGTCCGGTCATGGCGCGGGCAAGGAACCAGCGGTAGAAAATCCGGCCATGCTCCACCAATGTGGCGTAGAGGGCCATAATCTGCCCGATGGTGCGCAGGACCTCCTCCTCGTGTCCCGGCGCTTCAAGGGCACGCAGCCTGACGGTCAGGAGTTGGGCGAACTTCTCGGGCACGGTGGCATTCCTGCCATGCTCCAGCCCGACATCCAGCACGGCCTGATGGAAGGGGACCGCCCGTTCCGTTACCGCCAGCGCCTGTTCCGGCTGGCCATCGTCAACCAGCAGGCGGGCGACCTGTTCCAGACAGGACATGAAGGGGGCGATGAATGTCTGCGGATGAAGGCGGGTCAGGGATTCAAGCCGGGGCAGGCTTGACCGGAGCAGCGCCAGGCGCTCCGCCTGTTGCTCCGGCCGGGCCAGAAGGTCGGACAGGCTGCCCATGGTATAGGCAATATCATTCAGGAACGGCTCCGGACTGCTGGCGGCGCATGCCTCCAGCAGTTCAAGGCATTCGGTATAGAAGCCACGCGCCCGTGCGTAATGACCCCGTTGCAGTGCGCTGGCGGCACTTTCACGCAGCAGGGCGGCAAGTAATTCGCGCTGCCCGTCATCATCAGGGGTATGGGCCGCCAGCTCCCTCTGCAGGGGGATCAGGGCCTGCATCAGCTGTTCCATCTCCTCCATGCGGCCGTGGCGCTTGAACAGTTCACCAAGGATTTCGGTCGTTTCCAGCAAGGGCTGGTGGAAGGTCGCCGCGTCCTCCCGTGTCAGGGCCAGCAACTGGTCGATGGCGGCCCAAAGGGTACTGGCCGCCGCGTCATCCTCGCCGTTTTCCTCCAGTCGTTTTGCTAGCAGCACCCGGTTTTCGACCAGTTTTGGCGTGAACCGGCGGGGATTGTCGCGTGCCAGAAGGGCCAGTTCGTCCACCGCCTCACGCGTGGCCTGCACGCTTTCGGCCAGCCGGGGCGGCTCAAGCGTGACGTAGCGCAGGCCCAGCCGCAGCAGCAGGTCCGACAGCATCGGGCGGAACGCCCGCGGGTTTTCCGCTGCCAGCACCCTGTAGCGGGCTACTGCCTCCATGATGGAATGGAGCGAGGCCGCGTGCCGGCCCACCGCGTTCTGGAACAGGGAAAGCATTTCCAGGCTGGCCCCGATCTGGGGGCGGTAGTCGCCTGTGTCGCGTTCTTCGAGCAGGGTATGGAGGGAAAAACTTTCCTCCAGCGATTTCAGGGCTTCCTCATGACGTTTCAGGGCGTACTGCATGCTGGCAACCTGGCGCAGTGCCCGCGCGAGGCCGGGCAGCCCGGTATCGGGGTCCTGCCGGGCCAGCGGCGTGTACAGGATCACGGCCTGCAGCGCGTTCTCCACCGCATCCTCGTGCTGCTGCTGGCCTGCCTGGCAGGCCGAAAGGACAAGATGGCTTTCCGCAAGTGCCGCGTCATGGTCCGTCCCGTCCGTTCCGGGCAGCAGGGTCTGGATGTCCAGCGCCCGGCGCACGGCCTGTTCGGCCTGTCCGTACTGTTTCAGCCCGCATCTGCTGTCGGCCAGGATGCGCAGGCTGCGCGCGCGTAGCGGCAGGCAGGCGCTGTCCTGCGTGGCAAGTCGGGTATACAGCGTCACGGCCCGCCGGGCGGCTGTCAGGGCCTCGTCATGATGATGCAGGCTATTTGCATACGCCGCCAGCGCATCAAGCCCGGCGGCCAGCGCGGGATCGAACGCCACGGGGCTGACCTGGGCCAGTGTGGTGTGAATCGCCACCACCTGCCGCGCGCAGTCCAGCGCGGCATCCTGGTGGAACAGGGCCGCATTGCGGCGGAACAGGGCCGCCAGCGCCCATGCCAGTGGGGCGTGGGGGGATGAGGGCGGCTGGCCGCGCAGCAGAGTGACCAGTCTTTCGGTCGCCTCCAGCGCGACCGTCCCGATCGTGGGGGGATGCAGGGGCATCTGGATTGCAAGGCAGGATAGCGTGGCCCGGTCATGCAGGCGGGCAGGCCCCAGATGCCGCAGCCACATGACAGGCAGGCCGGGCGGGTACAGGCCCGGATTCTGGCACAGTCGCGCAATCCCCGTGGCCAGGCGTGTGACCATGGACGGATGGGCCATCAGCGTCTCGAGCAGCCCGGTCCACCGCGCGGCGGGCAGGGGATGGGCCAGATGGATGCAGACCGCTTCCGTCAGCAGGCCCGGCAGGCCGGCCGCCCCGCCCTCCGTCATGCCGGGCAGGGCATGTAGCGCGTGCAGCGCCTCATCGGTGGCCGGGATGTCCTGACCGGCCGCGGCCTGTACCGCCGGGCGGATGCAATCGGCTTCCAGCCCGCCGCAGATCTGGCTGGCAGCGGCCAGGCAGGGCAGGACGGGATACAGGTCTTCAGGCACGGACGGGTTGGTTGGCCATGCCTGTTCAAGATATGCCACATGCAGCGCCGCCGCGCGTGCGAGCAGGGTGGACGCGGCCAGCCGCCGGGCTTCCAGCAGTCCATCACACGCGGCTACAAGCCCGAACAGGATGGGGAACAGGGTTGCGTGTCCGGTACCGAGTGCCTTGAGCCGGGGGGCCAGCCTGCGGGCGGCATCGGCGGGCAGGTCGCTGCCGCCCGCCGCCCGGTAGGCGGCAGCGAACACCGCGAACCGCGCGTGCGCGCTGGCCAGCGGGCCAAGTATTGGCCAGCGCGTGGCCGGCAGGGCGGCGGCAGGCAGGGGGCTGCCCGCCTCCGTCGCCCCGAAAATGCTGTCCAGCCACAGATCGTCCAACCCCGTGCGTTCCAGCAGCAGGAAGCGTAGCGGGTGGGCACCCGGCTTCTGGCGCAGCACGGCCGTCAGCCATGTCCTGACCTGTGTGGTCCGGGCGGCCGCGTTATCGATGATGACCAGCGTGGGCTGGTGCCACACCGTCCTGAATTCCGTGGCGGGGAACAGGTCGGGGCCGCCGGCCGGCAGGAACCCCGCCAGCCAGCCGCGCTTGCGGGCACGGGCCGCGATTTCCATGCCCAGCCGGGTCTTGCCCTGTCCTGCCCTGCCGGTGATGATCCGGACCGATGGGGCCGGGCCTTCCCCTTCCAGCCACTGCATCGCGGCGGCCAGGTGTTCCTCGCGTTCCTGAAAGGGGATGGCGTGCGCGTTGCCCGCGTGCAGGGGGCCGGTTCCGCCATTTTCGTCATTGTCAGGGGTGATCAGGGGCAGGGAATGGCTGACAGGTGCGTCCTGTCCGGGTTGGCTGTATGATATTTCCAGAACTGTATTGCTGGTACTGGAATAATTTTCAGGCTTGTCCCGGCTCATTGCTTGAAGATACCCACTGGTCTGAAGCACGATAGCTGACACCCTATATGTCCCGCCCCGTCATGACCACCGGATATTGCCCTCATGCGTTGTCACTACCGGCGTGCGGGGGCAGGGCGGCGGGGGTGCAGCCATCGGGTGTATGCTCGCGCAGGAAACGCGCGAATTCGGCAAAGGCCGCGCCACGCGGGTCGGATGCCCGCCAGACAAGCCCGATGGTGCGGCTGGCGCCGGGCAGCGGGGTGAGTGTGATCAGTTCCTGCCATGCCTGCCTGTTGCGCAGTGCCAGGCGGGGAATGAGCGAATACCCTTCCCCCGCGCCGATCATGTGCCACAGCATTTCCAGACTGGTGGCAAGGCGCTGCCGTGCGTGCCGGGGGGACATGCCGCACAGGGCCAGCGCCTGGTCGCGCAGGCAGTGCCCGTCCTCCAGCAAAAGCAGGTCGGGGCCGTTCAGGTCCGCCATGGCCAGCGGCTGGCGACGGGCAAGCGGATGCTCGGCGGGGAAGGCCGCCACGAAGGGTTCGTCAAACAGCGGGGCACAGGTAAAGCCATCGCCGCTGACCGGCAATGCGGCGAAAACCATGTCCAGCGCGTCGTGGCGGAGCATGCCCAGCATGGTATCGGTCAGGCTGTCGGTCAGTTGCAGGCGCAGCTGGGGGTAGGTGCCGCGCAGCAGCGGCAGCAGGTCCGGCACGTAATAGGGGCCAAGTGTTGCGATCACCCCGATGCGCAGCAGCCCCGCCAGCGGGCCGGTCTGCACGCGCGCGGCCTCGATCATGGCGCGGGCGGCGGCCAGCACGTCGCGCCCCAGTGCGATCAGGCGCGCGCCATCGGGCGTGGGGGCGACATGACGGCGTGAGCGCTCGAACAGGACCACGCCCAGCAGCGCTTCCAGCTTGCGCACCTGTTCGGACAGGCCACCCTGGCTTACGCCGCAGCGTTCCGCCGCACGGGAGAAATTGCGCAGGTCATCCACCGCCACAACATATTCGATATCACGCAGTGACAGGCCGGAGAGGGGGATATAGCTCATTTGTATAGATAGGACCGATATGGACCGATTTGTAAAAAGGTTTTTCCGATCACACCCATTGACAGAAACAGTTTCCCCGCATTTCGTGTGTGTGGGACAACAGGCCCGTCAAAACCTGACAAGCGAAAGCAAGGAGCATTCGACATGGCACGCATCAATTCGTCATTGAAGCCGTTCGAGACCGACGCCTTCCATAACGGCAAGTTCATCAAGGTGAGCGATGCCGATGTGAAGGGCAAGTGGTCCGTATTCTTCTTCTATCCGGCGGACTTCACGTTTGTCTGCCCGACGGAACTCGAGGATCTTGCTGACAACTACGAAACGTTCCAGAAGCTGGGCGTGGAAATCTACTCGGTCTCGACCGACAAGCACTTCACCCACAAGGCCTGGCACGATACCTCGCCCGCCATCAGCAAGATCAAGTATGTCATGCTGGGCGACCCGACCGGCCACATCGCACGCAATTTTGATGTCTATATCGAGGAAGCGGGCCTGGCCGACCGTGGCACCTTCCTGATCGACCCGGAAGGCAAGATCCAGTACATGGAAGTCACCGCCGGCAGCATCGGCCGCAGTGCCGCCGAACTGATCGACAAGATCCAGGCCGCCCAGTACGTCGCCTCCCATCCCGGCGAAGTCTGCCCGGCCAAGTGGAAGGAAGGCGGCGCAACGCTGACCCCGTCGCTGGACCTCGTGGGCAAGATCTGAGCCCTGCGGTTCACGGCCCAGCCCTTCGGGGCCGGGCCATCCGGCCCCCTTTCGGAAAGAGCGGAGAGTTTTCCCATGTTGCAAGATCCCATCAAGACGCAGCTGAAGGGCTATCTGGCAGGGCTTGCGCACCCCGTCGTGCTTGAGGCCTCGCTGGATGACAGCCCGAAATCGCGCGAGATGCATGAACTCCTGCATGAGGTCGCCGCCCTTTCCGACAGGGTGCAGGTCTCCGAAGCGGGACAGGCCACAAGGCGGCCCTCCTTCGTCATCAGGCGCGAAGGGGGCAGGGCGGGGGTGAGCTTTGCCGCCATTCCCATGGGGCATGAGTTCACGTCCTTCGTGCTGGCGCTGCTGCAGGTTGGGGGCCATCCGCCCAAACTGTCCGATGATGAAATCGCGCAGATAAAGGCGCTGCCGGGGCCATACCATTTCGAGACCTATGTCTCGCTGTCGTGCCAGAACTGCCCCGATGTGGTCCAGGCGCTCAATGCCATGAGCGTGCTCAACCCCAATATCAGCAACGTCACGATTGACGGGGCGCTGTTCCAGGACGAGGTCACGGCAAAAAACATCATGTCCGTGCCGCAGGTCTACCTCAATGGCGCGCCGTTCGAGACCGGGCGCGCCGACATCGAGCAGCTTCTGGCCAAACTGGACGCCGATGCGCCCCGGCGTGCGGCGGAAAAGCTGAAGGATATCGCCCCGTTTGACGTGCTGATCATCGGCGGTGGCCCGGCGGGGGCATCGGCTGCGGTCTATGCCGCGCGCAAGGGGCTGCGCACGGGGCTGGTGGCCGAACGTTTTGGCGGCCAGGTCATGGATACGGCGGGGATCGAGAACTTCATTTCCATACCCGAAACCGATGGTCCGAAGCTTGCCGCGGCACTGGAGGCGCATGTGCGCGCCTATGACGTGGAAATCATCACGGGCCAGCAGGCAAAGGAACTGTTCCCCGCCCCGCAGCCCGGCGGGCTGCACGGGGTGGCGCTGGAAAGCGGGGCGATCCTGCACGCCCGCACGGTCATACTGGCCACCGGCGCCCACTGGCGGCATCTGGGCGTACCGGGGGAGGAGGAATACCGCAACAAGGGCGTGGCCTACTGCCCGCACTGCGATGGTCCCTTCTACAAGGGCAAGCGTGTGGCCGTGGCGGGCGGTGGCAATAGCGGGGTGGAAGCCGCGATCGACCTTGCCGGTATCGTGGCGCATGTCACGCTGCTGCAGCGCGGCTCACACCTGAAAGCCGACAAGGTGCTTCAGGACAAGCTGCGCACCCTGTCCAACGTCACGGTCCTGACCGAGGCCCTGACCACGCGCATCGAAGGTAACGGCAGGAACGTAACCGGCCTGACCTATCGCGGCGGCGACGGGGCGGACCACCATGTGGACCTGGAGGGCGTGTTCGTGCAGATCGGCCTGCTGCCCAATACCGGCTGGCTGAAGAATACGCTCAGGCTCAGCGATTTCGGGGAGATCGTGGTCAACGACCATGGTGCCACGTCCGTCCCCGGTGTGTTCGCGGCTGGCGATGCGACGACAACGCCCTACAAGCAGATCGTCATTGCCATCGGGGCTGGGGCAACGGCCGCGCTTTCGGCTTTTGACTACCTGATCCGCGTGCCCGTCGCGGCGGCACAGCCGGTTCCAGCCCCGGTATAAGGGCTGCCTTGAAACAGTCCGCCGGTCAGGGAAGCAGGGGTTCAGGACACCGCCTTTTTTAAAAGGCGGTGTTCCCCCAGGGTTTTCCGAAGAAATCTTCACCAGAGCATATTGATGTCTGCCGGATGTTTCCGGGCAGGCTTTCCGGGCTGACCCGTAAACACCACGCAACCCTTCGGCCTGCGTGCCGTTGCGCAGGGACAGGCAGCCCGCAGCGGCGCGTGCCATGAATACGGTACGCGGGCCACCGCCACACGGGACGGGCCTGGTGCACCGTGTACGGAGGCAGACCAATGGCGTACAAGACAGTCAACCCGTTTACCAACGAGACCGTAGCCACATTTCCCGACCTGACGGATGCGGAACTGGCCCACAGGCTTGACCGCGCGCAGGAGACCTACAGGCAGTGGTCCCGGCTGCCCTTTGCCCGGCGCGCGGCCATTGTGGGCAGGGCGGCGGAACTGCTGCGGACCCACAGGGACGAATATGCCCGTTACCTGACGCTGGAAATGGGCAAGCTGTACCGCGAGAGCCTGGCCGAGGTGGACCTCTCGGCCGATATCCTGCAATATTATGCCGATAACGCCGAGACATTCCTCGCTCCCCAGAAACTGACTGAAAAAAGCGGCCGGGGCGATCAGGCCATGGTGGTCAGCCAGCCGCTTGGCATCGTATTTGCCATCGAGCCCTGGAATTTTCCCTACTACCAGCTGGCCCGCGTGGTCGGGCCGCAGTTCATGGCGGGCAATGTGGTGGTGGTCAAGCATGCGTCCAACGTGCCGCAATCCGCTGCTGCCTTTGAACAGCTTTTCGCCGATGCCGGTGCGCCAGAGGGGCTGTACACCAACCTGTACGCCACCCGCGACCAGCTGGCCACCATCATTGCCGATGACCGCGTCATAGGCGTGGCGCTGACCGGCAGCGAGGGGGCAGGCGCCATTGTTGCTTCCCAGGCGGGCAGGGCGCTCAAGAAAACCACGATGGAACTGGGCGGCAGCGATGCCTTTATCGTGCTGGATGACGCGGATCTGGAAAAATCGGTCAGATGGGCGGTCTGGGGCCGCATGAACAATGGTGGGCAGTGCTGTGTGGCCGCCAAGCGCATCATCGTGGCCGAACCCATTGCCGATGCCTTTCTGGACCGCTTCGCCACCGAACTGGGCAAGCTTGTGCCGGGCAACCCGATGGATGAGAAAAGCGGCGTGCCGCCCCTGTCATCCCAGGCGGCGGCCGACCAGCTTAATGAACAGGTGGAGCAGGCGGTCAGGCACGGCGCCATTGCCATGCGTGTCGGCCCCACGCCCCCCAATACCGGCGCGTTCGTGCAGACGACCATCCTGACCAATGTGGAGCCGGACAACCCCGTGTTCCATCAGGAACTGTTCGGCCCGGTGGCCATGTTCTTCCGTGTCAAGGATGACGAGGCGGCGATAAACCTTGCCAATGACAACCCGTATGGTCTGGGTGGTTCGGTCTTTACCCGTGACATTGCGCGTGGCGTGTGCGTGGCCGAGCAGATCGAGACCGGCATGGTCTATATCAACCACCCCACCTGGACCACGTCCGACCTGCCCTTTGGCGGGGTCAAGCGTTCGGGGTTCGGGCGGGAACTGTCATCCATGGGCATACAGGAATTCGTCAACAAGAAGCTGATCGATGTGGTGCCCATCGATGCCGCGCCCTGATGGCGGGCAAGCGCCCCCGCTATGATGGATGGGCCGGCGGTGGCGCGTCATCGCCCGTGGGGTGGCTGGCCCGGGTGGTGGTGGCCGGCGCTGGCGCAAGCTGCGTGGTGCGGGTATCGGGAGCCGCCACGGCGGGTGCCGGTGCCGCCGGAAGCCAGCCCCCCTCAAACCCTGCGCGTTCCAGCCCGGCGCGGATATGGGGGTTGCGCTTCATCACGTTCCACACCAGTCCCGTGCGCCAGTTCTCGATCATGAGCAGGATCGGCCCCTGGTCAATGCCCAGGTATTCACTGTCGGTCCAGTAGGACTGGCCGCTGTGGAAGCTGGGGTTGAATGCATCGACAAAACCGTACCGGCCATAGATTTTCTGGCCATAGCGGTTCTTCATGTCGCGCAGTGTGGGCAGCACGATCTCGGGCGCAAAGGCTATGGAACCGGCAGCGGCGGTGGGGGCGATGGTGCCGTCATCCTGCGTGTAGTCACGCCCCGCGCCCCGGGCGGAATAGGACAGGAAATGCCGGTCCTGCCCATCCACCTTCCGGGTGCTTTCCCCCGGCCCGTCACATGCGGTCAGGCCCCATGTGGTGGCGCTGTAGCCCTGCCATCTGCCGGGATTGGCAATGGCATAGGCCTGCTGGGCATAGACGGCGCGGCGGCTGTTCTCGAAATAGTCGATCTGCCTGCCACGCGCCCATTCATCGCGCACGCCGCGGAAATCGATCCAGGCATGGCTGTACTGGTGGCCGAACAGGGGCGCGAAGTTGAGGAAGGTCTGCCCGTAATAATCCCCCCAGCGCTGGTTGTTGGTGGAAAGCCATGCCTGCCACGACGCGGGTTCCAGCGGATGGGTGGGGGAACCAAGGCCAAGGATGTAGGCCATCATCCCCTCGCTGTAGCCTTCCCAGTAACTGGGAATGAACTGGTGCTCGGGACTCCAGCCCATGCTCAGCCGGTTGTCGGGGCGTTTCATCCACTGCCAGTCCACGCGCCCGTACAACCGGTCGGCCAGATCGCGTATCGTGGCTTCCTGCGGGGTGCTGCGGTCATAGAAGGACCGGGCGAACAGAACCCCCTCCATCAGCAGCGCCGTGTCGATGCTGGAAAGTTCTATGTCATGGCTGTAGCGCAGTCCCGTTTCCCTGTTGAGGAAATGGTAATAGAACCCGTGATAGCCTGCGGCGGCATCCGGGCTGTCATTCTGGGGGGCGTCCAGCAGGTAGCGCAGCGTGGCCAGCGTGCGGGTGGCCGCCTGCGCACGGGTTATGTAGCCGCGCGTGGCGCCAATGCCATAGGCCGTCAGCCCGAACCCGATGGAGGCGACGCTGCTGAATGTCTGGCCGGACGGGTAGCGGTCGGGCACCAGCCCGGTGCGCGGATCGCCCGCATCCCAGAACCACTGGAAGGTCCGGTGTTCCAGGTCGCTGATCATGGCCATGTCCGCCGGGCTGGCGGCAGGGGCGGCGGGCAGGGTGGCCGCCACCCCCGTGGCCGCCGGCTGGTCCACGGCAAGGGCGGGAAGGCTGGCAAGGGATGTGCAATATATCAGTGCCGATATGAAAACACCCGCGCGGCCCCCCGTTATACGAGGTCGCAAAGCCCAGTCTCCTGCCCGTTATTGCCTGATCTTTATGAATTCACATCAGGGATGATGGCAAGAGACCATCCATCGTTTCGCTGTCATCATGGTATTGCAAAGTGTAACGCCGCGCGTGCCGGGCCTCAGTCCTGCCGTTCAAATGCGGCGGCGATGGTCAGCGTTGTTTCATCGCCCACCATGGGCAGGTAGGTCCTGATCCCGAAATCACTGCGGTTGATGGCGGCCGTGGCCTCGAATCCCACGGTCCTGGCCTTGTCCAGCGGGTTGATCCCCGCGCCGACAAAACGGGCATGCAGCACTACCGGCCGGGTTATGCCATGCAGCGTCAGGTCCCCGATAATGGCCGCGTTGTCCGTTCCGGCGGGGACGATCCGGGTGGCGGTGAAGGTGGCGGTGGGGTAGCGGGCGGTATCGAACCACGCGCTGCCTTTCAGTTCCCCGGTCAGCCTGTCGCTGGTGGTCAGGATGCTGGTCACCGGCACGCTGACATGCAGCGTGGATGCGGCGGGATGGGCGGGATCAAGCCGCAATGTGCCGCTCACCCCTGAAAACAGGCCGGTATAATTTGTAAATCCCATATGCAGCAGGGAAAAGGCGATCTGGGTATGGGCGGGTTCCACCCGGTAGAGGCCGGGCTGCACGTCCGGTGCCGCAGGGGCCGCCCATGTGGCGGCACACGGGCCGGTCGCCCCAAGGATGGCCAGGGTGCAGAGGGACAGATGTTTTTTCATGCGGATAGTGTTCCTTTATCGGATGGTGCTGGCGTGCCGATTCTGCCCCATGAAGTGATGCAGGTTATGATAGGTCATGTCCGTCCCCACGATCAGGATATTGTGTGTCCGCAGGGGCCTGGCGGGTCCCCCCGATGCGCGGTTCCCGCGCGCCATCCCGGTCACGCTGCGACGGGGGGGCGTAACGGGCCTGCCCGCCCGGGCAACGGCGGGCATGAACGGGATGAACACGCCATGGTCCAGCCCGGGCGCTGGGGCTTGCGCATCGGGAATCTCCACTGCATCCAGCGGTTGGCGGAGCTGTGCCGCCAGGGCGGGAAGCCGGGGGCGGGATGGCGTTGCCGGTCGATAGGGGCAGCAAAACCATGATGGTCATGGCGCAGCGCGGGGTGGGGGCGGATGGCGCGGTGGGCACGCCGGTTTCCCGATGCCCCGATACGACGGCACTTCGGTCGGCCCGGCGGGCAGGATGGCGGCTACCCTCGCGCGGGTAGGTGGCCCCATGTGGTCCCGCGTGCCGGGCCAGTCCATGAAGAAGCACGCGCCGCTCCCATGGTGCAGGAACACGACCGTCTGGCCCGCAGGGGAGCGGGACGGGTAGGTATATGGACAAGGATGTATAACGAACAAAGGAAATTCCTGACCCTCGCTTTTCCCAAAAAGCGTCAGCCGGGATATTCCATGTCCGGCGGCCCGTTCCGGAATCAGGGCACGCGGGCGCTTCCCTGCCGGTATGCCCGTTCAAGGGGATGGTCCCTTGCCCGCATGACCCGGCCACAGGCTTCCCGTCCAAAACGGGCGGCATAGCCATTTTCCGTCCATACGGTCCTGCCGCGCACCATCACATGGCGTACGACCCCTGTGGGCCGGTTGATCACCTGCCTGCATCCGAACTGCGCGCGATAGGTGAAGGCATAGGTCTCCTCCGGGTTCCAGGCGTGCAGGGCAAGGGGGTCGATCACGCACAGATCCGCCTGCGCGCCCACCTTTATGGTCCCGGCATCAAGGTTGAAGAAGGCGGCAGGCAGGCCGGTCAGCCGGTGCACGGCGCTGGCCACCATGTTCATGCCATCGGCCTGCTGCGCGATCCTGAGAAAGCGCAGGTTGCCATCGTAAAACCCGATATTGGCCAGATGGGCGCCGCTGTCGTTGAAGCCGGGCAGGGTCTGGGGGCTGAACAGCAGTTTTTCAAGGATGGCGGGATTGCGGTTGGCAAAGGTCGTCTCCCACCGCAGGTCCGTATCCCACTGGCGCAGCAGGTGCACGATGAAGCTGGCATCGTCGCCCACAGGGTCGGGAAAGGTTGCAAAAAACCGTGCTTCCGCCGGGTCACTGGCGCCATGCTGGCCATGGGTTTTTTGCCAGCGGCGCAGGCGGTCATAAGGGGCCTGCAGGCTGTGGCCGTTCCATCGCGGCAGCGGGCATTCGGCCACGATCATGTCGCCCAGGCTGCGGGTCAGGACCGTCTCCTCCTGCCGGAGCAGGCGGCGCAGCCGCGCCAGCGACCAGCCAGATTTGCCCTGCATCCACATCCTGCGGAAGGCGGCAATCCATTCCGGATCGTCCATGATGCGCGCGCGGCCTTCGCGGTCATCCAGTTCGCATTCATTCAGGGCACGCAGTTCGGGGATTTCGTCGGCAAGGGGATTGATCGCCCCGTCACTCCAGACCCGGAACGGGGCGGAAAGCACCTGAAAGCGGAACATCCCCCCAAGCAGCCGCGAATTGAGGATGGACGACAGCAGCAGGCACAGCCCCACGGCCATCCGGTTGGTCTGCAGGTCAAGCGCGGCCAGCACCGTTGTCCTGAGCGGGCGGCCAAACAGCCGCCCGCTGGTCAGAAGGAAGGTGCGCACGGCTTCAATAATGTCATCCTTGGGCGGCGTGGCCTGCCACACCCGGCCGTAGCGGCGCACCACGCCGGTCAGCTGCTTCAGTTCCCGGTAGCCTGCGTACTGCGTGGGAATCCTGCGCTTCTTGTGCGGGTCATTCGCCAGGAAGTGGAAGGGCAGGGCATCGGTTGAAAAACCGGCATAACCCTGTGCCATGGCCGCATCCAGCAGCCGTTCCATGCGCCCGCGTTCACGCCTTGTGGGTGCGCGGCCTATCGACTGGTGCAGGCCCATCACCTCGATGCGGAGCATGGAATGCGGCACGAGCGGGACGACATTCGCCCCCAGCGCCAGGGTGCCCAGATGGTCCAGATACCCCTGAGAATCGGTCCATGTGCAGCTATCGGCCACCCTGGCCAGCACGGGCTTGGGCATGTTTTCCACACGGGCGAAGCAGTCCACGATCGGGTCCTCGCCATCGCGGCGCTGGTTGCCGTAGGTCACGCCGATCGAACAGTTGCCGATCACCACCGTGGTCGTGCCGTGGCGCACCACTTCGGGCAGTTCGGGCGCCAGTTCCAGTTCAAGGTCCAGATGGGTATGGATGTCCAGCAGCCCGGGCATGAGCCACAGGCCCGTGCAGTCCACCTCCGTCGTATCCGCTTCCACATCCAGTGCCGGACCGATGGCTGAAATCCTGTCACCGGATACGGCAACGTCCGAAATGACGGGGGCGCATCCCGTTCCGTCAAACAGGATGGCGTTTCGGTAGACGGTATCGGGCACACGGGCCTCCGTACTGGAATGGCGGAACAGGCGGGGCGGGAAGGACGTGGCCCGTTGGCGGCGCACGCGGCACGGCCCCACCATGCATATAACATCAGGGCGTGGCGGTGGTTCCGCCGCGAGGGGCTGCGCATGGGTAAAACCCCGCCGCGCGGTTTGATGCCGGGCGCGCCGTCTGTTAAGCCTGCGCCCCTGCATGCGGGAGAAGACAATGATGGGACGGACATCACGCGACCGGGCAGGGCCATGGCGGTCCTGACACGGCTTTTCCCGCTATGGGCGGTTGTGGTCTCGCTTGTGGCCGTGCTGCGGCCGGCACCCTTCGTGGCGCTGACGCCGGCCATTACCCCGCTGCTGGCCTTCATCATGTTTACCATGGGGGTGACGCTGGGCGTGGGGGATTTCATGCGCATTGCCCGCCGCCCGGCCCCGGTGCTGGCCGGGGTGGCGCTGCATTATCTGGTCATGCCGCTGGCGGCATGGGCCGTGGCGCGCATGCTGCACATGCCCCCCATGATTGCGACCGGCATGGTGCTGGTGGGCTGCGTGTCCAGCGGCACGGCCTCCAATGTCATGATCTATCTCTCACGCGGGGACGTGGCGCTGTCGGTCAGCATCAGCATGCTCTCCACCCTGGCCGGTATCGTGCTGACCCCGCTTCTGACGCGGTTCTATGTCTCAGCCGGGGTCAGTGTGGATGGCTGGGGCCTGTTTGGCAGCATTGTGGAGATCGTGGCGCTGCCGGTCATGGGCGGGGTGGTGGTCAATACCACCTGCGCCGGGCTGGTGCGCAGGGTCGAGCCGGTGCTGCCGCTGGTGGCAATGGTGTCGATCATGACCATTATCGGCAGCATCGTGGCGGGGGCGGCCCCGTCGCTTGCCACGATCGGGCCGCTGGTGCTGGTGGGTGTCGTGCTGCATAACGCGATCGGGCTTCTGGGCGGCTACTGGGGCGGCCGCCTGCTGGGCTTTGACGAGGCGGTGTGCCGCACCCTGGCGCTGGAAGTGGGCATGCAGAATTCGGGCCTGGCGGCCACGCTGGGGCGGCTTTATTTCTCACCGCTCGCGGCCCTGCCGGGTGCGGTGTTTTCAGTGTGGCACAACATATCGGGTTCCGCGCTGGCCGCACTGTGGGCGGGGCGCCCGCCACGCAGCGGGGATGCCTGACTGCGCGGGCATCCCCGCCGCGCCGCGCGGTCAGGGCGTGGGGGCCGTGCCGGGGGGATAGAACAGCAGGAACAAGACGATGATGATCAGCAGGACAGGCAGCAGGCCCAGCCCGTTGAAACCCGTGCCGCGTGGTCCGCCATACCAGCCGGAGCGGAATCCGTAGCCCCCGCTGCCAATGGCGAAGATGAGCAGGATGATGATGAGAAGCGTCAGCATGGGAAAACTCCACAAGATGCCTGCGTCCCCAACGTGGCCCGTCCATCAGGGTTGCCCGTGTTCCGCCCCGGCCACCCGGTACGGGCTGGATTTCATGCCCGTGCTACCCATATGCCCCGATACCGCCTGTCTGTTGCCCGAGGTACGCCGGTGATCCCGTTTTCCGTTCTTGACCTGTCCCTCATCACACGCGGCCATGGCCCGGCAGATGCGTTCCGCAATACGCTCGATCTTGCCCGGCTGGCGGACAGCCTGGGCTGCGCACGTTACTGGCTGGCTGAACATCATGGCATGCCGGGCATTGCCTCGGCGGCCACCGGCATCCTGATCGGGCAGGTGGCGGCGGCGACGCGCCATATCCGCGTCGGGGCGGGCGGGATCATGCTGCCCAACCATTCCCCGCTGGTCATAGCCGAGCAGTTCGGCACGCTTGAATGCCTGTTTCCCGGCCGCATAGACCTTGGTCTTGGCCGCGCACCGGGGTCGGACCAGCGTACGGCCCGCGCCCTGCGGCGTGACCCGCATGCGCCCGAACGCTTTGCCCAGGATGTGGAGGAACTGCTGCATTATTTTGAACCGGCGGCCGACGACACCCCCCATATGGTCCGGGCCATTCCTGGTGCGGGCCTGCGGGTGCCGGTCTGGCTGCTGGGGTCATCGCTGTTTTCCGCCATGCTGGCGGCACGGCTGGGCCTGCCCTATGCCTTTGCCTCCCATTTCGCGCCCGCACAGATGGCGGATGCGATCAGCCTCTATCGTGAGCGCTTCATCCCGTCCGAACGCTGCCCCCGGCCGCATGTCATGCTGGGTGTGAACATGATTGTGGCTGACGATGCGGCGCAGGCGGCGCATCTGGCCACGTCCCTGCAACAGTATTTTATCGCGCTCCGGCGCGGGCAGCCCATCGCCTTTCCGCCGCCGGTGGCCGATGCCACGGGTCTGTGGCCGGAAGCCGGGCAGGCCATGCCGGACCCGCTGGCCTGCACGTTTGTCGGGTCACCCGGTACGGTCGCGCCACAACTTGATGCGTTCATGCGCCGCTACCGGCCCGATGAACTGCTGCTTGCGCTGCCGGTCCATGACCATGCGCTGCGGCGGCGCGCGCTTGAACTGGCCATGGCCCTCAGGCCGGGCGCGGACAGGCCCGCTCCGGGCTGAAGCGTATCATTCCTGACCGTGCGGGCCGGTGGGGGCGCAGGCCGCCATCGTGTCCGGTGCGTTTCCGTGCCGGTCCTGTCCCGGATACGCGCAGGCACGGGTGGCATCGTACCTTATCGGCAGGCTTCCGGAACGATTATCAGGCGTCAGTCATATTCGACGGGCGAGCCGTGTGTTTCATCTTCCTTCAGCATGCTGGAATCAATGCGCGACAATGTGCGTTCCGGCGCAAGCCAGCCGGGTATGGTGTTGACCTGTTCGTACCTGTCCAGCACCATCAGCACGCCATCCAGGTCAAAGGTCGCGACACCATCCGCGCCGGTTGCCATGGGGCAGTACAGCAGCAGCCCGTGGGTCAGGTATTCATCGGTGTCGATATGCAGCCACAGGTCCGGCTGGGTGGCGGCGGGGTTGGCGCGCACGCGGCCCATGCGCTCCCATATGCCGCGCAGCCCCTCGATTTCCTTGAAGTCCATCACAATGTTGTACTGCCGGTGCGTCAGGATGATCGTCTCTACCGCATCGGCGCGAAGGGGGACGTGGGGAGCCATGTGGTCCTTTCCTGTTCGGGGAATGGTCCGTGCTAGACGACGGGTGTCGGCAGTGGCCTGCCAGCAAAATGGGCGGCAAGATTGTCCACCACCAGGTTACCCATGGCCAGCCGGGTCTCTATCGTGGCGCTGGCGCGGTGGGACTGCAGCACGGTGCGTGGCGAGTCGCGCAGCGCCTGTGGCACGTCGGGTTCATGGGCGAAGACATCCAGCCCGGCACCCGCCAGCGTGCCCTGTGCCAGCGCCGTGACAAGGGCGTCCTCATCCACGACCGAGCCGCGCGCGATGTTGACCAGGAAGCCGTTGGGTCCCAGCGCCGCCAGTACTGCCGCGTTGACCAGATGCCGCGACCCCGCCCCGCCCGAGGCGGCAACGACAAGTATTTCACTCTGCCGCGCAAGCGCCACCACATCGGGTACGAAGCCATAGCCGGGCAGGTTGTGGTCATGCAGCGCGGTGTAGGACACCGTCATCCCGAACGCGGTGGCCCGTGTGGCGATCGCGCGCCCGATATGCCCCATGCCCACAAGCCCCAGCTTCCGGCCCGATACCGTATGGCCCAGCGGCGGGGCAGGCGTGTGGCCCCATGCGCCCGCACGCACGTAACGGTCCCCCGCCGTGATGCCGCGCATCAGGTCCAGCAGCAGGCCCAGTGCCATGTCCGCCACGTCATTGGTCAGGATGCCGGGCGTGGTGGTGACACGGATGTGGCGCCTGCGCGCCTCGGCCAGGTCAACGGCATCGGTGCCAATGCCGTTGATGGCAATGATTTCCAGCGCGGGCAGGCCGGCCATCAGGGCCGGGGGCACGCCGGTCCCGCCGCCGGTGGCGATGGCGCGTATCCGCGCGGCCACATCGCCCGGCAGCGTGGCGTCACGATGCAGGGTATAGGCGGCTTCAAGCCTGCGCTCGATTTCGGGCAGCATGGGTTCGAGCAGAAGGAGGTCGGGTTTCATGTCCGTATTGTCCCTGCTGGTATGCCGTCAGGCCAGATGGGCCGTGACCTGGCCAATATTGGGAAAGCGGGCTTCCGCATCGGTGCCATGGGCGACAAAGACCGTGCCCGTGGCCGAGCCGGTGGTGACAAGGCAGCCCGCCCCGATCCCGATGCCCCGCCGGGCGGCATGGTTGGCCAGCCAGACCAGCAGCCGCAGCGGGTCGCCCGCCGCGTTGCCGCCCGTGTGGTCGGCCACCACCCTGCCGTCAATGCTCAGCACGACCCGTTCGGCCACCGGGTTGACTGCCTGCCACGCCGTCTGGCCGGGACCGACGATCAGTGCCCCATGGCTCTGCTGGTCGGCCAGATGCAGCAGATGGTGCTGGGAGGCCGGTTTTTCAAAACGGGTATCCACAATCTCGATCACGGGATGGATCGTGCCGATCGCCGCCAGCACTTCCGCGCGCGCATAGGCCCGGGGCCGGGCGGGCAGGGCGCGGGCGAAGCGGTAGCCGATCTCGCCTTCCACACCCAGATGGCGGCACAGCCCATGCGGCACCGTGGCCCCCGTCCCGAACACCGTGCCCGCATGGATGGGGGCGGCGGCGGGTTCGGCTTCAGGCCCGCTGGCCCCCACCTTCCAGCCCACGATGGGGCCAAGGCCGCGTCCCACCGCGTCCTGCACCGCATAGGCCGCAGTCTCGGTTGCGGGAACAAGGGCCGGGTCAACCGTGGCGGGTGGCGGCATCTCTCCCGCCCGGATCGCGCGGAACAGGTCGGTCAGGGCAGGGCTGGGTGACGTGGGCATGAAGCAGTGTTTCCCGCTGGCAGGTCTGGTCCGCACGTTGCCATACCTCTGGCCTTTAAGCCATGCCGGGCGCACAGGCGTGCTTCACCTTCACGCGGGGTTTACGGGCCGGGCGGAAGGGGGAAGTGGCAGGCAACGGCATGGCCGGGGCGCAGGGTGTGTAGCGCCGGCTCTTCTTGCGCGCAGCGCGCCTGTGCCTGCGGGCAGCGCGCGTGGAAGCGGCAGCCCGTGCGCGGGGCGGTGGGGCTGGGGGCATCGCCCCGTAGCACTGGCGCGTGCGGGTGGCCCACCACCGCCCGCGGCACGGCAGCGGTCAGGGCGGCGGTATAGGGATGGGCGGGATGGTGCAGTACGCCGTCCGTCTCCCCCAGTTCCACAATCGCACCCAGATACATGACCGCCACCCGGCTGGAAATCTGCCGTACCACCGCCAGGTCGTGGGCGATGAACACATAGGTCAGCCCCAGTTCGCGCCGCAGGTCGGCAAACAGGTTGACGATCTGCGCCTGCACCGACACATCCAGCGCCGAAACCGGCTCATCCGCCACCACCAGCCGGGGTGTAAGGGCCAGTGCGCGGGCAATGTTGATGCGCTGGCGCTGCCCGCCGGAGAATTCGTGCGGATACCGTTCCAGCGCCTGCACGGGCAGGCCGACCAGATCCATCAGTTCGGACAGCCGGGCGGCAATGACCGACGCCGGTCGCCTGCGGCCATCCGGGGCGGGGTGGACGCGCAACGGCTCGGCCAGCAGGTCGCCGATGCGGCGGCGGGGGTTGAGTGCGGCACTGGAATCCTGGAACACCATCTGCATGAGCGGCCGCAGCGCGCGCAGCCTGCGCTCGGGCAGGGTGGTGATGTCGCGGCCTTCAAACAGGATCTGCCCCGATGAGGGATCGGCCAGCCGCAGCATGCACCGCCCCAGCGTGGACTTGCCACAGCCGGATTCCCCCACCAGCCCCAGCGTCTCGCCGGGAAGGACACGAAGGGAAAGCCCGTCCACCGCCCGCAGCACGCGCCCGCGCGGCAGGCGGTAGGTCTTGCGCAGGTCGCGCAGTTCCAGCAGCGGGGTGAGCGTCATGCGGTGCATTCCGTCATCGGCCCGCGTGGGGGCAGGGGGGTGCCTTCGGCGGGCAGGACACAGGCCGCCTGCTGGCCGGGGCCAATGGGCACCGGCGGCGGCGGGGCGGGCAGGCAGGTTTCATGCGCATGGCCGCAGCGCGGGGCGAAGGCGCAGCCGGCGGGGCGGTCGGCCGGCTGTGGCGGTATTCCGTCTATGGCGGGCAGGCGGTCGGGGCGCGGGCCGTATAGCGGTGGAATGGCATCCAGCAATGCGGCTGTGTAAGGGTGGCCGGGCCGGTCGAACACGGCTTCGGTCGGACCCGTTTCGGCCATGCGCCCGGAATAGAGCACGAGCGTGCGCGCGCAGGTCTGGGCCACCACCCCCATGTCATGCGTGATCAGCAGGATGGAGGCGCCATGCGTGCCGCGCAGCCTGCGCAGAAGCTCCAGTATCTGTGCCTGCACGGTCACGTCCAGCGCGGTTGTCGGCTCATCGGCGATCAGCAGCGCGGGACTGCAGGAAAGCGCCATGGCAATCATCGCGCGCTGGCGCAGCCCGCCCGAAAGCTGGTGGGGGTAGCGCTGCGCCATGTGGGCGGGGTCGGGCACGCCCATGTCGGCCAGCAGCTTGACGGTGCGGGCACGCGCGGCGTGGCGGGAGAGCTTTTCATGGGCGCGGATCTGTTCATCGATCTGCCAGCCTATGGTGTAGACGGGGGTGAAGGCCGTCATCGGGTCCTGGAAGATCATGGCGATGTCCCGCCCGCGCAGGCGGCGCAACTGCCGTTGCGGCATGCCCACCAGTTCGCGCCCCCGGAACAGGGCGGACCCCGTCACCCGCACGCCGGGGCTGTCGATCAGTCCCATCAGCGCCATGGCCGTGACCGACTTGCCCGAGCCGGATTCCCCCACCAGCCCCACGATCTCGCCCGCATGCAGGTCAAGGGAGACATGTTCCACAATCGGGACCATGCGGCCCCGCGCGGGAAAGCTGACGCACAGGTCACGCACGGCCAGAAGCGGCGGGTCAGCGGGCATCACGCACCCTCGGGTCCAGGAACAGGTAGACAACATCCACCACCGCATTGGCCAGCACCACGAAAATGGCGGAATACATGACCGTTGCCATGATCACCGGCAGGTCGAGCATGGTCAGGGCACGATAGGTCAGCCTGCCCACGCCGGGCAGGCCGAACACCACTTCGGTCAGCAGCGCGCCGCCACCGGCAAGCTGGGCAAAATCCAGCCCGAACAGCGAGACGAACGTGACCATGGACGTGCGCAGCCCGTGGCGCAGCAGCACGCGCATGGGTGAAAGCCCCTTGGCGCGCGCGGTGCGCATGAAGTCCTCGCCCGCCAGCGCCACCAGGTCGTGGCGGAGCACGCGGCTGTAGATGCCAATGAACATGACCGCCAGCACCACCCATGGAATGACCAGCGCCCTGAACCATCCCAGCGGGTCCTGCGCAAGGGGCACGTAGCCCAGCCCCGGTACCCAGGAGAACAGCCAGGTGTCATGATAGCGGCTCTGGGTTAAAAGGTTGGCCACCTGTCCCAGCCAGAACACGGGTATGGAAATGCCCACCAGCCCCAGCATCATAAGTCCCCGGTCCACCCATGTATCCTTCCTGGCCGCCGCCAGCGTGCCCATAAAGATGGAAACCGTGACCCATAGCACCGCCGCCCCGCATACAAGGGATGCGGTAACCGGGGCTGCCTGCATGATTTCGGGCACCACGGCCTGCCCCCGGTTGGCGTAGGAGGCAAGGTCACGGGTGATGAACAGCTTCTTCATCATGATGGCGTACTGTACCGGTAGCGGGCGGTCGAAGCCGTATTCGTGGCGCACTTTCTCCATCACCTGCGGGGCCGCGTTGCGCCCGGCAATGCGGGCGGTGGGGTCGGCGCCGGGGGTGGCGAAAAACACGCCGAACACCAGGACGGACACGCCAAACAGCACCAGAACCGTCTGGCCCGTCCGTCGCAGCAGGGCGGCCATCATGATGCCCGCCGCCCGCTGTCGCGCACATCCAGCGCGTCACGCAGCCCATCACCCAGTATGTTGAGCGCAAGCACCACGATCACGATGGCAAGCCCCGGGGCAATCGCCACCATGGGGCGGGTGTAGATCAGGCCCTCTCCATCCTGGATGATGGTGCCCCATGAAGCCTGCGGTGCCTGCACCCCCAGCGAGAGGAAGGACAGGGCGCTTTCCGCCAGCAGCGCCAGCGCCATGACCAGCGGGCCAAGCATGACCAGCGTGGTGGCAAGGTTGGGCAGGATGTCGCGCAGCATGATCCGCCATACCGGCACGCCCAGCCCGCGCGCCGCGGTCACGAATTCCGCCTGGCGCAGCGCCAGCACCCGCCCGCGTATGGGGCGGGCGGCATAGGGCACGTAGACAAGGGCGATGATGAAGACCGGGATCAGCAGGCTGTCCGCATGCAGCACGAACGGTCCCAGCCGCACGCTCTGGCTGACCATGACGATGGAAAGCGAAATGGCGAAAAGATAGACCGGAACCGCCCACATGATATCCATGAGCCGGGAGAGGAGCGTATCCACCACCCCGCCCAGGAAACCGGCGGCAATGCCCGCCACGCCCGCCAGCAGCAGGCACAGTAACGCCGCCCCCGCCGCGATGAGCAGCGAGTTGCGCCCGCCATAAAGCAGCCGGGCCGCCACGTCACGGCCCTGGCTGTCAGCCCCCAGCAGGTAGGCCGCCCGCCATGTCGGCCCGATGGGGCTCAGGCCAAGGTGCAGCGGGTTGTCATTGGGCTGCATGATGTCCACTTCACGCCCGTCCAGCATGATGGTGCCCGCCACGTTGGAAGCGAACGGGTCGGTATGCGCCACGTCATGCGCGTAAAGCGGGGCGAGGAGGGAGGCCAGCGCCATCAGCGCCAGCACCCCCAGCGCCACCATGGCCGGAATGTTGCGCGCAAGGGCCCCTGCTGCCTGCCGCCATGGCCCGGGTGCTGCCCGATGGGGGGACAGGGGCATGGTCAGGGTGCCATCGTATCGCGCGGCATGGTCCTGCGCAGCGTGTGCAGGGTCAGGCTGCCGATCGTGGCCCCCGCGCCGCTGGCTTCCAGCCGCAGGAATTCAAGCGCGCTGGCGGGGAAGATCAGTGCGGTGCCCACCGCAAGCCCGCCATTGGCAAAGATTTCCAGCGTGCAGGCGTCCAGCACGATGCGGATCTCGCAATGCCGGTCATCGGGGTCGAGCACGGTGGAAAACTGGCCGGTGAAGAACGGCTGGGCAAAGCCCGCAAGACCGCTGCGGTCCAGCCAGAGCTGGCCGGAAAACGCATCGAAACCGATGGTCAGCCTCTCGCCCCCCTCGTTACCGAAGGTGATGATGAAGCGCCCTGTGCGCCCCCCGTCACCCGGTGGCAGGCCATGGGGGCGTTCATCCACGGTCACACTCATGCACAGGTCCACCGCCTGGCCCGGTGGCAGGGCCACCTCGCGCTGCGCGCCCGCGGCAAGCCTGCCGGCGGGGAAGGGGATGGCCACGTCACGCAGGCTGTCCAGCCCGCGCGGGGTCTGGGCCAGCCGCAGCCTGCCGGCAAAATCGCGCTTCAGCACCATGGCGCGCGGCAGGGTCATGACGCCGCGCCAGCTCTGGGTGGGCAGTTCCTGCGCATACTGCCAGTTGCCCAGCCAGGCGATGGACACCGCCTCCGCCCCCGGCATGTTGCTGTAGACCTGCAGGGCATACGCGTCCTTGGCGAAGTCGGTCAGGCCGATCACGGTATCATCGGGAATGAAGAGCGTGCCGTCGAACTGGCCTACGAAATACTGCGTGATGCTGCCCCCCGACGGGCCGCCGGGATTGACCGAGACGAACAGCACCCAGCGCGTGCCCCCGCCCGCGACCGGCATTTCGATCAGGTTGGGGCATTCATAATCCACCCCAAACAGGCCGGATGGGCCAAAATCGCTCAGGTGCACCCAGTGCACCAGGTCGATGGAGGCATGGAACGCAATCTGGTGCAGCCGTGACTTCGCCACCACCATGATCCACCGCCCGCTCGGTCCGTGAAAGCACACCTGCGGGTCACGGAAGGAATTGCTGCCGATATCAAGTACCGGGTTACGGGCATATTCGCGGAAGGTCTGGCCGTTATCGGCGCTGGTGGCCAGGTACTGTGCCTGGGCATGCGGGCCTGCGCGGGTATAAAGTGCGACCATGCCGCCCTGTCCGGTCCCGAACAGGCCCGTCGTGTTGTGGAAATCCATTACCGCGCAGCCGGTATAGGCCTCGCCCGCTTCGGTTTCACCAAGTGCCATGGGCTGGTCGGTCCAGTGCAGCAGGTCGGGGCTGGTGGCATGCCCCCAGTGCACATGGCCCGCATAGGGGGCGAAAGGATTGTACTGATAATACAGGTGGTAGCGCGTGCCATCAAAGACCAGCCCGTTGGGGTCGTTCATGAAGCCGGTGACGGGGGTGAAATGGATCATGGGCCGGAAGGACCGGTCGGCCCGCGTTTTCATTACGGGACGGGACACACCCCCCGGCTGGCCAGGCGGGAAGGGATGTGACGTATCTGGTTCCGCCGTGCCGGCCCGGCGGGCTGCCTGCGGTGACAGCGGGGGGGCGGGCGTGGACAGGCGCGCGCCGTCATCCGCGCCTGCGTGCCCGGGGGCGGCAGGGGGAAGTGTGGCGCGGTGGCTGAAGCGGGGGCTGGATACGTCCGTCATGGTGCCCAGACTATACCGATGCACAGGCGCGACCAAATGGTTTTGCCCCGGCTGCCCGGTGCGGGGCATGGGCTGGCGGGAAAGGTTTCATTAAAAACAGATTCATTAATATAAAGTAATTATAAATAATAAGTACATTAATGAAGCTTATTTTAAATATTAATCATACATACTTTGTAAAAAACATGTATCTGTCATTCCAGGCAGGTGCCGCGTGAATCCACGCCGGCCCGCCCTGTACCGACCCTGCCGGAGTGCGCTGTCATGTCTTGCCCCATCAGTACGGAGCCTGTGCCATAAGGCCCATGGCCAGCCCCGCTGGCCGCCCCGCGCCAACAGATACAATAAAAAACCGCGTGCATGCTTACTGCTGGCCCCACGGCCATGGCAGGCGGTGGTTTTTACAATACAGGGAATTGTCCCATCCATGAATGCCATCGTAGTCACCGCACTGCGTCGGCCCTATACCTTTGTGGTGCTGTCGATCCTGATCGTGGTCTTTGGCATCATGGCGGTATTGCGAACGCCGACGGACGTGTTCCCCAATATCAAGATACCGGTCGTGTCCGTTGTCTGGACCTATGGCGGCATGCTGCCCGAGGAATTCGCGGGCCGTATCATCTATAATTACGAACTGATGGTCACCTCTACAGTAGAGGGGATCGAACATATGGAAAGCAGTTCGTATTACGGGCGCGGCATCGTCAACATATACTTCCAGCCCGGCACCGATATCGGCAAGGCGGAAGCCGAGGTCACCGCCATATCGCAGACGGTGATCAAGCAGCTGCCCGAAAACATTCCATCGCCCATGGTCATGAGCCTTGATGCCTCATCCGTGCCGGTGCTTACCCTTCAGGTCACGTCCGACAAGCAGACGCCATCGGACCTGTTCAAGCTGGCGATGATCCGCGTGCGCCCGCTGCTGGTCACCGTGCCGGGGGCCGTGGTGCCGCAGGCCTATGGCGGCATGGACAGTTTTGTCATGGTCGCACTCAACCAGCAGCAGCTTCAGGCGCATCACCTCTCCGCCATGGATGTGCAGAACGCCCTGCGCGGGCAGAACATCGTGCTGCCGGCGGGGGACCAGAAAATCTCGTCCACCGACTGGATGGTCCAGACCAACGCAACCCCGCGATCCATGAAGGAACTGGGCGATATCCCGGTCAAGCGCGTGGGCAATGCCGTGATCTATGTGCACGACGTGGCGGAAGTCTATCGTGGCGGCCACCCGCAGACCAACCTTGTGCTGGTCAAGGGCAAGCAGGGGGTCGAGATCGTTGTCATGAAAAGCGGCGATGCCTCGACGCTGGATGTGGTGGCGGGGGCCAAGGCGCTGCTGCCGCGCATACAGAAACTGCTGCCGCCGGATGTAAAGGTCAGCATCCTGGGGGATGCCTCGGTCTTCGTGAAGGATTCCATTTTCGACGTCGTGCGTGAAATGCTCACGGCCGCCTTCCTGACCGGCATGGTGGTGCTGCTGTTCCTGGGGTCGTGGCGGCCCACGCTCATCATCGCCACCTCCATCCCGCTGGCCATACTGTGCGCCATCATCGGGCTGAACTGGGCGGGGCAGACCATCAATGTCATGACGCTGGGCGGGCTTGCGCTGGCGGTGGGCATTCTGGTCGATGACGCCACGGTGATGATCGAGAACATCGATGCCCATCTGGAAATGGGCAAGGCGCTGGAACCCGCCATCATCGACGCGGCCAACCAGATCGTCATTCCCACCTTTGTCGCCACCACCTGCATCTGCATTGTCTGGCTGCCGCTGTTTGGCCTGAGCGGTGTTGCGGGCTGGCTGTTCATGCCCATGGCGGAAGCCATCATCTTTGCCATGATCGCCTCCTTCATCCTGTCACGCACGCTGGTGCCGACCATGGCCAAGTTCCTGCTGGCCGGCCACAGCGTGGCGGGGCATGGGGATTCCCATCATTGCGAGCCACAGGTCCACAACCTGCAGTATCCAAGGCGCCTGCCCGAGCGTTTCCAGCAGGCGTTCGAACGCGGGTTCAACAATTTCCGTGAAGCCTATGGCGGTGTGCTGAAACGCGCGATTGCGGGGCGCAGGCGGTTCGTGGGCATCTTTCTTGGCGTGTCCGTGTGCTCGCTGGGGCTGTACCTGGTTGCGGGGCGGGATTTCTTTCCTGAAACCAAGTCCGGCACCATCCAGATGCACATGCGCGCGCCCCTTGGCACCCGCATCGAGGTGGCGGGACGCGAAGCCTCGCTGGTGGAGGACCGGATCAACGAACTGTTCCCCGGCAAGGTGGACACCATGATCGAAAACTGCGGCCTGCCCGAAGGGGCGCATAACCAGGCCTTCATTCCAACGCCCACCATCGGCACGCAGGACTGTGACATCACCATCGCACTCAAGGACGAGGAAACGCCGGTATGGGATGACCGTGCCATCCTGCGCCGTGATCTTTCCGCACGTTTTCCCGGCACGGTCTTCACCTTCCAGCCGGCCGACCTGACGGCAAAGATCCTGAACTTCGGCTCCCCGGCCCCCATCGACATCCAGATTTCGGGGCCGGACCTGCGCGATAATTACGATTATGCCCGCCTGCTGGTGAACCGCCTGCGCAGCGTGCCCGGCACGGCCGATGTGGTGATCCAGCAGACCATGAAGACACCGACGCTGTTCGTGCAGGGCAACCGCACCTTTGGCCAGGCCACCGGCATGACGGAAGCGGACCTTGCCAATAACGAACTCATGACCCTGTCAGGCAGCCAGACGGTGGACCCGCAATACTGGCTGGACCCGGCCACGGGCATCACCTTCCCGCTGAATGTTTATGTTTCACAGGACCAGCTGACGCATTTCAACAACCTCATGACCATTCCGGTGGACAAGGGCGATGGCGACCCGCAGGGGCGGCACATGCAGCTGCTGGGTGGCATCAGCAACGTCAGCGCCACCGGCACGCCGGGGCAGGTCTCCCACTTCAACTCCATGCCGGAGGTGGACATCTATGTCTCGGCCGAGGGCGCGGATCTGGGGCAGGTCACGACCGGGGTGCAGCATGTTCTGGACCAGACGCGCGGCAGGGTGCCCACAACCGCCGCCGTGGTCATGCGCGGCCAGACCGAGACCATGCGCCATGCCTATATCGAACTGGTGTTCGGGCTGGTGGTGTCGGTCATGCTGATCTACCTGCTGATCGTGGTGAACTTCCAGTCATGGCTGGACCCGTTCATCATCATTACCGCACTGCCCGGTGCATTGGCCGGGATCGCATGGGCGCTGTTCCTGACCCATACCCGGCTGTCGGTCCCGGCGCTGACGGGGGCCATCATGTGCATGGGCACGGCCACCGCCAATTCCATCCTTGTCGTCTCGTTCGCCCGTGAACGGATCGAGGAACATGGTGACGCGCTGCGTGCAGCACTTGAGGCAGGCTACGGCCGCATCCGCCCGGTGCTGATGACCGCACTCGCCATGGTCATCGGCATGGTGCCCATGGCCATGAGCAATTCCCAGAACGCGCCGCTGGGCCGCGCCGTGATTGGCGGGCTGCTGGTGGCCACCGTGTCCACGCTCCTGTTCGTACCCTGCGTCTATGCAATCCTGCACAACCGCCCGTCCCGCAGCCGGGAGGAAATGAACTGATGTCCACCCTGAATACCCGAAAGATCATGATGCTGGCCGGGGCCGTGGTGCTTGTGGGCTGGTGCGGCACCCTGGTGGTGGGGCGCATCCACCATGCGGGGGCCCTGCGGCGCACGGCGCAGGCGGCCAGCGTGCCGGACGTGATGGTGATTTCACCGCGCAGCGAAGCCCGTCATGTCAGCCTTGACCTGCCCGGCACGGTGGAAGCCTGGTACCAGGCCCCCATCTACCCGCAGGCGTCGGGCTATGTGCGGATGTGGTACAAGGATTACGGTGCCCGCGTTGCGGCAGGCGACGTGCTGGCCGAGATCAACACCCCCGGCCTTGATGCCCAGTTCGCGCAGGCGCAGGCGGACCTGCAGTCCTCGCAGGCAAAATATGACCTGGCCGTCGTCACCGCCCAGCGCTGGCGGCTGATGGGCAAGTCACAGGCGGTGTCCGGCCAGTCGGTTTCCGTGCAGGACGCGAACGAGAAATCCGCCGCCGCCGACCTGGAGGCCGCGCGCCACAACCTGGACCGCTATGCCGCCCTTGAGCGCTTCAAGGTCATCGTCGCCCCCTTTGATGGCGTGGTGACCGAGCGTGACATCAATGTGGGCGATTACGTGCATGAAGGCGGCGGCAACCTGAACGCGTCGGGTGCGGCCAGCGAACTGTTCAGCGTGGCGGATACGCACCAGATGCGGCTGTTCGTCTCCATTCCTGAAAACATGTCCTACATCCTCCAGCCCGGCCTGCATGCCAGCGTGCAGGTGCCGCAGTTCCCCGATCGCCGGTTCGAGGCCAGGTTCCTGACCGTATCAGGCGGCTATGACCCGGATACGCGCACCAGTGTGAGCGAGTTCGTGATTGACAATACCGACCACGCCCTGTGGCCCGGAACCTTCGCCGCCGTCACCCTGACAGCACCCGAACAGGCCGCCCACCAGACCATTCCCACCGGCGCGCTGGTGTTTCAGGAGCACGGCATGCAGGTGGCGGTGGTGGACGGGCAGGGGATCGCGCATTTCCACGATATTACCGTGGGCCGCATGGGCGATGGCGCGACGCAGGTCCTCTCTGGCGTGTCGGCCAATGACCGGATCATCGACAACCCGCCCGCCGACCTGCTGGAAGGCGAGAAGGTGCATGTGGTCCAGCCAGCCACCGGCTACAGCAACGATACAGACGAAAAGGACGATGAATGATGGCCAACCGCATTCGCCGTTCCGTATGCAGGGGCGGGGCTTCGGCGCTGGCGCTGGTATCACTTGCGGGGTGTGACCTGGCCCCCGCCTACCATGCGCCGCGTTACGTCATTCCCGCCACATGGCAGGGGCAGGCGCCCTTTGCCGTGGCGCAGCCGATGGATGACCGCATTCCCGCCAACTGGTGGACCGGCTTTGCCGACCCGAGGCTGGATGAACTGGAAACACTGGCCGCCGACCATAACGGGGACCTGCAGGCCGCCAGCGAGCGCTTTTTGCAGGCGCGCGCGATTGTCAGTGAAGCGCGTGCCGACCTGCTGCCCCATTTCGGGCTGGCCTTTGGCGGCAGCAACAACAAAAGCTCGGCCGAGCGGCTGTTCCGCTACAAGGGGCCGATTACGGATTCAGATGAATTCTATGGTGGCATGGCCTCGTGGGAGCCGGATTTCTGGTCATCCATCCGCAATCGCGTGAGGTTGCAGAAGGATTATGCACAGGAAGCGGCGGCGCAATACGCGTCCGCCCGGCTCAGCCTGCAGGCGGAACTGGCCAGTGATTACTTCACCCTGCGCGGGCTGGACGCGCAGGCGGCCATCTATACCCAGTCCATCGGCTATTATGAGGAATCCCTGCGCGTGACCCAGACCCGGCTGGTGGACCAGGCGGCATCACAGCTGGATGTGGCACGCGCGCAGAACCAGCTTTACACCACCCAGGCCCGCCTGCTGGACATCCAGGCCCAGCGCGAGGTGATGGAACATGCCATTGCGGTTCTGGTCAATGTCGCACCATCCGCCTTCCATATCCCGGCGGATGCGCACCTGAATGCAACGCGGTTCACCCTGTCCGCCGGTGTGCCGTCGGACCTGCTGCAGCGCAGGCCCGACATTGCCGTGGCCGAACGCCAGATGGCGCAGGCCAACCGCGCCATTGGCATAGCGCGGGCGGCGTTCTACCCGCATGTCTCGTTCCAGATGAATGGCGGGTTTGATGACAATGGCTTCAACCTGGCCAACCTTGCCAACTCCATGTGGTCCTATGGTGCCACCGTGACCATGCCGGTGTTTGAAGGCGGCCTGCGCCGCGCGCAGTTGCAGCAGAGCTGGTCCGCCTACCGTGAAACCCGCGACCATTACCGCATGACCGTCCTGACCGCCTTCCGTGATGTGGAGGATGGCCTGTCGCGCACAAGGCGGCTGGATGGTGAAAACGACCGCCTGCACGCGGCCGTAGGCGCTGCCAGCCAGACACAGGACATTACCATGAACCTGTACAAGGGGGGGCTTGCCACCTATCTGGATGTGCTGATTGCCCAGGTCAGCACGCTGGATGCCCGCATCCAGCAGGTCGAGGTCCAGACACGCTACCTGCAGGCCCGCGTCGGGCTGATCCGCGCGTGTGGCGGCGGGTGGGACATGGCGCGGCTTCCCGCGCCGGACAAACTGTTCTCGGTTGATCCGCTCCAGTATTCCGGCCTGCATAACGCGCGCCCGGCGGGCGACGTGCCGGCCCCGCACAGCCATGGGCCGGATGCGGATGATGACCTGACCGGGCCTGTGCTTTCACCAACCCTGCGCCCGTGACGCGTGGATCATCGTTAAAGGTTTCCGGGTGCCGCCTTTTTTGCAAAGGCGGCATTCCCTGAAGCTTTCTGGAACAAGCCTGACCAGGAAAATCCGCTATTTTTCCATCACTGTGCTGATCCATGACGGAACGGACAGTCCCGCACAGGTCAGGCGGCCGCCGGACAGGTTTTCCGGCCCGCCTGTAATCGTGGGGGCGGAAAGCGGCAGGCCGCGCAGGCTGCGGGCGGCCAGGAAGCCGAAACACTGCGCCTCCAGCGCATCTCCGTTCCAGCCCAGTTCGTCCACCGTCCCGACCGGGGTGCCCAGTGCGGCGCGCAGTCCCTGCATCAGGACGGGGTTGTGCCGTCCCCCGCCACATACATACCAGCGCGTGGGCCGGACAGGCAGCGGCGTGCGGCGGATGGCCTCGATGGTAAAGGCGGCCAGCGTGGCCGCGCCATCGGCGGGGCTACAGGTGGAAACAAGCCCGAGGGCCGCGGCAAATGTCTGGCGGTCCAGCGATTTGGGGGCAGGGCGGGCAAAATAGGGATCGGCCAGCAGCTGCGCCACCATGGCCCGGTTGACCGTGCCCGCGCGGGCCAGCCTGCCATCCACGTCACATGCCGTGCCGGTGTGGCGGAAGGCCCAGTCATCCAGCAGGGCATTGCCCGGCCCGGTGTCACAGGCATGGATGCTTCCGTCCGCGCCAACAAGCGTTACATTGGCAACCCCGCCAATGTTCAGCACCGCCACCGGTCCCGGCACGTCGTGCAGCAGGGCGGCGTGGAACCAGGGTACCAGCGGTGCCCCTTCACCACCGGCGGCGACATCCGCGCTGCGGAAGTCGTGCACCACCGCCAGCCCCGTTGCGCGTGAAAGCAGGGCCGCATCACCAGTCTGCCATGTCAGCCGGCGCTGTGGCGCATGCAGGATGGTCTGGCCATGGAAACCGATCAGGTCGATATCGGGCACAAGCGCGCGTACCTGCCGCACCGCATCGATATGGTGGCGGGTGATCTCATGCTCCACGGCCTTCAGTTCGGGGTCATCGGGGTGAAGGGTCGGGGCACGGTCGAGGATTTTGCGCGCACGCTGGCGCAGTGCCGCCCCATAGGGCAGGCTGAGCGCGGGGCCAAAGGCGGCAATCCGTTCGCCATCGGTGCGGACAATGGCGGCATCCACACCGTCAAGCGATGTACCGCTCATAAGGCCGATGGCCGTGAGCATGGGGTGTGTCATGTCCCGCTGGCAGGCGGCATGGCAAGCCCCGGGATCGTGCGCAGATTGCCGCCATGGGCGTCAAGCAGGGCTTCAACCTGTGCGGCGGGAATGCCCGAACAGATCATTACCGCGCGTTTGACATTGAACCCTGTGGTCTCCAGCGCGGCCAGCGCCTGCCGTTCGCTACAGCCCGCAAGGCCGCGGACCATCCGGCACGCGCGCTGGCGCAGCTTGGCATTGACCACGCGCATGTCCACCATCTGCCCGCGATAGGCATGGCCCATGCGGATCATGAGGGTTGTGGACATCAGGTTCAGCGTCGCTTTCTGTGCCGTGCCCGCCTTGAGCCGGGTGGAACCGGAAATGACTTCCGGCCCCGTCACCACGGCAACACCCAGTTCGGCTTCGCGCAGCAGCCTGCCGTCACGATTGCACGCGATGCCTATGGTCAGGCTGCCCGCCGCGCGTGCCGCCGCAACCGCCGCACAGGTATAGGGGGTTGAACCGCTGGCGGCGATGCCCAGCACCACGTCATCCGGGCCGGGCTGATGGGCCAGTATGTCCGCGCGGGCCACGTCCTCGCGGTCCTCGGCACCTTCGGCGGCCTGGTACACGGCGTCCTGCCCGCCGGCCAGCAGCAGCACCAGACGTTCCGGCGCCCAGCCGAAGGTGGGCAGCAGTTCCACCCCGTCCTGCATGCCGATCCGCCCCGATGTGCCAGCCCCCACATAAAACAGCCGCCCCCCCACCAGCAGGCGTGGCAGGGCGCGTTCAACACAGCGCTCCAGTTCCGGTATCGCGGCACGGACGGCGGCGATGGCGCTCATCTGGGATTCCACCAGTGCATCCAGAACGGCTGCCGTGGGCCAGATATCCACATCCGCGTAACGGGGGTCCTGTCGTTCCGTGGCGATGGATGGGGGGCTGCCGTTCGGGGTCATGTCTCAATCAACTTGCTGGAATGAATGGAAAAATGGCCTGAAGGCTGTCTGACAGCCCTACCGGGAAACGTCCTGTAATCATGAAGGGGGGACTGGTGAAGCTTTTTTTGGACAGGCTTCTGGAACCTTTCACTGTTTTAATCAGCGGGTTTTCAGACAGTTCCCTTATCCCCCTGCCGGGCCCAGCAGGGCCAGGGCGGCGGCGGTCGCGACATCATGGCGCAGGCGCACGACATTGCCATGCCCGTCCGGGTGCAGGCGGCTGGTCAGGATCAGCACATAGCTGTCACTGCCGGGGTCCAGCCAGAGCGACGTGCCGGTAAAGCCGGTATGGCCAAAGGAGCCGACGGGAAACCTGTCCCCCCGGGGGGAGGAGTAATGCGTGGCAATATCCCACCCCAGCCCCCGCAGGTCCGACCCGCCCCGTGGCTGCTGCGCGGTGGTCATGAGCATCAGGGTACGGGCCTGCAGGGGATAGGTGGATGGCCTGCCCGCGCGGCGGTCCAGCAGCGCCTGTGCATAGACACACATGTCCTGCGCGGTGGAAAACAGTCCCGCGTGCCCGGCAACCCCGCCCATGCGCCGGGCGGAGGGGTCATGCACCTGCCCGCGCAGCATGTGGCCGTTCTCATCGGGCTGGGTGGGGGCGATGCGTGCGGACCATTCATCCGGCGGCAGGAAGCCGGACTGCCGCATGCCCAGCGGGGTCAGGATGAAGCGCCGGGCATAGGCATCCAGCGTCAGGCCGGACAGTTTTTCCACCAGGAAACCCAGCGTGATGAAATTGATGTCGCTGTAGATGAATCCGCTGCCCGGTGGCTGCGTGGGCGCGGTTTCCATGGTCAGGCGGAAGGCGGTGTTACGCCCCTGCCACGCATGGGCCAGGTCCAGATCCGGCGGCAGGCCGGAATAATGGGTCAGCAGGTGCCGGATCGTAATGCCGGCCTTACCGGCGGCGGCAAACTGCGGCAGGTAGCGCGCGACGGGATCGTCCAGCCCGAACAGGCCGCGTTCCCACAACTGCATGACGGCAGGGGCGGTAATGGTGGGCTTGGTCAGTGAGGCCATGTCGAACACCGTGTCCCATGTCATGGCCTGGGCTGTGGGGGTGACGGCGCGCCTGCCATAGACGGCCCGGTGTACCACCTGCCGGTCATGGCCGATGGCACAGACCACACCGGGGGCCTCGCCCCGTGTCACGGCCTGCCGCAGCCTGCTGTCCACCGCGCGCATGTCCGGGGCGGGGGCGTGGTGGCCGTGTGCGTGGGGGGCACAGGCGGCCAGTGTGGCGGCCCCCGTCAGCATCAGCACATGGCGGCGTCTCAGCCGGGTGGCGGCGGGGAAAACATGCATGGTGCCATGGGTCCGTTATAAAGACGGCATGCCGGATGCCCGATGCACCAGCCATACCGTTATCGGCCTGCAATGACAACGCTGCGCCCCGGCGCCATGGGGCGCGGGTGTGGTCGCGGCAGGGGAACGGTCGAAAAAAATCGTTTTCACCTGCCGTGAAAACCGGGCGGCAGGGCCCGTCGCGCACGGGCATGGGGGCAGGCCGCTGCGGTCGTGCGTCTTTTCCGGTTTCCCCGTAACAGGGTTTGCGGTCATATGCTCCGGGTTTGTGGCTGATGGAACCGGTATGTCCGCTATCGATCTTTCGATTATCTGCCTGTACTGCCTGGCCCTGCCGGGTATCGCATATGCCCTGTCGGGGCGGCAGGATTCCGTTTCCGCCTATCTTGGGGGGCGGCACGACCTGCCATGGTGGGTCATCTGCCTGTCCCTTGTGGCGACCGAAACCTCGACCCTGACCATCATCAGCATACCCGGCATGGCCTATGGCAGCGGCATGGTGTTCGTGGGGCTGGCGGTGGGGTACGTCATTGGCCGGGCGCTGGTTGCGTGGCTGTTCCTGCCCCATTATTTTTCGGGGCATGTGGGCAGCGTGTACCAGTATCTGGGCCAGCGCTTCGGGGCGGGGATGGAGCGCACCGTGTCCCTGACGTTCCTGGTCATGCGCGTGCTGGCCGAAGGGATCAGGCTGTTCGCGGGCATGCTGCCGGTCGCGGCCATCCTGTCCGCCCTGCACTGGTTGGTGCCGCAATGGGGGATCATGCTGGTCATTGTCGGGCTGACGCTGTTCTATACCATGGCAGGCGGCCTGCGGGCGGTGGTATGGTCCGATGCGCTCCAGCTTGCGGTGTACGCGGCAGGGGCGCTGGCCTGTGTCGCGCTGCTGTACCATCAGGCCACGGACCAGCAGATTTACATGCTGCGCCATTCCAGCAGGTTCCATCTGTTCCACAGGTCCACCTTGTATTTTCTCGATCCCTACACGCCCTGTGCCGCCATGATTGGCGGGGCCATCATGTCCATGGCCTCGCACGGGACGGACCAGCTGCTGGTGCAGCGCGTGCTGGCGGCACGGACGCTGGGCGATGCCAGAAAGGCGCTGGTGGGCAGCGGCATCATGGTCGGCTGCCTGTTTGCCCTGCTGTCACTGGTGGGGATGCTGCTATGGGCGCGGAATGATGAAAGGCCGCTATCCGCGCTGGGCCTGAGCACATCGGATGCCCTGTTCCCCGATTTTATCGTCCATGACCTGCCGCCCGGCCTGGCGGGGCTGCTGGTGGCGGGGCTGCTGAGTGCGACGATGGGCTCGCTGTCCGCCACGCTCAACGCCATGGCCAGTGCCACGTTGCTGGATTTCGCCGCTCCCTGCCGGGTTGCCGCACGGTACCTGCGTGTCTCCCTGCTGGTTTTTGCCCGGCTGGTGACGGTGCTGTGGGCCGTGGTGCTTGTGGTGGCGGCCCTTGTTTTTGCCAACAGCCATGGGCCGGCGGTGGTGTTCGGGCTGTCGGTGGCGTCATGTTCGTATGGCGCCATGCTCGGGGCCTTTGTCCTTGCCCTGTTCAGCACGCGGATACGCGGGCGTGAGGTGCTGCCCGCGTTCCTCATCACGCTTGGCGTGGTCTGCGGGGCCATGCTGTTCTGGCGGCCCCATGGGCATGCCATCGCCTTTACATGGCTGGTGCCGCTGGGTGTCATCGTGATGTCCCTCTGCACCCTGCTGGCACGGCGCTTCGCGCCGGGTGGCTGAGCGGTCCTTTCCATATGCGGGGCGCGTGTACGGGGGCGCGGGGCATTTTCCCTGCGTGCCCGCCCGTGCCGTGCGGCCCTGCTGGCGCAGGTGTGAACGGGGCGTTGCAATAAGCGCGGCGGCGGTAAGATTTCCGTTAGTAAATTTGCGTAGGGTGCCCGCGTCCGGACACTGAAACCGGACCATGAAGCGGATGGGGCGGACGTGTTTTCCACACCCTACACAATATATGGGAACTGTAATGCGCAAAGTATATGATTGCTTTTCTTTTTTTGATGAGCTTGATATACTTGATATCAGGTTGCGTGAATTAAATGATATTGTTGATTATTTTGTAATATGCGAATCGTCACTGACCTTCAATGGTGACCCGAAACCCAAGCTGTTCCTGGAAAATGCCGGGCGGTACAAACGTTACCAGGACCGGATCATCCATTTTTCCGTTGATTTTTTTCCCGCCGGTTCCGATCACTGGAGCCGCGATACCTACCAGAAGGAGCAGATCAGGAAAGCCATTGCCCATGTCCGGCCCGATGACCTGATCATCTTTTCCGATGTCGATGAAATACCGCGCAGGGCTGCGCTGCAGAAGGCCCTGGAGTTTGATGGCGTCACCCAGTTTTCAATGAATATGTATCAGTATTATCTCAACATGGTATACCGCCATGACTGGGATGCGGCCTATGCGCTGCCTAAAAAATATCTTGATGCCCTGGATGTGGAAAAAAAGGGCGGGAACGACAGCCTGAGCGTGGCGCGCTACAACATGCCCGCAATCGCCCGGACTGCCGGCATCGCGCATAATGTCATCCATGATGCCGGGTGGCATTTCACCCATATGGGCGGGGTGGAGCGGTTACTGAAAAAGTTTTCGTCCTATGCCCATGCTCATGATTTCTGGCCCAATCTCATGAAGGATGAAAAACGCCTGCGGCAGCAGATCGATATCGGCATCCGGATATGGTCCGCCGATGAACTGGCCCGCTATGTGCCCGTGGATGAAAGCTATCCCATATTTGTAAGGGAAAATATCGAGTATTTCAAAAACAGGGGCTACATAAAGGATATATATGAAGCCCATGCGGCATTGCAGGACCTGTTCATTGACCTGAAACGGGAATATGCCTTTTCCACGCTTGGCACGGAAAGGAAACTGTCCCGGCTTGGCTATCTCAACCCGCTGGAATATGTGGATTTCGCGCATCTGGATGCGGTCCGGCTGGATTATCTCGGGCTTGCGCGCCCGCAGGGCACCCTGGTCAGCGGCGGCAAGCGGGCCACCCAGAGTTCACGCTCCATCTGGTCCCATGGCGCGCAGCCTGAAGATGACGCCAGCCGGGCACTCGTGGGCCAGCCCACCGGCCGGTTCAGCTTTCATACGGATGCCGAAATCGATCCATGGTGGCGGGTGGATCTGGAAGACATACACGAAATTGCGGAAATCCGTATTTTCAACAGGGTCATTCCCCATACGGAATTTCATGAATACGAGCGGCGGCTGGATAATGTGCAGATCAGTATCTCGGAAGATGACGTGAACTATACCTGCATCTATTTTCACAACCAGGAAGCGGCAATTGGCGGCATTGATGGCAGGCCCCTGATCTTCCATCCCAAAAAAGGGCTGGGCGCCAGATATGTCAAGATACACATCACTGGCGCGCAGATGCTGCATCTGGACAAGGTATACATATACCGGCGGTAGGGCATTGAGAAAAAACGGCCATCGATGTTTCCGGCGGCTCAGCTTCCCGGCCGGGTAACGGCCGTCGCAAGGCTGGGGGCAAGCGGCAGCAGCGGCATAATGGTGGCCTGCCATGCATGATACAGGTCCGCCTTGCCTGCCTGGATTGTGCTGGAGGGATGATTGTGTTCATCCAGTTCCTGTATCCACCCGCCCTGCTGGCGGTCGATCATGTAGGTATCGATATAATCCCAGATCGTGCGGTACCAGTGCTCGTAACGCTGGTGGCCCGTCCGCTTGAGCAGGGCGGCGGCGGCGGTCATCGCTTCGGCCTGGCACCAGTGCGGGCGATTGTGCACGACCGGCCTGCGCGCCCAGTCGATTGTATAAAGCAGGCCGGGTGCGCCATCACGCTGCCAGCCGTTGTTCATGCCGCTGTGGAACAGTTCGATCGCGTCCTCCACCAGCCATGGCGGCGCGTGGCCGTCCGCGCGCAGCAGGGCCGCTTCCAGCCTGAGCAGCAGATGCGCCCATTCCACGAAATGCCCCGGTGTCATGCCGTACGGGCGCAGGGCATCGGCTGGCCTGTCGCGGTGGTCGTCCTTCAGTACGCCCCATTCCCGGCTGTAATGTTCAGGCAGGCAGTAGCCCGCATCGCGTGCGTAGGTGTGGATGAAGCGTTCCGCAATACGCAGCGCCCGGTGCCGCCACACCCCGTTGCCGGTTACGTCCGCCACCGCCATGCAGGCTTCGACGGAATGCATGTTGGCGTTCGCGCCGCGATAGTCTTCCTCATCCGACCAGTCCGCCGCGAAACTTTCACGGAATACGCCTTCCGCCTCGCTCCAGAAATGCCGCTCCCATATGGGCAGGGCAGTATCAAGCAGTTCACGCCCGCCCGCCACCCCGGCCACATGGGCGGAGGAGGCGGCAAGAGCTACAAAGGCATGCAGGTACGCCTGCTTGCGGGACTCTTCGGGTGGTTTTCCGTTTATGGCCGGTGTCAGGTACCAGCCGCCATGGTCATGGTCCTCCAGCGCGCCACGCAGGCTGGCCACGCCATGGGCGGCCAGCGGTGCGCAGCCGGGCAGGCCACGGCCCATGGCCACGGCATGGACATGGGTCATGCGCGCGGTCAGCGTGCCGTCCGCCACGGCCCCGGGTTGCAGCCGCCCGTCATCGCCCAGCGCCGCAAAGCCGTGGGGCACGCGTGATGGCTTGGAGAAATCCAGCAGCCGCTGGCCCTGCATGTCCAGCCAGTGGCGATGCGGCGCAAGCCGGAGCCACGACGAGACAGGCAGCACAAGCCCCGCCAGCGGTTCAGCCATTGATGATCATCCCGCCATTCACATGCAGCGTCTGCCCCGTGACATAGGATGAATCCCGCGCGGCCAGGTAGACATAGGCCGGACCCAGTTCGCTTGGCTGGCCCACGCGCTCCATGGGGGTTTTCTGGCCCAGTTCGGCCACGGCCTGCGGGTCCACCGGCCCCCAGCTTGCGGGTTGCAGCGGGGTCCAGACGGGGCCGGGTGCTACGGCGTTGACACGGATGCCTTTGGGCGCAAGCTGCAGGGCCAGGGCGCGGGTAAAGCCCATTTCCGCGGCTTTCGTGGTGGTATAGGCCACCAGTGACGTATTGCCCGCAAAGGCATTGATGGACGATGTATTGATGATCACGCTGTCACGCCCCAGATGGGGCAGGGCGGCGCGCGCGATGTAGAAATAACCGTTGATGTTCACATCCATGTGGCGCTGCCAGAGTTCATCGGTAATATCGGTCAGGTCATTGCTGACATACTGCACCCCGGCATTGTTCACCACGATATCAAGGCCGCCAAATGCCGCCACGGTGCGCGCGACCGCATCATTGCAGACCGCGCTGTGTGACACGTCGCCCCGGATGGCCAGGCCGCGCATGCCCTCGGCTTCAATCTGGCGGATGGTTTCCTGCGCGTCCTCGTCTTCTTCAAGGTAAAGAATGGCGACATCCGCGCCCTCGCGTGCAAAATGCAGTGCGGCGGCACGCCCGATGCCACTGTCCCCGCCTGTAATCAGCGCCCTGCGGCCCGACAGCTTGCCGCTGCCTTTGTAGTCCGCGCGGATATGCTCGGCCCGCGGGTCCATCAGGCGTTCGATGCCGGGCTGGTGTGGCTGGCTCTGTGGCGGGATGGTCGGGGTCATGGTTTCTCCAGCATGGCTGTTGAAAGGCTATGCGCGCTGAACGCCAGGGGGGCGCAATATGTTGCATGCTGATTGCGTCATGACGTGTAGAATAATAAAAATACAGAATTGTCTTAATATTAAAAATGGAAGTATTTGATGTTCCGTGACGTATTATTTAAAAATGCCATGCGGCTTATCTGGAGTGCATGCCGTGGCGTACAGCCTGCGGGGGGGCTGCCTGAAGCAACAATATTGGAAAACATCCCGTAATCATAAGGATGTTTTTGGTTAAGATTTTTTTCAGAAAGCTTCGGGGCATGTCGCCTTTTTAAAAAAAAGGCGCGGCCCGGAAACGTTTGTTTTCCAGACAGGCTGTTTCATTTACGTGGAAATGATGACCGTGGCGGTGATGCCAGACCTGTGCTTGCCTGCCTTGCCCTGTTCAGGGGTGGTTTCCGGTCAGGTTTCTGCCGGCAGGCATCAGGGGGATGTACCCGCCCGCAGGTTTTCCGCAGGCGGGACGGGGGTTCAGGCAGAAGCCTGGGCTGCGTCGATTTCCAGCGCCAGGGTGGCCATGCGGATCGCACCCGCCTTGCTGGCCGCGCCGCAGATGAAGCGCGCGGGGTGGGCAAACACCGCATCCGGCACGCCCGATACCCGGGCCAGTGTCTCGCCATCCAGTCCGCGCCAGGCTTCGGGCAGGGAGACGCGCTGGCCAAAATCGCCGCGCGTGGGGGGAACGGCCTTGACGTTCCAGCGGTCCTGCCCGGCGGGGGAGACGACATAGACGACCGGCAGGTCATGCTCGAAAATCACCTTTTCCGTCGGCATGCCCGTATCCATTACCAGAACGCGCTTGTCCTGTGCTGCCTCGAATGCCGCCAGCACGCGGCCTGCGGCTTTCAGGCTGGCGCGCACGCGGTCCACCGTATTGACCAGATAGCCCGCAACCGTGGTCGCGGCTTCGGCAAAGCCGGCCGCCTCGCGCAGGCGTGCCTGTTCGGGGCCGTACAGTTCGGCCGTGTCCCATGTGGGGCGGCAGGCGGACACGATATCGGCCAGCGACAGCTTGCCCATCTTGGCCACGCCGTTGTCATCCTGATCGATCGGCAGGACCAGTGATTTGTCAATTGCCTGCCAGATGGCGGGCAGGTCCGCCTCATCCACCGGGGTGGCCAGCATGTTGCGGATGGCGGCGATGCCGTAATCCTTCCACAAAAGCCCCGCCGCGCTGTAGGGCGTGCCATCCTCCCGCAGGGGCTTGTCCTTCATGTGGTGGTCGTAGCGGCCCGTGGCGGGGTCATGGCGGCCGCCCACGTCAAATACGATGTCGGCCGCCGCAATGCGTTCGGGTGCGCGGGTGCGGGTGAAGTGCAGCCGGTCATCGGGCACGTTGCCCACAACGCGGCCCGCCAGGTCACCCTGCGGGGCCAGGGCGTAGTGCAGGATGACATAGCCCAGCGTTTCATCCAGATGGAAATTCCCCGAATGGGTTACGGCGGTGATGGTGCCGTGACCATTGTCAAGGCCGATGGGGGTGTGTTGGGACATGGGGGAACCTGCGGCTGGGGTGGACAATCTGCTGCCCCTCATGCCGCAAAGGCGCAGGCAAGACAATATCCCCGGTGGAATATCCCCAGTGGAACATTCCCGGCGGCCAGCCTGCCATTCCCGTTGCCCGCTGTCCGGGTTCAGCTGGCCATGGCCGCCTTTGTCAGCACCTGCGTGCAGGCCACATGGCGCCGGGGCATGTCCAGATCGGTCAGGCGCAGCCCGCCCGCCTGCGTGGCGGGCCGGATCACGCCCGCCGTGCCAAGGGCGTAATCCATGTTGCCCCGTTCATCGGCTGGTACCGCGCCGGTCCGGGCAATCAGCAGGTCCAGCAGGCGGGTGGCGTCCGCCACCGGCGCAAGTCCGTTGCCGATGCAGAAGTTGAGATAGCCTGCCACCCGCGCCCCCGGTGCATTTTCAATCAGGGGTTGTGGATCGGTAGGGGCGGCGGCATGGGCGGATGCATTCAGTTCCAGCACCAGCATGGTGACGGGCAGAAACAGGGCAAGGGAGCGGCGCATGGCTTTCCATCCTTCTGGCAGGATGTAAAAACAGGGCCGCGCAGTGCCACGCCCCTGATCCCGCTGGAGCGGTAAAGTCGGGACGGGACCAGTGGTTGCAGGCGCCCGCCACGCTTTTTTCCGGTACGACGGATCGGGACTGCATTGCACGGGACAGCAGGAAGCCCTTACCGGAAGGCTGCGGGGAACGCCGCCTTTTTGACAGAAGGCGGCACCCGGAAACCCTGCTCTTTTCTACCGGCGGGAAAAGGCGCGCCTTCCCGTCCGGGGTTATAGCGGGGTGCCGGTCAGATCATCCAGCAGGCTGTCAAGAAAGGTGTGGGGCCGTGCAGCCCTGTTCTGCTGGTCGGGGCTGGCGGTGGTATCGGCAGGTGGGGCAGGGTTGCGGCCTGCCGCCAGATCCCACAGGTACTGGGCGCGCGTCCGTTCCGCCTGCATGGAAGCAGCTGCCTGTCGCAGGCTGTCCAGCGCGGCGCGGGCGTGTTCATCGCCTTTCTGTGCGAGGGGGATCAGCGCTTCGGCCGCATCGCTTACGCGGGCCTGGCTTTCCTCGATCTGGGTGCCCAGACTGAAATAGGCTTCCGCCACGGCTTTCGGGTCCATGATCTTCCTCTCCACGGTCATTGGCGGGGCAGGGTAGCGCAATCATCCCATGGGCGGGAGCCGGTTCGGGCATGGCAGCCATACGCCCCCCGGCAGGTCCCCGCGTTACCAGCGGCCGCCACCGCCGCCCATCGGGCCACCCCGGTACGGCCTGCCGCCACGGCGGTCATATCCGTCACCGTAATACCCGTCATGCCAGCCCCGGTCATGGTGGTGGCGGGGGCCGTAACATCCCGCAAGTGAGAGCACCGTGGCAAGGATGGTCGTGATCTTCACGGTATGGCGCATCGGAACCTCCTGTAACATGAAGGGGGAACGCCGCAGCCCGGCGGAAGTTCGGGCGGCCCGCGGGGCCGCCCGCCCCGATGGATCAGGGGACCGTATCGACCAGCACGACCTCGGCATCCTCCAACGCGCGCACGCGCAGTATGTCGGTGGCGGAAATGGCGGCACCATCACGCTCGCCCACACGCATGCCCTCTATTTCCACCGCGCCACGCGCGGGAACCAGATAGCCCAGCCGCCCGGCACCCAGCGGGTATTCCACCACCTGGTCCTTGCGGAGCGTGGCGCCCAGTACGCGGGCATCGGTATTGATGGGCAGGGCGTCGGTATCGTCCCGGCTGCCCGATGCCAGCACCACGAACCGGCCCGCACGGTCATCCCTGGGGAAGGCACGCGTGCCCCATGAAGGCGCATGTCCCGCGCGGTCGGGCATGATCCAGATCTGGAACAGCCGGGTCGGCACGTCATCGCGGTTGTATTCGCTGTGGCGGATACCCGTGCCGGCGGACATGACCTGTACATCACCCGCTTCCGTGCGGCCGGTATTGCCCAGGCTGTCCTGATGGGTAATCGCGCCCTCGCGCACATAGGTGATGATTTCCATGTCACGGTGCGGATGGGTGCCAAAGCCCGTGCCGGGGGCAATCATGTCATCATTCCAGACCCGCAGCGCACCCCAGTGCATGCGCGCGGGGTCATGGTAACTGGCGAAGGAGAAATGATGCCGGGCATCCAGCCAGCCATGGTTGGCGTGGCCCAGCCTGTCAAAGGGACGGATCTCGATCATCTGCCTTACTCCATTTTCCGTGTTCGTGCAGGCATGGTAACGCAGGGCTGTGATGGCATATATGGAAATGATGGAAATATATCGTTTCCATATATTATACCTTATGGATTATCCGGGAATGCCGGGGCAGCCCGTCATCATATGCGTGTTTTTTAAAAAACAGTTTGACAAATAACGATAAAATTTTTCGGATACCGCCTTTTCCCAAAAAGTTTCACCAAAAACTTCCTTATGATTTACAGGTGGTTTCATGGGCGGGTTTCTGAAACGGTCTCCGGATTATGAACACCATGGATGGGGCGCATTGCGTAGGGTTGCATGATGAGACTGCCGGATCTTGAAGCCTGGGCCATTTTTGCAAAGGTTGCCGAACGCGGTTCCTTTGCCCGCGCGGCAGAGGACATCCAGCTTTCCAAACCCACGGTATCCAAGGCCGTAAGCCGGCTTGAGCAGGCGCTGGGGGTGGCGTTGTTCAACCGCAATTCACGCCAGATGTCCCTGACCGAGACGGGGCGCGGCCTGCTGGGCCATGCCAGCCGCATCCTGGCCGAGGCCGAAGCCGCCGAGACACAGGCCCGTGGCGGCACGCTTGCGCCGTCGGGCCTGATCCGCGTGGCAGCCCCCATGACATTCGGGGTGCGCCATCTTTCCCCGCTGCTGCCCGATTTCCTGCGCCAGTATCCTGAAATCGACATTACCATGGATTACAGCGATGCGCTGGTGGACCTGGTGGCCGGGGGGTATGACGTGGCGCTGCGGATTGCGTCCCTGGCGGATTCAGCCCTGCGGGCGCGGCGGCTGTGCAATGTGCGGCTGGTGCTTGTCGCATCGCCCGGCTACGTGGCGCAGGCCGGTCACCCCGATGACCCGCGTGCGCTGGAAGGGCACAGGAGCTTTGTCTACACCAACACCACCGCCCCCGGCATGATCCGCCTGCATGAGCGGGCCAGCGGGCGTGAATACGTGCTTTCACAGACGGCACGCCTGCGCTCGGACAATGCGGAAGCCTTCCTGCCCGCGCTGGAAGCGGGGCTGGGTTTCGGGCTGTTTCCGGAATTCATGGTGTGGGAGGGGCTGAAATCCGGCCGCATCACGCGCCTGCTCCCGCAATGGGAGGCCGCCCCCGTCGCCCTTTATCTGGTCACGCCCGCCAGCACGCTGCGCCCCATTCGGGTTACGACATTCATTGATTACCTGACCCGCGCCTTCGGCCATGCCCCATGGGGGCATGAAGAGGGGGCACCCATGCCGGGGGCGGCATGAAAAACGCCCCCGGGCCATTTGGCCGGGGGCGTTCATCCCTGCGTTGCGGTGCGGGGTTCAGGCCAGTCTGCGCGCAAGACCCGCCACATGCTGGCCAAGGAATTTCGCCCCGTCCAGCTCATTGGCGCTGGGCTGGCGGGAGCCGTCGCCTGCCGCGATGGTGGTGGCGCCATAGGGCGCGCCGCCGGTCACTTCATCCAGCTTGAGCTGGCCCTGGAAGCTGTAAGGCAGGCCGGTAATCACCATGCCGTGGTGGATCAGGTTGGTCAGGATGGAGAAGAGCGTCGTCTCCTGCCCGCCATGCTGGCTGGCGGTAGAGGTAAACGCCGCCCCCACCTTGCCTACCAGCGCGCCCTTCAGCCACAGGCCGCCTGTCTGATCCCAGAAATTGGCCATCTGCGCGGGCAGGCGGCCGAAACGGGTGGGGGCGCCGACAATGATCGCGTCATAATCCGCCAGTTCGGCCACCGTGGCGATGGGGGCGGCCTGTTCGGTCTTGAAGTGATGGGCCTTTGCCACATCTTCCGGCACCAGTTCGGGCACGCGTTTGACATCGGCCTCCAGCCCGCCCGCGCGCACGCCTTCGGCAACCGCGTGGGCCATTGTCTCGATATGGCCGTAGGTGGAATAATACAGTACAAGAACCTTGGGCATTTCATGGTCTCCCGTAATGCCAGCAGCGGTTTTTCGGCGCTGGCTGCGTGAACGTTCCAACCATATCGCGCTCCGGTCCCGCCGATACCGCAAATACGGCAACCTACCGTTTCCGATATTTGGGGCGTGCGTCTACAGTTCGGCCCACTGGCGCAGCAGGTTGTGGTAGGTGGCCGTCAGCCCCAGCACGCCGGGATGGTCATCGGGCAGTGCCTGGCGGGTTTCGATGATCGAGCGGTCGAACTGGTAGAGCAGGGTACGCTGCACGTCATTGCGGATCATGGATTGTGACCAGAAGAACGCCGCCCACCGGCTGCCGCGCGTCACGGCGCGCACGCTGTGCAGGCTGGTGGCGGGGTAGAGCACCATGTCCCCCGCCGGCACCCGGATGCACTGGGTGCCATAGGTATCCTGAATGATCAGTTCACCGCCATCATATTCATCCGGCTCACTCAGGAACAGGGTGGAGGACACATCGGTGCGGATACGGAACCCCGTGCCCGGCAGGGGGCGGATGGCGTTGTCCACATGGGTGTCAAAGCGCATGCCCGCGTCATAGCGGTTGAACAGCGGGGGAAAGACCCGCAGCGGCAGGGCGGCGCTGTTGAACAGCGGGTTGCGGCCCAGTGCCTGCAGCACCAGGTCCGCCAGCGCGGTGCCTTCCGTGCTGTCCTGGGGGATCTGCAGGTTGAACTTGGCCCTGGCGGACTGGTCGCCCGCCGTGACCCGGCCATCAACCCATTGCGACTGTTCAAGCACCCGCCGGCAATGGGCGACTTCCTGCGGGCTGAGTACGGCGGGGATATGGACCAGCATCGGCTTCAGTGCCTGTGGCCCGCATGCTGGGGCAGCAGCCGGATCAGCACGTCATTGGGGCGCTGGCCGGCGGCGGTGGCCAGTTCCTCCAGCGTCTCGTCGGTGGACCGCACGCTGTAGCCCGCATGGGTCAGGCGCGTGGCCAGTTCATCGGGGGTGGCGTGGAACAGCGGGGCAAGCGTGCCCAGGGGGGCATGCGTCAGCAGCGGGAACACGCGCTGGGCCGGGTTGCCCCCGGCATGCCCCGTCATGACCATGAAGCCCGCGGCCGCGGCCAGCGACACCACGCAGGCCACCAGCATGGAGGGGTTGCGGAAATACAGCATGAACTGCCCCCAGTTGCGCCAGACATGCAGCACGAACGGCAGCAGCAGCACCATGCTCAGCCATGTATGCATGGAATGGAACATGCCGGGCATCCAGTGGAAGAACAGCGCCGTGCCCGATATGGCCGAAACCACAAAAAGCCCCGTGATGAACGGGGTGGAATATTTTTTTATGAATACATTCATCCGTAATACGATCTTGCTAGGGTTTGGTTTCGTATTCTGTCGTGGCCTGTAACCGGCTGGCCGCGATGTGGCCGATGCGGCGCAGCGCCGGGTCGGCCTGCCCCGCCACAAGCTGCGCAAGGGCACGGAACACATCGTCAAAACCATGGGCCAGCGCCCGCTCCAGCCAGGGCCGTGCGGCGGGCGCATCGTGGCGGGACAGATGCAGGCGGCCCAGGTTGAGCGCGCCCCAGCAGTCCCCGCCCATGGCGGCGGCATGGAAAAGACTGGCGGCCGGGCTGGCATGGGATGTGTGGATCACCCCGTCTTCCACCAGCAGGCCAAGCATGGTCAGCGCCTTGGCCACGCCGCCACGCGCGGCACGGACATAAAGCCTGCCCGCCCGGTCCGGGTCCGCCGCGACACCCCGGCCCGCCAGATACAGGTCAGCCAGGTTGAAGGCGGCCCAGCCATAGTCCTGCCGTGCGGCTTCGGCAAAATACAGCGCCGCGCGCGCGGCATTGCGGGCGGTGCCCCAGCCACGCTCGTAAGCGCGGCCCAGCATGTTGAGCGCACGCGGGTCATGGCTGCGCGCCGCCGCTTCGAACATAAGGAAGGCTTCTTCCATCATGCCCCGGTCAAGGTGGATCTGCCCCAGCATGAGCTGCGTTGCCACAACCTGTGCCGCCGTGGCGCCCGGAACATGGTTCCGGGCATTCAGGGCGGGATCAGAACGTGACACCGATATTGCCCATGAAGTAGCGCCCCGACGAAGGCACGGCGCGTGAGCCGGAGAACGAGGAGGCATAGTTCAGCCGGTTGGTGATGTTGTTGGCATTGAACGAGACCCGGTAATGCCTGTAATCCCACGACACCATGCCGTTAAGGTTGAAGGTATAGGGCATGCGCGCGCTGTTGGTCGTGTCCGGCCCGGCCCAGTAGCCCGAGGAATACTGTGCGCCACCGCCCACCTTCAGGCTGCCCCATTCGGGCCGCAGCAGCAGGTGCGACAGGTCATACGAACTCCAGACCGACATGTTGTTGTGCGGCACCTGGGGGGCGACCTTGCCATTGTCGCCGGTGTTGCTGTGGGTCACGCGCCCATCCATGTAGGAATAGGAGGCAAAGACCTGCCAGTCGCGCGTGATCTTGCCGTTGGCACTCAGTTCCACGCCACGGATGCGCCGCCCGCTGCCTGAGTCGGCAAAGCCGGTCTCCAGGTCGCCATTGACGTCATAATACTGGGAATTGTTTTCGCTGATCTGGAAGAAGGCCACCGTGGTGCCCAGGCGCTTGTGGAAGAAGTCGGACTTGTTGCCCACTTCAAACAGGTCGCTGCGCTGGGGGGAAAGGTTGACGCCCTTCTGCGCCACGTCGCCCGCCGTTGGCTTGACGGTAACCAGCGACGAGACATCGGTGCCGACGGGCTTGTACGACCGCGCGAAGGTGAAGTAGAAGGATGTGTCCTTCAGCGGCGTGTACATGATGCTGCCCGACGGGCTCCAGCGGTCGGATTTCTGTTCCGCCCGGCCCTGGCTGGCGGTGGCGCGGGTGTAATATGTGCTGCTGAAGGAATCCCACCGCGCGGTGCCGAACAGGGCAAGCTGTTTTGTCAGCTGGATGCGGTCGGCCAGGAACAGCCCCAGGTCACGCGCATTGGCGTTGCCATAACCGCTGTCAGGGAAGGTGACGGAGGTGGACGGATAGGAATATTGCGGGTTGCGGATGGTCTGGTTGTTGGTACGGTTGGTAAAGCTGCCCGGCCAGCGGGAATCACTGGCGTAGTTGATGTCCACCCCGGCCTTCAGGTCATGATGGATGAAGCCGGTATCGAAGCGTGCGCGCCCCATGATCACGTTCTGCACCCCCCAGCCCTGCTGCCGGTAGGCCGCGCCACCGCCCGCGCCATAGGGCAGGGCATAATCGCCACCGCTCAGGATGGCGGCCGCGCACGCACCCGAGCACGCCGCGGGGGTGGTGGCGGTGTAATCACGCTGGTACAGGCTCAGCCGTGTATCGTTGGTCAGCGTGAACCACCGCGTGATGTCGGATTTCAGCGCGGAGGTAAGGGTGTGTATGTTGGAGCGGTCAAAGTCGAAACTGCGGGTATAGCTGGTATTGCGTGCCACGCCATATTCGGTAATGGGACGGTAGATGCCATTTACCTGGATCATGCTGACGCCGTAATCGGGCTTGCTGTTGCTGCTCAGCCACTGCCACGTCAGGTGCCATGATGTCCTGCTGCGCAGCCCCACGCCAAAATCGACGGCGGCGCCATAGCGGTTCGATGTCACGTTGTTGCGGTCGACCACATCCTGCCTGTTGTACATGCCGTTGATGCGGATGGCCATGTCATCATTGATCTGGTAGTTGATGTCCCCCGCGCCCCGATACAGCGGGCCGCTGCCAAAGGTCTGGTCATAACTGTAGCTGTTGCCGGCATGGGCGTGCTTCTGGCTCTGGTTGATCACGCCGCCCACGTTGCCCGCGCCAAAATATTCGCCCGATGGTCCCTTTATCACCTCCACGCTCTCGGTATTGAACGTATCGCGGGTATAGGTGCCAAAATCGCGCAGTCCGTCGGTGTAGATGTCCTGGCGGGCCTGCAGGCCACGGATGCGGAACTGGTCACCGTTCAGGCCGCCCGCGCCCTCGCCGGTGGAAAGGGTGATGCCCGGCACGTTGGCCAGCGCCTGGTCCAGCGTGAAGGCGCGCTGCTGCCGGATCAGTTCCTGCGGCACGACCGTAATGGTCTGCGGTGTGTCGCGCACGGTGGCGGGCATGCGCGCGATGTGCAGCGTTTCGCTATTGGTGTTGCCGGCGGCGTAGCCAGCGTCATCCGTATCCACATGGCCACCCACGCGCACGGCCGAAAGTTTGATGGTGCTGTCCGTGGCCTGGGGGCGGGGGGCGGGCTGGGTCGTGTCGTCCGCGCTGGCTTCGCCCGCGTTCACGCCAAAACCGACCGACATGCCCAGCGCCACGGCCACCCGCAGCCCGCGGCCCTGTGGCCCGGTGGGGGGTAATTCTGCCTTGTTCAATTCACCACTCCTGGCGCGTCGTTCAACCGCGCGCCGCCTGCCGATGTGAAGGAATGGAGTGTTGATAATAATTATCAAACTCAATCGCAAATGATTCTCATTCATTTCTGTCAGGAAAGCGGCAAGTGTTGTACCGCAGCCACAGATTTTATGTAAGAACATGCATGTAAAAAATGAAATATTATGTAATTTTTCATGGGTTTGTATCAGAAACCATAATATATTCATAATACAAAAGGATCGGGCATCCCGGGCCATGCCCAGGGAAAAGGGCGGTCCGGCATGCCCCCGAAGTATGATAATAATTTTCAGTTGCGTTAATTGAGGGGATTTTCTGTCCGCGTGCCCTCTGCCGCGCAGGCCGGGTGGCGGTATCGTGGTGCCGGCCACGCACAGGGGAAATAGCCGTGGCAGTCACGCCATGGTGGAACAGGGCACGGGAATTCAGTCATCCGCCATGCATGGGGCGGCCATGGGAATGCCCGTGCTGTTTTGTATGAAAAGCCGGGGCAGGGCCCCGGCGGGAAAAGGCACGCGGCAACAGCCCCGCCCGACATGAACGGGGGGGGCGGGCCTTCAGCCCATGGCGGCTTCCAGCTGGGCAAACCGGTCGGGCGCGTAGACCGTAATGCCATTGCGGCGCAGCAGGGCGGCGGTAACGCCGGTACCTGCGTGGCGGGTGCCGGTAAAGCCGCCATCATAGATGAAGCCGCTGCCACAGGACGGGCTGCCATCCATCAGCAGGGCCAGCGTGCAGCCATGCAGGCGGGCCATGTCCAGCGCCATGCGCGCGCCCGTCAGGAACGGGGCCGACAGGTCCTGCCCATCGGCCTGACGCACACGGGCATGCCCGTCCAGTACGTCCGCGCCATCCGCGCCGTCCATGATTTCCGCGGGCGCGCGGGGGGTGGGCAGGCCGCTCGCCGTCTCGGGGCAGAACGGTACCACGCGGCCCTGCGCCTGCCAGCGTTGCAGGCTGTCGTGCATCAGGGTCTTTGCGGTGCCATCATAACGCACCTTCTGGCCGAACAGGCAGCCGCTGATCAGAAGTCTGGTTTCCATGGCCTGAGCATTCCACAACCGGCGGCCGGAGAAAACGGCCAAAAGGCGGAAAATTGCCCATGCGGCTTCCAGCACGCCCCCGCTGGGGCCTATGCCTGCCCGCGCCAGGCGCCGACCGCGCTGATCCCGGCCCTGAGCAACGCATCGGCCCGTTCGGGGCTGTCCGCCTCGACATAGACGCGCAGTTCCGGCGCATTGCCCGAGGGGCGCAGGTGGATGACCTCCCCCCCGTCGAACGTCATGCGCAGGCCATCGGTCTCGTCCACGCCGGCAAGCGCGCCGCAGGCCCGTGTCAGCCCCAGTTCCGCCGCACCCTGTGCCGGGTTTTCGCTCATGCGGGCAATCCTTGCCCTGCTCCGCGCGGTTGGCATTTCTACCAGCCGGTCGCTTAGCGTAAAGCGCGGCGGCAGGGTGCGCACCAGCTCCGCCAGGTCCATGCCCGCCTTGCGCGCGGCCACCAGTGCGCAGAGCATGGGCAGAACGGAATCACGGGTGGGCAGGGCGGACAGGGTGCGGCCATCCAGTGTGACGTTACTGGCCAGCAGGAAGCCGCCATTCGCTTCGTACCCGACCGAGGGCAGGCTGCCCGCCTGCGCTGCCTCGGTCATGGCGGCGACCACGAAGGGGGAGCCGATGCGGGTGCGGCGCACGTCCCTGGCAAAGCCCGCCAGTTCCAGCGCCGTATTGCTGCTGACCGGCGTGGTTACGGCGGCGGCCCCCAGAAAGCGGGCGGCCAGGATGCCCAGCACATCACCACGCAGCCAGTCGCCCGCGCGGTCGGCCAGAAGCGGGCGGTCCGAATCGCCATCGGTCGTCAGGATCGCATCCAGTCCGCCATCCGCCGCCCATTCACGGGCCAGTGCCGCGTCCTCGGGGCGGACGGCTTCGGTATCGACGGGGATGAAAGTCTCCATCCGGCCAAGTGGCACGGCCTGCGCGCCCAGTGCCGCGACAATGCGCACCAGTACGTCGCGCCCCACGGCGGAATGCTGGTAGATGCCCAGTTTCAGGCCGGACAGGGCATGGGGGCCGAAAAAGTCACGGTACCGGGCAACGAAGCCGGGCACGACATCGGTCACGGCGGGCAGGGCCGGCGGGGTAAGCAGCGCGCCGCTGGCATCAAACATGCCTTCGGGCAGGTCGACATCCTCCTCGCGCATGGCGGCTTCATCGGGCTTGAGGAATTCCCCATGCGCGCGATTGAACTTGATGCCGTTGCGGTCGGCCGGGATATGGCTGCCCGTTACCATGAGCGAGGGGATGCCCCGTCCGAAAGCATACAGGCACAGCGCGGGCGTGGGTACAAAACCGCAAAAGACCGGGTGGCCGCCCATATGGGTAATGGCCGCGGCACAGGCGCGCAGGACATGCGGCGTGCTGGGACGCAGGTCGCCCGCCATGGCCACGTCGGTGCCGGGCGAAAACTCACCCAGCCTGGCCAGATGCTTCAGGTATCCCACCGTATAGGCAAAACAGACGGCATCCGTCATGGCGGTAACAAGGCCGCGTGCGCCACTGGTTCCAAACGCAACGCCGGACTGCTGCATCCACTGGGCTATTTTCATCGGGTCTTTCTCGCACCTGTCATCGGAGTGGCATGGGTATCGGGGTTGGGAACATATAGCGTATGCGCATGTCCGGGTCTTTATGCAACCGCGCTGGAACCGGGGCCATATTGGCGGTGGGAAATATGGCACCACGAAGGCCATGTCATGCGCATGAACTGGTCGGGGAGGGGGAAGTCGCCATATGAACCGGAATGGCAGGAATGGGGTAATGTCAGGAAAAAATGAAACCGGATACCCGCTCATGCCGTTTATTGTTTTGCTGGTTATTGCTTTGCTGGCAATTCATGATTGAGGGAGGGATGGATGGCGAACCTGGTTCATTTTCTGCAATATGTGGCGCTGAAGCAGTATTTCGACATGCAGGATCAGAAGGCCGCGTGCCGTGTGGCGCGCACGCCCCCCGTATCTATCCGTCCCCGCCGTCCGTCTGGTCGCGGCGCGGACCCAGCCCGGCATCGCGCCGCACGCATTCCTGCAGAATGACAAAGTCGCGTTCGCCATCTCCCGCCGCCATGGCTGACAGGAAACGGTCCCGCGCAATAGCGGCATAGGGCAGGGGAACATGGTAGTCATGCCCCGCCGCCAGGAACATCTCGGTATCCTTCAGCCCAAGGGTTACGGGGGCGCCCGGCGGGTCATAGGCCCCGTCAACCATCAGCTGGCCATAATTGCGGTGCACCGGCGCATTGAAGAAGCTGCCGGTCATGATATCGAACAGGGCACGGGGGTCATTGCCCGCCTTTTCGTTCAGGGCAAACACCTCGGCCATCTGTTCGATCGTGGACATGATCATGAAATTGAGCGAGAGCTTGACCAGATTGGCCTGCACCGGATCGTGCCCCACGCGGAACATCCGGCAGGCAAAGGCGGTCACCACCGGCTCCAGCCGGTCGACAAGCCCCGCTTCCCCGCCCATTATGACGGATAGCGCCCCGCTGGCCGCAGCCGGTGGGCGCCCCAGGACATTGGCGCTGACATAGGACTGGCCACGGGCCGCATGGCCGTCGCGCAGTCTGCGGGCCTGTTCCAGCGACACGGTGGCGCAGCAGGCATGCATGCCATCGGCCCCCAGCGTGCTGGCAATGCCATCGGGGCCAAAGGTCAGGGCCTGCGTCGCGGCATCATCGGACAGCATGGAAAAAACGATTGCGGCATCCCGTGCCGCCGCCGCCGGGGTGGGGGCCAGCACTGCGCCCATGGCCAGCAGGTCATCCGCCCTGCCGGCCGTGCGGTTGTAGACGCACAGCGCATGCCCGGCTTCCAGCAGGCGCCGTGCCATGGGGTGCCCCATGGCACCCAGCCCCACAAACCCGATCTTCATGGCACGTCTCCCCGCCTGTTTCCGCCTGCCATGGCCTGAACGTGCGGGACAGGCGGCGGGAACAGGTGTCTGGCGTTTTATTTTCCTGCCTGCGGCCTCATGCGGTTTGGGGCATGGTGGCCATGTCGATCACGAAGCGGTATTTCACATCCGAACGCAGCATGCGCGTATAGGCGGTTTCGATCTCGTCCATGCGGATCATCTCGATATCGGCCGTGATGTTGTGCTTGCCACAGAAATCCAGCATTTCCTGGGTTTCGGGGATGCCACCGATCAGCGACCCGGCAAAGCGGCGGCGCTTCATGAGCAGGCTGAACACGGAAACCGGCAGCGGCTGCTCCGGCGCGCCGACCTGTACCATCGTGCCATCGCGCTTGAGCAGTTCCAGATAGGCGTTGATGTCGTGGTCCGCCGCCACGGCATCGAGAATGAAGTCAAAGCGCCCCCGTTCCTTGGCCATGGCATCGGCGTCCTTTGACAGCACGACCTCATGCGCGCCCAGCCGCAGGCCATCGGCCACCTTGCCGGGCGATGTGGTGAACAGCACGACTTCAGCACCCAGCGCACGCGCGAACTTCACCCCCATATGGCCCAGCCCGCCAAGGCCCACGATGCCGACGCGCTGGCCGGGGCCGACCTTCCAGTGGCGCAGCGGCGACCATGTGGTAATGCCCGCGCACAGCAGCGGGCTGGCCGCCGCCGGGTCCAGCGTGTCGGGCACGCGCAGCACGAAGGACTGGTCAACCACCACGGCGCGCGAATACCCGCCAAAGGTGACGCCGCGGCCCTGCCGGTCCTCACCATTATAGGTGCCGACAAAACCGACTTCGCAATACTGCTCCAGCCCGTCGCGGCAGCTGGCGCATTCGCGGCATGAATCAACCATGCAGCCTACGCCCACCATGTCACCCACCTTGAACCGGGTGACGGACGTCCCCGTTTCCGCTACCCGGCCCACGATTTCATGGCCCGGAACGCAGGGGTAGATCGTATTGTGCCATTCATTGCGGGCCTGATGCAGGTCGGAATGGCAGACGCCGCAGTACAGGATGTCGATGCGCACGTCATCCGGCCCGGTATCGCGCCGGTCAAAGGCGAAAGGCCGGAGCGATGCATCCGCCGCGGTCGCGGCATAGCCAACACATGAGAACATTCTTCGGATCCTTATTGGTTGCGGTTCAGGCGGATTGAGGTTTTTCGCCCGCCATGGCGCCCAGGCGGTAGGCGCCCTGGCGTTCAATCATCCAGCCCGGGTATTCGGGGGGCAGGGCGCTGACCCGGTCAAGCCGGTCCAGTTCGGCTGCTGATAACGTGATCGTGCGCGCGCCCAGGTTATCAACCAGCTGTTCGGGCCGGCGGGCGCCGACAATCACGCTTGTGACCACCTTCTGGTGCAAAAGCCATGCCAGTGCGATCTGCGCCACGCTGCACCCATGCGCCGTGGCAATGGGCCGCATGGCATCGATCACGTCAAACGCCCGGTCGCGGTTGACGGGCGGGAAATCGAAATCGGCCCGCCGCCCGTCACCCGAAATGGATGTGCCGTCACGGTGGTACTTGCCCGACAGCAGGCCACCGGCCAGCGGGCTCCAGACCATAAGCCCGACCTGTTCCGACAGCAGCATGGGGGCCAGTTCACGCTCCAGGTCGCGCCCGGCAAGGGTGTAGTACGCCTGCAGCGAGCGCAGCGGGGCCAGGTTTTTACGCTCGGCTATGCCCAGCGCCTTGGCAATCTGCCACGCCGCCCAGTTTGAGACGCCAACATAGCGCACATCACCACAGCGCACGAGCGTATCCAGCGCTTCCATGGTTTCCTCGATCGGGGTGAGGGGGTCCACGCCATGGATCTGGTACAGGTCGATATGGTCAAGCTGCAGGCGCTTCAGGCTGGCGCGCGCCTGCGCCAGGATATGGGCGCGCGAGGCCCCGCACGCATTGGGGCCCTTGCCCATGGGGCCAAGCACCTTGGTCGCGATCACCACATCATCGCGCGCGATGCCAAGGTTGCGCAGTGCCTGGCCGGTCATCTGTTCCGACAGGCCATCTGCATAGACATTGGCCGTATCGATGAAGTTGACCCCCGCATCAAGTGCCGTGCGGACAAGCACGTCCGCCTGCTCCTGCCGCAGGTTGCCGATTTCCTTCCACATGCCGTCACCGCCGCCAAAGGTCATCGTGCCAAGGCACAGTTCGGATACCAGCAGGCCGGTCTGGCCCAACGGATTGTATTTCATCGGCATTCCTCGCGTTTCATGCGTGCCTGGCCCGTGCGCGGACGGGCCAGTCAGGACCGGCGCATCATGCCGCGCCGGGCGGGGCTTGCATACAGGGATACAATCTGATCCTTGCACGATCCTATCATAGTGACCGCATGCCCCTGTCCGGCGCGCGCCGGACCTGCCAGCATGATGATGGAGAATGCATGATGTCCCTGCCAATCACCAACCTGCGCCAGACCATGCTGCGCCATGCGCTGGACGTACAGACTTACACGCCGGTACCGGGCCTGGTCCTGTTCCATTCCGTGGGGCAGACCCTGCCGATGGAATGCCTGTACCAGCCCCGTCTGTGCATGATCGTGCAGGGCAGCAAGCAGGTCACGCTGGGAGAACGGGTCTTTACCTACAACACCCGCAAATACCTGATCGCCACCGTTGACCTGCCCGTGACCAGCTGTGTGACGCAGGCCAGCACGGACAGGCCCTACCTGTCGCTCAGCCTTGACCTGGACCCCGCCGAGATCGCGGCCCTACTGCTGGGCGCGCCACCGGTCGTGGCCGATACCCGCACACCGCCGGGGCTTGCGGTCAGCGCGCTGACGGATGACCTGCTGTGCCCCATGTCGCGGCTGGTCAACCTGCTGGACCGGCCGGAGGACATTCCCGTTCTGGCACCGCTGGTCAAGCGCGAGATCCTCTATCGCCTGCTGCAGGGCGAGCAGGGGGGACAACTGCGGCAGATCGCGCTGTCCGGCAGCCATCTGTCACAGGTCAGCCGGGTCATGGCATGGATCCGCCAGCATTACGCGCAGCCCTTTGATGTGGACAGCCTTGCGCGGCGGGCGGGCATGAGCACGCCGTCTTTCTACCGTCATTTCCGTGCGGTCACGATGATGAGTCCGCTCCAGTACCGAACCCGTATCCGCCTGCACGAAGCCCGCAAGCGCATGATGAGCGGGGGCGAGGACGCCGCCGGGGCGGGTTTTGCCGTGGGGTATGACAGTCCTTCGCAGTTCAGCCGTGATTACCGCCGCTTTTTCGGCATTCCCCCAGCGCGTGACGCGGCCATGATGCGCGCGGCCCTGCTGGCCGAACCCCGGGCCGTATGACCCGGGGCATGTAACCACGCGCCCGTCCAGCCGCCCCGGCCCTGCGTCATGCAGTGCCGTGTAATAGATATCTCAAAAATACGTGAATAGAATCACGCAGCGCCTGCGCTTCTGTCGCGTTGCTTTCCATGCATGTCTGGTTTTACTTCCGGGCTTGGCAGGGAAGAAATTTCCAATATTGCCCGCCGGGCTTATTGTTTCCATGTGTAACATATTCTAGGGATGCTGCGAGATCAGGGAATATGAGATGGCGAAAAAAAAGACCATTTACCACCTTACAAAGGGGCTGCGCGACAGGGTGGACGCCTTCATCATGCGCCAGTCCCTTCTGCCCGATCAGGCCGTATTCGATCCCGCCATCATGCCCTGGGTCGGCATGCTGGAGCGGCACTGGGGGGAAATCCGCGATGAAGCCCTGCGGGTGGGCGTGAACGACATTCCGTCACTGGGGGATATATCGCCTGATCACGGGCGGATTGCAGCCGACAGGCGGTGGCGTTCCTTCTTTCTGGAAGGCTACGGCTACAAACGGCAGGAAAACCGCGCCCGCGTGCCACTTACGGCCGCGCTGATCGACCGTATCCCCGATCTGTGCACCGCCAGCTTCTCGGTGCTGGAGGCCGGGTGCCACATTCCGCGCCATCGCGGCATGACCAAGGGCATGCTGACCTACCATCTGGCCCTGCGTGTTCCCGATGACCGGAAGAACTGCTGGATCCAGATCGAGGAAGGCACGCACATGCATGTCTGCCCGTGGACCGATGGCCATTCCCTGCTGTTTGATGACACCTACAACCATGAAGTCTGGAACAATACCGGCCAGGACCGCTATGTCCTGCTGATCCAGGTCCGCCGCCCCTGCCGGTGGCCCGCGCGGCTGCTCATGAACCTGTTTTTTACGGGCGTCCGGTATTCACGCTTCGTGCAGGATATCCGCCGGAATCTTGACTGCGGCAGCTAGCCGCCCGACAGGGCCGGGCCATCGCCGGCGGTGTCCGCCCGGTCGCGGCGGACCAGGCACATGATGGTTTCCATATTGAAGTCAAGCCGTTCGCGCAGGGCTTCGGGTGCGGAGAAGTCGCGGCTGAACAGGACCGACGCCGTATGGCGGCTGGTAAAATAATAATGGCAGATCGCGGTAATGGTCATGACAAGCTGGACCGCATCAAGCCCGGGGCGCAGCATGCCGTCATGCGCGCCGCGGTCCAGCAGGGCCTGGACGCGGCGCATGAAGCGGTGGCTTATGGGCCGGAGCAGGCGGGATGTGCGGATATGCCGGGCATTGCACAGGTTTTCCGTGTTGACGAGGGTGATGAACTCCGGGTTGCTGATGTAATAATTCCAGGTAAAGCGCACCAGTTCCCTGATTGCATCCAGTGGTGGCCGTGCCTCCAGATCCAGCCGCGCCGCCTTTGTACGGATATCCAGATAGGCCCGCTCCAGCACGACCCTGAACAGGTTCTCCTTGTTTTCAAAGTAATGGTAGATCATGCGCTTGTTGGCGCGCGCGGCCAGCGCGATGGTATCCACCCGCGCGCCGTCCAGCCCGTTGGCGGCAAACTCCGTCCGGGCAGCATTCAGTATGCGCTGGCGTGTGGCTTCCGCATTGCGGGGCTGGGGGGCAGGCCGTCCTGTATGGGTTGATGGCGTCATGGCCCGGCTCCTGCGCTGCTGGTCGTGCTTCATGGACTGGAAAACACGGTATGGGGCGGCATGGTACAGAAATCCATCACCGGGCGGCAACATGGATTCAGTGCATGGCAAGCCTGTATCCGCAACAGGCGGCCCCATGATGCCTGGCTGTGACGGCTGCGCAGCCCACCGGGCAGGGCATCCGTGGCGGATACATGAACGGACGGGAATAGGGTAACCATGCGGTTATGGGCCGCCATGCACGATGGCGGCCCCGATGGCGGTCGTCATGCCGTCATTACCCGCTGGGGCCTGCAGGTCCCGATGCGATGCGGCGGCGTTATGGTCCGGCCTGTCCCGACAGTTTTTCCCGGGCTTTCTGGCGGTAGGCTTCCTGTTCGGCTTCCGTGGCGGCCGGCAGCGGGGAATCAGATGACGGACCCCGCACCGGGGAACCGATCCGCCATGGGCGGCCCAGTTCTTCTTCAAAAAGTTCGCGGGCGGTCTTTTCCACATCGGCGCTGGTATGGGGCATGGAAGCGGTCCTTGGCATGGCGGCGTATCCGGCCATAGCGCGCCGGGGGCATGGCCGTTGCTTCACGATGTGGCAATCTGGCCCACCCGGCCTGGGGGCATGCCAGAGCGCTGTCGAAGCCGGATGGGGGATGGCGGTGACATATTATGTCAAAAATGCTATCATGGCGCATGGAACTCGCACAGACCAACCCGCTTCCGTTCCTTAGAGCCTGAATCAGAAAGCGGTTTGATTGATTTTTCGCAGAACTCTGCGGATATGGGCAATCATCAACCACGCGT